>ERZ772917.1498-NODE-1498-length-13321-cov-12.250188_pt1 | contig 13321 bp, 11 predicted proteins | sample MGYA00511187_ERZ772917 | MGnify/ENA primary metagenome ERZ772917 (study PRJEB29015, sample SAMEA2737925) | human oral metagenome | biome: human oral; feature: human-associated habitat; material: dental | place: China | collected 2012 ... | reverse complement strand
TGAGAACAAGCAATTTTGATCATATAAAAAAATATTTTGGCGGCAGAAAAAAGCCGACAATTCAGGAGATTGTGCGCGAGCCGACTGCTGGCGGTGTAATTTTTCGGCGCAATAAAAAGGGCGAAGTCAATTTTCTATTATACCAAGACGCCCGCGATCGTTGGACGATACCTAAGGGTCATATTGAGCCGGGTGAAACGGCTCAGGTGACGGCGCGTCGGGAGATTGGCGAAGAGACTGGACTGAAGGATATTGAATTACATGGCTGGCTGGGTAAGGTGAATTTCCGTTATCGTCGAATTGATAAACTAGTGTTAATGACCACGCAGGTATATTTGGTTAAAGCTCTTGATCCGAATGAGAAATTACAGAAAGAAGAGTGGATGAATGGACTAAAATGGTTTAGTTTCCATGAGGCGCTGGATGAAGTCGAGTATGAAGACATTGGTAAGCTGATTCTGCTAGCAATGAAACGAATTAGACAGGAGAATCTGTAGATGAGCGGCATGAATACTACTCCATATCAAGAGTTTGCTCGAGAAAAATTAGGGTTTGAATTTAATAATTTAGATCTGTTGATTACAGCTTTGACGCATCGCAGCTATGTTAATGAGCATCGTAAGTCTGTTCATCATCACAATGAACGTCTGGAGTTCTTAGGTGACGCAGTTTTGGAATTGGCAGTAACAGAGTATTTATTCAATAATTTTTCTGAACCGGAGGGGATTTTGACAGCTTGGCGAGCGGCGCTGGTGCGGACGGAAAGCATCGGTGATGCGGGAGATAAGTTGGGCTATGGTCCGCTAATTCGTATGTCAAAGGGTGAGAAAAATGGCTCAGATCGGGCGCACTTGCAGATTTTAGCCAACGCGTTTGAGGCGGTGATTGGCGCGATTTATTTGGAGCGCGGCTTTGAGGATGCTCGAGATTTTATTCATAAGCATATTATTATCAAGTTAGATGGAATATTGGAGTCAGGCAGTTGGCGCGATCCGAAGTCGTATTTGCAGGAAATTTCTCAGCGTGTCGATAATCAGACGCCGGTATATAAGGTTTTGGGCGAGGAAGGTCCAGATCATGATAAGATTTTCACGCTTGGGGTGTTCGTCGGTGAAACGATGATGGGTCGCGGTACTGGCCCTTCCAAGCAAGTGGCTCAGCAGCAAGCTGCCCGTCAAGCAATCGCTCGATATCGGGCAGCTAATTCTGAATAGTGATTATATCTTTTCTCAGCGTCTAACCGGTGTTATAATCAAAAGGATGAGTAACACAATTTTTAAACGTACCAAGATCCTGGCGACTGTCGGTCCGGCAACGATGAGTCAGGATAAAATTAGTCAACTTATGCAGGCCGGTGTCAATGGCTTTCGTCTGAACTTTAGCCACGGTAGTTATGATGAGCGGCGTGAGCAAATCGGCTGGATTCGCACAGCCAGTCATGAGCAGGGTAAACCAGTTGCCATTCTCCAAGACCTTCAAGGTCCAAAAATCCGCCTCGGCGTTCTCAAAGACAACATGCTGACGGTGCGGGCTGGTGATGTACTGACGCTTGATTCGTCGATTACAGAACATGATGGAAGCTTTAATCTGCCTGTCCAGTATAACCTCGCTGAGAAAATGAAAGTTGGCGAGCCGCTGTATATGTTTGATGGCAAGATCAAGTCGATCGTTCGTGAAATTGCTGGTCCAACAGCCATCACGGTGGAGGTGCAGAATGACGGATTTTTGATGAGCCGTAAAGGGTTGAATCTGCCAGATACCGATTTTGGTGGTGATATCTTGACGCCAAAAGATATCGCCGATATTGAGTGGGCAGCCAATCAAGATTTTGATTATGTAGCGCTTAGTTTTGTACAGACAGAGGACGACATTATCGATCTGCGCTCGCGGCTGACGGCGCTGGGTTCGGATGCGTATATCATTGCCAAAATCGAGACTAAGTCAGCGATCTCTGATGAGCATCTGGAGGAGATCGTCAAGGCGAGTGACGGCATTATGGTGGCACGTGGCGACTTGGCGGTTGAAGCCGGGGCGGAGATCGTGCCAGTTATCCAACGGCGTATTATCGCTCTTTGTCGTAAATATTCTAAGCTCAGCATCGTCGCCACGCAGATGATGGGCAGCATGGTTGACAATCCTGAGCCATCTCGCGCCGAAGTGAGCGACGTTGCCAATGCGGTCATCCAGGGTGCCGACACGGTGATGTTGTCTGATGAAACGGCCAACGGTAAATATCCGATCGAGACAGTGCAGGCAATGCGCCGGACGATTATGTACACCCAGGAGCACAGTGATGTCATGGCGGTTGAGTCAAGCGAGAAGCGCCGTAAACATGATGCGCTGCTCAGCTACACGGCGGCGCGGTTAGCTACTGAACTTAAGGCGCGAGCAATCATTGCTGAGACCAGCACCGGTGTAACCGCGGTGAATGTCGGTGCCTTTCGGCCGAACATGCCGATCATTAGCGTTACCGATAGCCAAAAAACGGCCCAGAAATTAGCGTTAAGCTACGCTACGCGCTCATACGTTCGCCCAAGTGGTCTGGGTTCGGCGAATAAATTAGCAGAGGAATTGAAGGCCGAAGGTTACTTTGGCGAGGATCCAGTGACGTTGGTATTGGTCAGCGGCCATCAACCGGGCCGGCCGGGCAAGACCGACAATATCCAGATCCGGACAATGGAGTAGGACGAGAAAAGGGTGGGCAGATTTTTCAAGCAGACAATTCATGACGTTAATCTCCGCGGGCTAACCGTCCTGGTGCGGGTTGATTATAATGTGCCCTTGACTGCGACTGGTGGGATTGCCAGCGACTTACGAATTCGCGCCAGTTTGCCGACTCTATGCTATCTATTGGAGCAACGCTGCAAGATTGTTTTGATGAGTCACCTCGGGCGGCCAAAGGGGGCCGATCCGACGTATAGCCTGCGTCCAGTGGCGCGCCGACTGGCTGAGCTGCTCGGGCGGCCAGTGCAGTTTATTGATGGCTGTGTCGGTGATAAGATTCGTCAAGCAGCGCGGCATATGGCAGCCGGCGACATACTGATGCTAGAAAATCTGCGGTTTTATGACGAGGAGTCGCGTGACGATACGGTGTTTGCCAGGGCAATTGCTCGGGCGGTGCGGCCGGATTATTTTGTGCAGGATGGTTTTGCGGTGGTACATCGAGCTCACGCTAGTACCCATGCGATTACGCTATACGTGCCGGGGCTAGCCGGTGACCTGTTGGTGCACGAATATACTGCGCTAACCGCAGCGATGTCACGTCCAGCGCGACCACTAGTGGCGATTATTGGCGGTGTGAAAATTGCTGATAAGATTGCGCTGATCGAGCGGCTGATTGATAAAGCCGACACGATTCTTATCGGTGGGGCAATGGCCAATACCTTCCTCGCCTATCGTGGCCATAGGATGGGCCACAGTACAGTTGAGCTGGATCAAGAGCAAGTGCTTGCGGCTATCTACCGCCACGCTGCCGAGAAAGTTGGCAGTGAGCGGGTCGATCAGTTTTTGCGGCTGCCTAGCGATGTAGCGGTGGCTTTGTCGCCAGAAGCATCGGGTGATCGTCATGAGGTGTCGGTTGATGGGATTGGCGACGATGAGATGGCGCTGGATATTGGTGCGGAGACGATGGCGCAGTTTGCCTCAGTGATTGCCTCGGCGAAAACAGTCATTTGGAACGGGCCGCTGGGGTATTCGACTAATCCGTTGTTTGCTCGGGGGTCGGCTCGGATTGCCGAAGCCATTGTACAAAATCGCGGTGTTACCTCAATCATTGGCGGCGGCGATACGGCGGAGTTTGTCCTTGGGTGGGACGGACATGACGGCGAGCAATTTTCGCATATTTCTACCGGTGGCGGGGCCAGCCTCGAGCTGATGAGCGGCAAAAAATTACCAGGTGTGGAAAGTTTACTAGACGCACACGGACTAAAATGATACACTAAACATAAGCATTATGACGCGAAAAACACTCATTATCGGCAACTGGAAGATGAACCTCACCATGCATGAGGCCAGTTTGTATTTACATAAGCTGATGGAGCAGCTGCCGGTACACCGCGACGTCGAGGTGGTGGTGGCGCCAACGATGTTGACACTGCAGAGTTTGAGCTTGCAAATCAAGCGTCGGATCGTCAAGCTCGCCGCCCAGAATTGCTACTGGCGCGACCATGGTCCGTATACCGGCGAGGTGCCAGCGTCACACCTACACGGTATGGTCGATTATGTCATCATCGGTCACTCCGAGCGGCGACATATATTTATGGAGAGCGACAAGGATATTCGTTTCAAGGTGCAGGCGGCACTGCGTAATCGGCTTCAACCAATCCTCTGTATTGGTGAAACAGCGCACGAGCGGACGCTAGGCGAAACGCGCGAGGTGCTCCAGGATCAGATTGTAAACGGTCTCGCCAACATAACAGCCGAGGAGGTAGACCATGTGGTGATCGCCTACGAGCCGGTCTGGGCGATTGGTAGCGGTGAGTATGCGCAGCCGAGTGACCTTGCCAAGGCGCTCAAGGTGATTCGTCAGCAAATTACGCATTTATTTGGCAAGGAAGCAGCCGAAGCGGTGCGCGTGGTGTATGGCGGCAGTGTTTCGGTTGACAACGCCGGTGATTACCTTGCGGTGGCGGGACTTGATGGATTATTGATCGGCGGAGCGAGTCTGGACGCATATCAATTTACGGAGATAGTAAAAAAGGCGCATAAGGAATAGGGGGGCTTATGTCAGACATTGATTTTGACGAACTTGATCGGGCGGTGACGTCACTGATGCAAAAGCGGGCAGAGAAAGAAGCGGCTCAGCAGGCGGCTGATGTTGATGCGGACGTGGCGACATCGACAACATCTGTGACTAGCGCCACTGAAGATGCGGTGAACGTGTCGTCGCCTGAACCTGGTCAACCTAGCGCCTCCGCTTCTCAGCCTAAGCCAGTAGCGACACCTCCGGTCACGCCGCCAAGCCCTCAACCCCAGCCAGTTGCGCCGCAGCCTACGGTGTCATTGTCGACGCCGCCGAGCGCACCAGTGGCTGCCGCCCCACAACCGATTGAGAAGCCGGAACCGACGTCGATGCGGCCGTCGCTGTCTTCGTCGGTAACACCAGTGGCCCCTGCTTCGTCAACCTCACCGTCGCCTGCCACCACGCCATCAACGCCGATTCCGCCATTGACCATCAAGCCGCTAACGCCTCCGTCGCCGACTGCTACACCAACAGCGACGCCAGCACCGCCGTCGACGCTCGTGTCTGCACCTGCAGCTCCATCTCCATCTCCATCTCCATCTCCATCTCCAGCTTCAGCCATAGCAACCGTACCCGCATCCGAGCCAACGAGTGACGATACAAGCAAGCCGCCATCCCCGGCCAAGACAACACAATCATCAGCCTCATCAAACACTCCAAGTGCACCGCCAGCGGCTGCAGCAACACCAGTACCGACTGCTGTCCCGATTTCTGTTACAAGGCCAGAGCCAAAGTCTGTCTCGAAGCTGACGCTCGAGCCGATACCGTCGTTCAAGACAACCTCGTCGCCTGCCTCGCCATCGCCTGCCTCGACACCAGCACCGTCGACCCAGTCAACAACCTCGGAGCCTAATAATAATAAGCCACAAGATAAGTCACGGACTGAATCACCAGCTTTGCCACAAAAATCATCTACCGAGACGACTTCGTCGTCGGCGGAGGTTAACGGCTTCCCACACGCTGCCTCAGAGACTAAACCGGCTGTGGTATTTCCAGATATCAAAACACCAGATAAAAAGGCAGACGACCAACCCGCCTCAGACGCGCCGCAGGATAAAGTGGCCGATACGTCAGCAGCAAAACCAACTGACGATTCCTCTGATACAGAACGCGGTAACGAGTCAACTGTCGCTCCCTCACCAGCTATTTCGCGTCGACCATCTGGCCGTTTCATGGACGTTGTACATCCGTCGTCCGTCATGCGCGGGCATAGCGTTTCTCAGTCGCGCACCGGCGTGACGCTTCAGCCGACTGGTTCGTATCTCTCCGGTCGGACTGGTAATGACGGCCAGCAGGGTGTTAACATGGCTGAAACTACTGAGGACACGTCAAGTGATATGATGGCAGATGATAGCACCGCTCACTCATCGGTAGCTGATCGCGAGATCAAGCGTCGACCACCACGTCTCGTTCTGCAGCCCGATCCATCGCATGTGGCCGAAGGTCTAACGTCAGACAATGTGTCGCTCAATACCAAGGACGTGCCTGATTATGAATCAATGGCGAGTGAAGCCGAGGCTAGCACTGACAGCGCCTTTATCGAGGAGGGCTTGCTGGCAGAGGACGCTCCGGCTAAGGCAGCCGATAGTGAAGGGCTGACCATGGATGAGTTGACGGCCGATGATGATCATCTGGTGACGGATGCGGCGGCTGGAGACGAGGTAGTAGAACATCGTGATGAGGCGGCTGATACTGACATTGCTGCTGATCGTACGAGTCTTGAAGCAACCATTGATGAAATTAAAGCCAGCGAGGTCAGTGAGCAGCTCGACGCAGATGCTACATCGGTAGGCGCTTCATCCAAGCAGTCCGCCACTGATACATCGGAGCTAGACAGTGAGCTGATGGCGATTGAGTCGATGGACGAAAGTGATGCTGAGACAGTTGATAAGACGCCACGTCGACCGCACACTCCGGGCAATATTCCTCAGCAATACACCGCCGGTGACGAGATCGCACCAGATCCAGAGCCGATGTTTGATGCGGCAGCCAGCCAGCCAGCCACCGGGGAAGCGCTCCAGCCTGATAAGAAAAAATCTGGCATCGGGACGATTCTATTGATCATTCTCTTTGCCCTTATCGGCGTTGGTGGCGGTGCGGCAGCGTACTTTTTCCTGCTATACTATAAGTAATGGACATCCTATCTGAGCTCAATCCTGAACAGCGGCGAGCCGTCCAGCATGATGGCGGGCCGCTGCTTATTTTGGCGGGAGCGGGGAGTGGTAAGACAAAAACCTTAACGCATCGCATTGCCTATCTGATCAGCCAGCAAGGGATTTTTCCCAGCCGCATCTTGGCGGTGACCTTCACCAACAAAGCTGCTCGAGAGATGCGCCAGCGCTTGGCTGATATGCTGGGTGAAGACGCCTCGGATCGACGCTTCATGCCGTGGATGGGGACATTTCATAGTATTTGTGTGCGGCTGCTACGGATGGACGGAGTGTCGATTGGCCTCGGTCGTAATTTTATTATTTATGATGAAGATGATCGGCTGGGTCTCATCAAGCAGTTGATGAAATCGCGCGGGCTGACGGATCGCGATGTCAAGCCGCGCCGCATCGCTGCGGCTATTTCTGCGGCAAAAAATGACATGCTCTCACCCGATGAGTATATGATGCAGGCGGTCGGTCCCGTTAAACAGCAAATAGCCGAATTGTTTGCCGCATACGAGGCCGCTATGCGCCAGGCCGGGGCGCTCGATTTTGATGATTTATTGCTTAAGGCGGTGGAGCTACTGCGCTCCTCGCCTGATATCCGCCACAAATGGCAGCAGCAATTTCGCCATATTCTCATTGATGAGTATCAAGATACCAACGCGGTGCAGTATGCGCTGATCAAGCTGCTGGTCGGCCCGGAGCGTAACCTCTGTGTGGTCGGTGATGATGCACAATCAATTTATAGTTTTCGCGGCGCAGATTATACCAATATTCTTCATTTTGAGCGTGACTTTCCGGGTACGGCAGTGATTAAACTAGAGCAAAACTATCGCTCGACGGGCGCGATTTTAACGGTGGCAAATAACTTAATCCAACATAACACCCAGCGCACCGACAAGAACCTCTGGACAGAAGCGGTTGGCGGGATGACACCGCAATTATGGCAACTGTACAGCGAGGCTGAGGAGGCGCAAGCAGTGGCCGACGAAATTTACCGCCAGGCCAGGATGGGCCGAGCCTATAGCGACATAGCAGTACTGTACCGCACCAACGCCCAGAGTTACGCCATAGAGCGCGCGCTGCGTCAACGGCACATCCCGTATAAGATTGTGGGCGGTCTGCGGTTTCTGGATCGAGCAGTCGTCAAGGACGTACTGGCGTATCTCCGGTTATTATATCAACCCAGTGACCGCGTTAGCTTCGCACGGATCGTCAATCTGCCAAAGCGTGGCATCGGCGCGGTGAGCGTGGCGAAATTTCTCGACTGGGCCGATCAGTCGGGCCGGAATATTATTGAAGGGCTAGTGGCGGTTGATGAGGCTACAGGGTTGAGCGCTCGGGTTAGGCAGCCGCTCTGGGCATTTGGTCAATTGCTGCAAAAATTACAACAATTACTGAACGACGCACCGGCCGAGGTTATCGAACAAATTATTGAGCAGACTGGCTACGGCGAGGCAGTGAATGACGGCAGTGTGCAGGCCGAAGAGCGGCTGGAGAACCTCGGTGTTTTGGTAGCTGAGGCGCGCGCCTATGCTGACGTGTCGACATTCCTCGAGGATATGGCATTGATGTCATCAAGCGATGGCCAAGCGGATCAGCAGGTCACCTTGATGACGCTACACGCTGCGAAGGGTCTGGAGTTTCCGGTGGTGTTTATGACTGGCTTGGAGGAAGGAATCTTGCCGCACGCACGGGTATTTGACAGCGGTAAAGCGGATGACGTTGAGGAGGAGCGCCGCCTCTGTTACGTGGGGATTACGCGGGCCCGAGAGGCGCTGTTTGTGACCTGTGCTAGTTCACGGACGCAGTTTGGTGAGATCGGCTATAATCTGCCGTCGCGATTTCTCGATGAAATGGGGCTGATGAGCGGTGGCCTGGATGCGCCGCCCATGCCGCCAGCTGATGAAGTATTTTATGATGACATAGGTCTCGAGGTTGGTGATCGGGTGCGAAGCCCACAATTTGGTGCGGGTGAGGTGGTGGACGTTGACGGAATGGCGGTGACGGTGCAATTTGATGACGGTAATACGAAGAAGCTTAATGTAGAATTCGCCAGATTAGAGAAAATTTGATATAATACATAGCAGTTTGTGGCGCCGTCCACGAGCGAGATTATGGAAAAGAGTTTATCTATTCGCTACCACTCAAAGAAGATTTTTCTATTGATCGGTTTGCTCGTGCTTGGAGTGACATTGATCCAGCTAGCGGATGCTGCACTGGCGCAGGGTACCGAGCGTCCATCACGGAGCGACGGCCAGCGTCTGATGAGTGTCTATGATAAGGGAGTCGAGAAAACAATTATCACTCGGGCAAAAACGGTGCGCGGGGCACTGAAGGCGGCGCGGATTGACATTGATGAGCGGCGAGATGTAGTGGAGCCAGCACTTGATGAAGAGCTGGTCGCTAGTTCATATAACGTTAATATTTTTCGGGCTCGGCCGGTAACGGTAGTCGATGGTAGGGCGCGTATTCGGCTAACCACGGCGGAGCAAACCCCGGCGGCGATCGCCAAAGCGGCGGGGATTAAACTCTATAGCGAGGATATTGTCGATATTCATGCCGCCGAAAACGTGGTTGCCAGCGGCACGAATGCAGTCTTGACCATCAAGCGGGCGACGCCGCTACAGTTCAATCTCTACGGGTCACTGGCTGAAGTACGCACCCACGCGAAAACCGTCGGCGCGCTACTCAAGGAAAAGCGTGTCCAGCTGGCCAGTAACGATACCGTATCAATGCCGCTCGAGGCGCCAATTACCAGTGGTATGCGGCTGGATGTTTGGCGCAATGGCAAGCAGACAATTACCACTGATGAAGATGTCGCTTTTCCGGTTGAGACAGTGCGGGATGCCAATCGCGAGACGGGTCACAAGGAGGTGAAAGAGGTGGGCGAAAAGGGCCGGCGGACGGTGACTTATGAGATTGATGTGCAAAATGGTAAAGAGCTGAGCCGTCGGGAACTCGCTAGTCAAATAACAAAACAGCCTAAAAAACAAATTGAAATTATCGGCACAAAGAATGCCGCTATGCCATATACTGGTGGCGGCAATAAAGATCAGTGGTTATCTTCGTCAAACGTCCCGCGTGATCAATGGGGCTATGCGGAGTGGCTGGTACAGAAAGAAAGTGGCTGGAATCCGAATGCTCGCAGCCGGAGCGGTGCCTGCGGTCTCGCACAAGCGTTGCCATGTAGTAAAGTACCAGGAAATCCGCTCAACCCAGTCGATTCGCTAAATTGGATGCATGGTTACGTGATGAGACGATATGGCTCGTGGGAAAAGGCGGTAGCGCATAGCAAGGCCAGAGGGTGGTACTAGTAATTATTAGATAAATATGGTATAATACGTCCGTTAATTAGGTATTAGAGCAGAATGATGAACTGGTGGAAATGGCACATGGAGAAAGGCTGGCGGCCGGTTGTTTTGCTGGGCTGCTTCATGACTTTCGTGGCTGGTGCGGTTGGCTTACTGCTATCTCAGCCTGTCCAAGCACAAGATAATCATACTCAGTCGTCAGCGGAGCGGCTGGTGACGATTCGCGACCGCGGCCGCGAGCAGACGATCATGACCCGAGCACGCACTGTACGCCAGGCGTTACAGCTGGCGCGGGTAACGGTTGATGAGCGGCGTGACGTTGTTAAGCCAGACATTGATATGGAACTGACAGGAACAACATTTACGGTGACAATTTTTCGGGCTCGGCCGGTAACGGTCATTGATGGTTCGCGGCGCTCACATATTACCACAGCGGAGCAGACGCCGCAGCGAATCGCCAAAGCGGCGGGGATCACGCTATATGTCGAGGATAGGGTTGAATTTATGACGAGCGATAATATGCTGCTGGATGGGACAAACGTGCTGATGAACATTACCCGTGCGCCACTGCGAACAGTGACCGAGGAGGTTGACATTGACTTTCCTGTGGAGCAGATTAAGGATGCGAATCAGCCGATTGGTTTTAAGGAGATCAAGCAGCTGGGCGAAAAGGGTATTCGTACCGTGACCTACCAGGCCCAGGCTGAGCGCGGTGTTGAGATTAGTCGTAAGGAAATAAGTAGCCGTATCAGCAAACAACCTAAAAAGCAAATCGAAGTGATCGGCACCAAGCCCAAAAATCCATTGACGAAGTCAAAGGGTGCGCATATCTTTACTGATTCACGCGGCGTGGCGCACCGCGAAACCTACTATGACCTGCCGATGAATGTCGTCATCAATGCCTGCGGCGGCGGTGGTTATACCGTGCGGGCAGATGGCGCCAAAGTGGACAAGGACGGTTATATTTTGGTGGCGGCAAATTACGGTAATTATCCGCGCTGTTCGGTAGTGGAAACCAGTATGGGTCCTGGCAAAGTGTATGATACCGGCGGCTTTGCGGCCCGGCATCCGCATGGGTTTGACCTGGCGACTGATTGGACGAACGGGGACGGGCGTTAGATGACGTCAGCGCTTGGGCCGAAAAAAGAATTAGGCCAGCATTGGCTGCGAGATCCAGAAATCTTGGCGGAGATTGCCGAGGCGGCGGTGCTGAGCAATGATGATGTGGTTTTGGAGATTGGGCCGGGACTTGGCACCTTGACCAGCCGGTTATTGGCGCGAGCCGGGCGGGTGGTAGCAGTAGAATTTGACGGTGATTTGGCACGCAAGTTACCAGGGCAATTTCCTGGTAAAAATCTGAAAGTTATCAACGAAGACATCTTGCAATTTGATTTGAATCAGCTGCCGAAGGGCTATAAAGTAGTCGCCAACGTGCCGTACTACATTACCAGTAAAATTGTTGAAAAGCTGATGACGGCGGAGAATAAGCCGAGTTTGGCGGTACTGCTGGTACAAAAAGAAGTTGCCCAGCGCATCGCGGCGGAGCCTGGCGAGATGAGTATTTTGGCGGTTAGCACGCAGCTATTTGCCGAGGCAGAACTCGACATTGAAGTACCGCGGCAATTTTTCACGCCGCCGCCAAAAGTTGATTCACAAGTGGTGGTATTGAGAACTCGCACCGAACCATTAGTTGATTCTGAAGACCAAAAAGATTTTTTCCGCATCGTCAAAGCTGGTTTTTCAGCCAAGCGTAAGAAACTGCGCTCTAGTCTGAGTGGCGGACTGGGCATCAGTAAAGCTAGCGCCGAACAGTTGCTGAAAAAGGCTAACATTTCACCCGATGTCCGTGCTGAGGATTTGGCGATTGATGATTGGCAGCAACTGCTGAGTGAATGGCGGGCGCGATGATTGCGGCAGATCAGCCCGTCTGCTTTCCGTCCGGTCTGCTAGTTGCGGTCTCGTCGAAAGACGACGGTACCATGCTCAATCGTATTCGCGGTCGCCACGTGGCTGAGGTGCTGGAGAATCGGCAGCGGCTTTGCGATCATATTGGTGTTACCTATGACGACGTTGTCTATCATGTGATTACATATGACCAAGCACAGACGTTTGATACCATCGCCGAAGTTACTGAAACTGACACAGTTAAGTACAACAACGAGGGGATTTTTGCTGATGCGCTCTATACCGAAGCGGCTGGCGTCGGCTTGTTTTTGCCAGTGGCAGATTGTATCGCTACAGTCATTTATGACCCAAAGCGTCGGGCGTTGATGTTGGCGCATTTAGGTCGGCATTCGACGGTGGCGCAGTTGATGACAAGGGCGATTCAGTACTTTGTCGGGCACGGTAGCCGGGCGAAAGAGTTACAAATTTGGATGTCGCCAAGCATCACGCAGAAAAATTATTGTATGGAATATTTTGACCATACAAGTGATACGAATTGGCACAATTTCTGCCATCAAACAGCTGACGGAATATATCTAGACATGCAAGGATTCAATCGTTCGCTGGCCGTCCAAGCGGGCGTTCCTGCTGGTAATATTTTCATCTCGCCAATCGACACAGCAGATAATCCAAATTATTTTTCACACTCATCGGGTGATACCGGTGGTAGATTCGTCGTCGTTGCATCTATGTGCTAGCACTTAATGTGCGGTTTTATCAGGGTGGTGATATAATATACACTATGACTAAACAACACGCCTACATCACTACTGCTATTCCTTATGTCAACGGTTTGCCGCACATCGGACACGCCATGGACTATATGTTGGCAGACGTGTGGGCGCGGTACCAGCGACAAAACGGTCGCGAGGTGCGTTTCCAGACGGGCGTGGATGAGCATGGCAATAAAATTGCCGCTAAGGCTGCCAGCCAAAATCAGACACCGCAAGCTTACGTAGACCAAATGCATGGCAATTTTCAAAATATGATTGCCGAGTTAAATATTTCGGCGACGGATTTTATTCGCACGACTGATTCACACCATGTTAGTGCGGTGCAATATATTTGGCAGAAACTTGCTGCAGCTGGCTACATTTACAAAGGCACGTACGAAGGCTGGTATTGCCAAGGTTGCGAGGCGTTCGTCACTGACAAAGAAGCGGCTGAAA
>ERZ772917.1497-NODE-1497-length-13322-cov-9.369714_pt1 | contig 13322 bp, 10 predicted proteins | sample MGYA00511187_ERZ772917 | MGnify/ENA primary metagenome ERZ772917 (study PRJEB29015, sample SAMEA2737925) | human oral metagenome | biome: human oral; feature: human-associated habitat; material: dental | place: China | collected 2012 ... | reverse complement strand
AATGGTGGGGAGCCACCCGGTTGGGCCCGGACGGCTCCCCTGGCAGGCGGCTCAGCTGAACCACCTGCCGAGGGCATCCACAAGGACACCGATGGCCCGGACCAGGCGAGCGATTCCTGTCAAGATCTCGCTCACCTTCCGGGCCGTCGCCTTGTCCCTGCGGACTTTGGCATGTCTGCCTCTCGGCTTGGACACGGCCCCCACCTCCTCCCAGGCTCCTTACTTCCCCGGCAAGGACACTGGGTGTTCCGGGAGAAGGTGCCGGAGAAGGCCCCACCAGTATGCCGCGCGGACTGTCCGGTCGGCCACAGCCCCGGCATGCTGATACGCCTGTCGCCCCATGGCTCCGCGTGCGGTCCCATGACGGGTGGGGCCCTGAGACCCGAAGGATGTGCATGAGCTTCAAGGCCCATCTCATGGCCGTCTCGCCGACGGTGCCGCGTCTCGACATCCTTGCGCATCCGGAGGGCGGGCCCGAGGGCGCGCAGGCCTTCATCGACCGGTCGATGCCCGGGTGTCCGTCAGAATGACATTGGAGGCCCGGAGCGTCGTGCCCCTCAGAGGAATCCTTGCGATCATGCGGTTTCTCTCTTGCGTGTCTGGGCCCGGAGGGGCCAATGTCATTCTGGTGGACACCTGCCGGCTCGGAGTCGCTCGGCGTGCGACCCGTCCCTCCTTCGCCGGAATGCGGGCCCGCCATCCACCGTGGAGCACCCTGCGATGGCTCGCGCATCAGCGACGGCGCCCGCGGCTGAGGCGAGGTCGGCGTGGAGGCCGGGCGGGTGTGGACGTCGGCGGTTCGGGTGGGTCATAATGATGGGGAGCCACCCGGTTGGGCCCGGACGGCTCCCCTGGCAGACGGCTCAGCTGAACCACCTGCCGAGGGCATCCACAAGGACACCAACGGCCCGGATCAGGCGAGCGAGACTGGTCAAGATGTCGCTCACCTTCCGGGCCGTATCCTTGTCCCTGCGGATCTTGACGTGTCTGCCTCTCGGCTTGGACACGGCCCCACCAGCATGCCGCGCGGACTGCCCGAGCAGTCCAGCCGCGAACACAGAGCGGTGCCCTGTTGCCGCGGGAAGGATCAGCGCGGTTCGTTCTCATTGGGGAGGAGCGGCGGCGTCACCCGCCCGTCACGGTTGATGAAGCGCGCCGGCGGAAGTGGCTGCGCCTGTTCCAGCTCATCGAGGAGGGCCAGTGCCGACGCGCTTCCCGCGACCCGTTTCGAGGGGACGAATTTTAGCGCCGTGGAGTTGATCGCGATCTTCTCGCCCGCTTGAGCCATGCGGCTCGCCATATTCATCAGGGGATTCGAGCGCTCGCCCTCGTCGATCTCTCTCTGGAGAAATTCACGGCATTCTTGGACGTCTTCCTTCCAGCTTCGCAGCTCGCGCTGGATGAGGCGCTCGTGCCACTCGAAATTGTCGCCCATCGATTCAATGATCCACCCCGGCCACTGGGCGCAGAAGGCCTCAATCCCCATATCGTCGTCCATGAGGGACCACCAGCGCAGTGATCGCTCTCGGAAGTCGATGTGCACGCCCGTGCAGGGTCGTTCGTCGCGCGGCTGGTCGTCCCACAGCAGGGGCTCTCCTGCGCGGGAGCGTTCGAGGGTCTCAGCTGCGATGCGACGCATATTGATGGGCCCCAGCTCCGCGATGACGTCGAGGACCCCTTCGCCGCGCCACCTGAGGAGCTCGCCGTCCTCGAGGACCGCGGAGAACGCGTCGGCGGGCTCGAACTCGTCCCAAGGACCGAACCACGACGCCCCTTCCATCGTCTGGGTATCGTACGCAGTGCTTGTGAAGAGGGAGGCCGGGTCCACCCCTGCCGCCCAGAGCGTGCCGCGTGTGCCTTCGGGGGACCAGATGGCCGTCCACCCCGGCCAGGTTCTCTCTACCAGCGCATTGATCAGCCGTGGGAGGTAGAGCCCCTCGCTCTCCTCGGCCCACACGACCGTCTTCGACCTCAAGTCGATGAGCAGGGTGCCCTCGATCCATACGGCGCCCTTCCAGTCGTGCGGGGTATCGACGCCCATGGGCTCCATCTGACGCACGCGGTGCAAGGTGGCGTCGAACCCGTCGAGAGCGATGTCGCCTCCGATGGTCTGCGCGGCCCAGTGGTCGTAGTAGATCTCCGATCCGGACTCGGTCTGGACGATCACTCCCAGCCGTGAACCCACAATGAGTTTCCTTTCTCCTGCACGCCCTACTCGGCCACGTGGATTTCGGGCGATACGCCCAACAGCCCACTGAAACGGTCGACGTGACGGAGTGTGCGGGTGTGCGCCGGAGATGGGAGGTGGCTGTCGCGTGAGCCGATACTCTCTAGGAGCTCGGTGAGGTCGCGTCGGGTGCCGTCTTCCATGGGCCAAGTGTGCTGCAGGGGTGCGACGCGAATCCGCAGCGGGACGCTTTCGTGGCCTGCATGAAACTGGTGAAGAGTCAGGCGGCGCATGGCATGATCGCTCATACGAGCTGTCTCACCCAGAGAGGCCTGTTTGCGGAATTAAATAGGGTTCCGAGGGCGACATTGGAAATGTTTAATATATGCCAGTTTGATGTCTATTTCTGGTGCATATGTGTGAAGTATGCCAGGTTCTGAATCCGGTGTCGCTAATTTGGATTGAGGGAGAAGTCCAATTTTTAATCCACGCTTAATTCCTTGTCGCCTAGACGGAAAATTAGGTAAAAGAAGGGACGGGTAGGACACTTCGTGGTGTAGCAGTCGTTTCGAAATGTAGGAATTAGGTCGTGAGTTTTAACTATACGTCAGAGGGTTCTGGACCTTAAGGTGCGGCGCTTTAAGGAGTTTTATGAAAAGTCGGTAACTTCGCTGAAGTCGATAAAGTCTTCTTCGGGAGCCCAGGAAAATTTCTCATGCCGCAATTCCGATAACCTTGTCATGCGAATACGCATTGGAGCTGTATTTAAGTTAAATTGGCCGATCGACAGAGAATGTTTGCTTAAGACTGACAAAAAAGGTTCTCCACTACCTCGCGTTGCGACTACTGCCTTGCCGTTTCTCGAGGGTTCCTTGCCCCAAGCTGATCCGGCAAGAGTGGCGCGAGCGAATCTCCCGGGAATGCGTCTCAGTGAATTGGGTGCCCATCGAATGACGAGGGCGCCTTCGAGTCCCATCGGCCATAGTGGGAAAAATGGCATCATTGGACCGCTGATCGGGCGAACGTAGAATAACTTGTCCTTCCCTTTTGCTGATTTCATCAACGCCCTGGCGTGTTCGCCCGAGTAATATATTGCTGCAATGTGCACAGAATGGTATGGAAGATTATCTTCACTCCATAAAAGAAGATTCCCTACCTGGGCGCCAGACGTTGGCTCCGGGAGGTGTGATATGTCGGTAATAGTATATGAAAATAGCTGAATCTCCGATGCGTTTTGAAGCGAAGCAAAATGCTGCCGCAAAGATAGTGAACCGGTAGTCGTTCCGCGAATACCTACCACTCCACTTTGATGATAATGAAATTTCGGTAACTCTCCATCGGGAAGTTGTTGATAATGGGTCGGTAAATATGTTGGATTCGGGGAGAATGTGGAGGGGCAGTCTCCGATCTGGAACAGGTTCCACGAGTCTCCCGGTGAGCTGGTCGGGACAACCTGAAATCCTCCGTCTCCATTAAAAAAGAAAGTCAGGATATGATGCATGACGCCATTGGGAAGGCTGATAAGCAATCGTCTAGACGCCTTGGCCGCCGTTTTTGAATATGACATCGGATTTTCTCCTTTCATGTTAAAGTCATATTTTTACGCCGCGGTACTCAAGAACCGAAAGGTGCTGTCAGAAAAGCGAGCAAAATTTATCGTACTCGTGGTCTAGTCTGTCTGCTAAATCCTGTCGTCTGAACGTGAGTACAGGGCGGCGTATGTTGTGGGTTGAACAAAGACATGCCTCGAGATTGTTTGAGGCGCTCCCAGAAGACCAATGAAGATTAGTACTTACCTCAGGTGGGTATAGTTCTGATCAGCCCGCTGAAACGGTCGACGTGGTATGCGAGCTCGTCGGCCACACGGTGCTTCTTGGTGTCGAGAGTGTCGGAGCCGGCGGTCCTGCGGAACCGCGACATGGGCGGCAGGATGCGTGAGACGGCGGTTCCTTCGACGCCGATGCGTGCGAGTCCCCCCAGAGCGGCCGCCACGAGCCGCCTGGTCGGCTCGGCCTTGAGACGCTCCTCGGAGATGAGGGCATCGAGCTCGGCTTGTTGGCGGCCCGTAATGTGGGCCTCCCACTGGGCGGCGACGTCGCCCGTCGAGGACACGGAGCGGACGAAGTCTTCGATGAGGTCGCGCTTGTTGTGCAGGGACGGGCTGGAGGCCAGTGCGCGTGTGATATCGACCGGGATCTCGCGGTCGCCGCCGTCGGGCTCGCCGCGATGCTTCTCGACGAGCATGAGGACGTAGTCGACATTGACCTCGACCTGCTTGACGAGCTCGATCTCGAAGACGAGGTCGTCGTTAATGACCTCCTTCTCCGCCGTTCTCGTCCGCCGCAGTTCCTGGTAGAGGTCGACGTAGACGCTCTTGTAGTCGTCGAGCTCGCCGACGTCGAGGACATCGGCGTCGGCGAAATCGTCGAAGCTCGTCAGGATGTTGCGCAGCCGCAGGATCGCCCCGAAGAGCCGGATGAATCGCTTCTGCTCGCTCTCGGAGGCGATCACTCCTCCGGGCTCGAAGCCCGCGCGCAGCTCACTTACCTTCTCAAGGTACTCCTGGAGGTACTCGGCGTAGGGGCGCAGGAGGACGAGTCCGCCGGCGTCCTTGTCGCCGAACAGGGCGATGGCTTCGTCAGTCTGCTCCTGCAGGTTGCGGAAGCAGACGACGTTCCCGTATGTTTTGACGGAGTTGAGGATCCGGTTGGTGCGGGAGAAGGCCTGGATCAGTCCGTGGGTGCGCAGGGGCTTGTCCACCCACAGGGTGTTGAGGGTCTTGGAGTCGAAGCCGGTGAGGAACATGTTGACGACGATCACCAGGTCGATGGCCTTCTTCGTCAGACGCTCGGAGATGTCCTCGTAGTAGTTCTCGAATCCCTGGGCGTCGGTGCCGCAGCTGGTGGCGAAAGTCCGGTTGTAGTCGCCGATGGCGGCGTCGAGGAAGGCGCGGTCGTCGGCCGACAGGCGCGTGGGGTCAACAGACTCCTCCCCCAGCAGTCCTCCGGGGGCGTCGGCGTTCGGCGCGCAGGAGTAGATAATGCCAACCGTCAGCCGCTGGTCGACGGGCAGCCCCTCCTGCTGGCGCTTGAACTCGCTGTAGTAGTCGCGCGCCGCCCGGATCGATGCCGTGGCGAAAAGGGAGTTGAAGCCGCGCACACGCGCATCGCGGAGTGTGTAGGAGCTGGCGCGCTTGGTCTTCTGGGCGAAGTGCTCGCGGATGTAGCGCACCACCTGACTCAGGCGCTGTGGGGCGAGAAGGGCCTGCTCGGTGTCGATCCCGGGGACCTCGCCGTCGCGGACGTCGTCGGGCATCTTGATGGTGTCGATGTAGTCGACACGGAAGGGCAGGACGTTCTTGTCCCGGATGGCGTCGACAATTGTGTAGGTGTGCAGCTGGTCGCCGAATGCCTGGGCGGTGGTGCGCAGATCCAGCTTCCCGGATGACCCGGAGTTCTCGGCGAAGATCGGGGTCCCGGTGAAGCCGAAGAGGTGGTAGTTGCGGAAGGTCTTGGTGATGGCGGTGTGCATGTCGCCGAACTGGCTGCGGTGGCACTCGTCGAAGATGAGGACGACGTGCCCGTCGTAGATGGAGTGCCTGCGGTGACCGCCGACGAAGTTGGAGAGCTTCTGTATTGTGGTGACAATGATCCTCTGCTCGGGATCATTGATCTGGGCGGCCAGCTGCGTTGTGGACTGGTTGGCGGAGACGGTTCCGGCGGAGAAGCGGTTGTACTCCTTGATGGTCTGGTGGTCGAGGTCCTTGCGATCGACGACGAAGAGGACCTTGTCCACGTCCTCGAGGCCGGCGGCGAGCTTGGCGGTCTTGAAGGAGGTGAGGGTCTTGCCGCTTCCGGTGGTGTGCCAGATATAGCCGCCGGCGGCGGGGGTTCCGGTGCGCTTGTTGAGGGTGGAGGTGTTGATCCGCTGGAGGATCCGCTCGGTGGCGGCGATCTGGTAGGGCCGCATGACGAGCAGCTTCTCGGCGGTGGTGAACACGCAGTAGCGGGTGAGGACGGCCAGCAGGGTGTGCTTTGCGAAGAAGGTCCTGGTGAAGCCCTCGATATCGGCGACGGGCCGGTTGCGGGCGTCGGACCACCAGGAGGTGAACTCGAAGGAGTCGGAGTTGGCGGCCTTTGCCTGGCGCCGCCCGCCGGTGTTCTCGGTGACGTGGTCGAGGCGGGTGGTGTTGGAGTAGTACTTCGTGTCAGTGCCGTTGGAGATGACGAAGACCTGCACGTAGCCGTAGAGGCCCGAGCCGGCCCAGAAGGAGTCGCGCTGGTAGCGGTTGATCTGGTTGAAGGCCTCGCGGATGGGCACGCCGCGGCGCTTGAGCTCGACATGGACCAGCGGCAGGCCGTTGACGAGGATGGTGACGTCGTAGCGGTTCCTGTGCGCGCCGGTGTCGACGACGTACTGGTTAGTGACCTGGAGCCGATTGTTGTGGATGCGCTTCTTGTCGATGAGCCGGATGTTCTTGAACTCGCCATTGTCCCGGCGGAGGACCTGGACGTGATCCTCCTGAATACGGCGGGTCTTGTCAATGATGGAGTCATTGGAGGCGGCGATGGACTTCCTGAAAAATCGCTTCCACTCCGCATCGCTGAAACGGTAGTCGTTGAGGGCCTCGACCTGGGCGCGGAGGTTGGCAATGAGGTCGTCCTCGGTGTCGAAGCGGACGTACTCGTAGGCCTGGGTCTGTAGCTGCTTGATGAAGGCGGCTTCAAGGGCGGCCTCGGACTGGTAGGTGGTGCGGTCGCGCTCGGCGGGCTCGTACCGGGCGACGACGGTGGACTCCTCGGTGAGAATGACGGGTTCGATGCCAATGGCGCGGGTGTCGTGGGTAGTCATCCTTCTGCGGTCCTCTCGCTGGGCGGAGTCGGCGGGGCTGGTGAGGCGGCCGGCAGGTCGCGGTTCTCCCAGTCCCCGTAGGCGCCGCCGTCCCAGAGCCATGAGAGGCGACCGTTGCAGGCGCGCCCGGTGGCGATAGCTCCGGCCGTGGACGGCGAGGTGAAGGGGATGTCCCGGGTGACGACAGCGGTGGCGCCATCGATGCTGATGGAGCCGTCGGCGACGAGCTTGGCGTGGCGCTCACGGTAGGCGGCGTAGGCGCGGCGGGTGCTCGGGGTGCGTCCGACGCCGGTCCACGCAGCGGTCACGCGAGAGCCTTCGAGGAGGAGGAACTCATCTCCGACGACACGTGCGCGCGCATCGATACCGTTGCGGACGACGGTGAGGCGGAAGACCGGTGAGGCGTCGGATGCGGGTTGCGGCGAGGGATCGGGGGCGGTGGATGCTGTGGTGCGCAGGACATTGATCCCGAGGACGGGGAGGATGCCGCGAACCTGGGCGAGAAAGGCCTCGGCGTCGGAGACCTGGGCCTCGGAGAGCCTGCGGGGCTGAGGCCTCTGCTTGTTGTCGGGCAGGGAGCAGCGCTCGGCGCGGGCGGCGATGTCGAGGAGGCGGGCCTCGAGATAGCCCCAGTGCCCTTCGTTGAAGGAGTCGTCCCGGCTTGAGATGAGGACGGCGCGGTCCCACCAGTCGCGGTTGCGGTCGTGGTCGCGGAACCTGGCTGTGAAGGACTCAGTGCGTCCGATGTAGCAGGTGGTGCTCTCAATGGATGAGGGGTCTTCGCCCAGGAGCAGGTAGACACCGTTGCGGTTGGCGTCATCCCGGGCGAGGAGGCGGGTGAGGTCGGAACGGGAGCCTGTGAGGACGTGGCCGGTCCAGCCCGCGACATCGGCGGTGGTGATGCCGCCGGGCTCCCCGTCGACCAGGAAGAGCTCGATGTGCTTGCCGCTCACCCTCAGAGCGCCTTCTCCGGGAACGTGAGGAGCTTGTCCCGGTAGTACTCGTACTGCTGCCGACGCGCCTCGATCTCCGCCGGGATCCCAGACGAGATATCGGAAACAAGTGAGTCGAAGTTTCCCAAGATGTCGGCAATCCGTCGCTGCTCCGAGAGCGGAGGAAGGGGGATCGTAATCTGCTCAATACCGCGCGCTGAGAGTCGCTTGACCTTGGCGCGCGAGACGAACCTGTCCTTCTGGCGATGATACTCCGACGTGCGTAGAACATGTGAGATGTACCGCGGATCCTGCTGGTGATGGAGGGCGAAGGAATCATCGTGATAGGCGACGGGGTGATTTCCGAGCCACGCTACGCCGATCCCGAGCTCCTCCACAGTCTCTCCGACTCCAGCGATAATAACGTCGCCTGGCTCAGCGTATCGGAGACTCTGTGTGCGCTCTGAAACCACGTGTGAGATGGCTTTGCGAGTTGAAATGCCGTAGGTTGTGTAGATCTCGCCGTAGTGGATCGCGGGGATCCCCTGATCGGCAATATCCTTGCGGGTGAACCGTCGTCCTCGAGTCAGTGCGCCAACATCTCTAAGGGCAACTTGAGGAGCGTTGCTCTTCCAGATCAAATGATTCCGATAATAGGCGTACTGCTGTCGGCGCGCCTCCAGCTCTGACTCCAGCTCTGACTCCAGTTCCGCCTTCAGGGCAACGAACTTGTCCAGGATTGTCACGATCTCGTGTTGCAATTCAAGCGGAGGGATCGGGGCCCATATTTTTGCGAGATTTGAGGTTGAGAGCTCGATTACCTTCGTTCCGAACGCGTACCTGCGTTTGTCGGAGTTGAACCGAGCCGTTCGGAAGTAGTGTGAAAGAAACTTGGTGTCCTGATCGGTTGACAGGACGGTTGCGTGCCCTCCGGTTACGGCAGGTTGGCTCCCCGTCCATGCAACTGCTTTGCCAACATCCTCAATATTCTCACTTGTGTTGGCGATGACGAGGTCTCCTGATGCTACGGGTGTCAGTTTGCCTGCGTGCGCCGGGGTGACGTGGGCATATGTGTGCGCTGTGTGCGCCCCATATTTTGTATATATATGACCGTAATGGATGGCGGCAACACCCTTGTCGATGAATGTTGACTTAGGCATGCCGGTTCCTCGGCGGAGTTCTGCGATCTCTCCGAGTGGTTTGTACTCGACCCCATCCGGGCACATCTGACGGATCATGTCGTCGATGCGGCTCACTTCTCGTCCCCTTCCAGATCCGCCACGATCTCGTCGATGCCGGCGCGCAGCTCTGCCTGGCGGGCAACGATCCGCCTGATCCGAGCGTTGAGCTCGGCGATATCAATGACCTCGCGCGTGTCCTCGGCCTCCACGTAGGCGGACACCGACAGGTTGTACCCGTTGTCGACGATACGCTCCGCGTCCACCAGCGCGGCCGTGTACTCGACGTCGGCGCGCTCCTGGAGCATCCCGAGGATCGCCTCCTGGTTTTCAGGGGAGAGCTTGTTCTTATTTCCCTGTCGGACGAACTGTTTCGAAGCGTCAACGAACAGGACCGCGTTGTCCTTCTTCGCCTTCCTGAGCACGATAATGCAGGTGCCGATCGTCGTGCCGAAGAACAGGTCCGGCGGCAGCTGAACAACCGCATCGACATAGTTGTTCTCCACAAGGTACTTGCGGATCTTGGCTTCCGCGCCCCCGCGGTACAGGACGCCCGGGAACTCGACGATCGCCGCAACGCCGTCGACCGCCAGCCACGAGAGCATGTGCATGGTGAAGGCGAGATCCGCCCGCGACTTCGGCGCGAGCACCCCCGCCGGGGCGAAGCGCGGATCGTTGATGAGGGCCGGGTCGTCCTTGCCGACCCACTTCGTGGAGTACGGAGGATTAGAGACGATCGCCTGGAAGGGCTCGACCTTCCAGTGGGCGGGATCGGTAAGCGTGTCCCCGTGGGCGATGTCGAAGCTCTCGAAGTTGATGTCGTGCAGGAACATATTGATCCGGCACAGGTTGTAGGTGGTCAGGTTGATCTCCTGGCCGAAGAACCCGCCGACGTTGTCCCTGCCGACAAGATTCGCGAACTTCAGCAGCAGCGAGCCCGAGCCGCAGGCCGGATCGTAGACCCGGTTGAGCCGGCTCCTGCCGTCGGCGGCGATCCGCGCCAGGACCTCGCTGACCTCCTGCGGGGTGAAGAACTCGCCGCCGCTCTTGCCCGCCGAGGAGGCGTACATCGTCATGAGGAACTCGTAGGCGTCCCCGAAGGTGTCGATCGCTGTGTCCCCGTAGGACAGGTCGAGGTCGCCGATCGCGTTGAGCAACCTCACGAGTTTTCCGTTGCGCTGGGCCACGGTGCGGCCCAGCCTGGTGGAGTTGACATCGACGTCGTCGAAGAGGCCGCGCAAGTCGTTCTCCGACCCGCCGCCCATCGCCGAGGCCTCAATATTCTTGAATATCCTGGCGAGGGTCTCGTTGAGGTTCTCGTCCCGGGCGGCCCGCTCGCGCACGTTGGCGAACAGTTCGCCCGGAAGGATGAAGAACCCCTTCTCCTCCACGAGGCCCTGGCGGATCCCCTCAGCATCCTCCTGCGCCAGGTAGCGGTAGTCGAAGTCCGGGTCTCCCGCCTCCCTCTCGGTGCGGTTGACATGGTCGGTGAGGTTCTCCGAGATGAACCGGTAGAACAGGAAGCCGAGGACGTAGGCCTTGAAGTCCCAGCCGTCCACGCTTCCGCGCAGGTCGTTGGCGACCTGCCAGATCGTCCTGTGGAGCGCGGCGCGCTCGGTTTCCTTGCTCATCGGGTGGGCCTCGTCGTCGTCGGGAAGGGGTACGGAGGGCAGTGTGCCACCTGCCTGCGACCTCCATCGCCAGGCGCACGTTGTCCGACGACGCCGACCGTGACGGCTGTCGGATGGTAGGCGGCCAGCAGAGGAAGTGGTGGTATATTTTCTGACATGAATGACGGCGGGTACCCGGCGGAGCAGAAGGTCCTCGACGACCTCGGCTCAGACTTCCTGCAGGCCTTCGTCGATGCTGTTGCGGGTGCGCGCGAGGACTACGCTGTCTTCCGCCGCGAGCACCCGGACTGGTTGGCGGGCTTCGCCTCACGGAGCACGGCAGCGGTCATGCACGAACGGCTCTGGGGCCGGCTCATCGCCCTGGTCGATGCCTTGGAGGGCATCCGCATCGTTGACGAGCCGCCGGTGCGGGAGATCATCATCGGCATGTCCTACCGGGCGCGGATCAAACGGCATCACTTGGACGACACGATTGCCTCGTACCCGACCGCGTCCTCACTTGCCTTCTGGGCTCCGGGGGCGGCTACGTTCGACGGGTTGGAGCAGTACAGCCTCGCGCTCGGCTACGAGTGGGACGAGGAGACCCGGGAGCCTGGCGCCGCGGTTGTCTCCCTGCGTGACGGGACGCAGCGTGCCATCTGGAAGATCAGCCTCGACCGTGACGAGGAGAAGGAAGCTGGTTTCACCTGGAGCTCGGTTGAGCCGCGTCTGCCGCAGTTGGACCTCAGTGCTGTCCTCACGGAGGCCGACGACGAGGAGGACCTCGCATGAGTATCGCCGTGGCCGAGTCCCTGCTGGTCCTGCGCCGCGCCCGAGGGATGACCCAGACCGAGCTCGCCGACGCAGCGGGCATCACGCAAGCGGCACTGTCGCGCTATGAGAACGACATGCGAGAACCGGACAAGGAGATTGTCCGCAGGCTCGCCGACGCCCTGGGCGTGACTGCCCCGTTCCTGGCGCACGACTTCCAGATGCGCGGTGGGATCGCGGCCGATGCCCACATGCGCCGGAAGGCCACGGCGAAACCTGCGGACTGGAAGCGCGTCGAAGCCAAGGTCAACGAGCTCCGCATGCACTCCAGCTTCCTTCTTGAGCGCGTTCCCCTCGAACCGGGCCGGCACGTCCTCAACCTGGACCCGGATGAGCAGACGCCTCAGGAGGCCGCCCAGATGCAGCGCGCCTCGTGGCAGATGCCGATTGGCCCCGTGCGCCACCTGGTGCGTTGGCTTGAGGCCGCGGGAGTCCTCGTCGTCGAGGAGAGCTTCGGGACGCAGCGGATCGACGGAATGTCGCAGTGGGCCGGCGAGCACGCCGTCGTCCTCGTCAATGCCGTCATGCCGACCGACCGTCGTCGTTGGACCCTTGCTCACGAGCTCGGCCACCTTATCCTCCACTCCACCTACATTGGCGCCGACGCCGAGGGGCAGGCCAATGCCTTCGCCGCCGAGTTCCTCATGCCCGAGCAGGTCATCAGGTCCGAGTTGTCGAACCTGTCCCTGGGGAAGTTGATGGACCTCAAGGCCGAATGGGGAACCTCGATGCAGGCGATCTGTGAGCGGGCCGTTGAGCTCAAGAAGGCGACCTCGGGTGACCGGCAGAGGTTCTCCCGCCAGATGCGGGACAGGGGCTGGCGGATCCACGAGCCCGGCAGCGATGAGTTGGCGCCCGAGACCCCAACGCTCGCCAGGTCTCTCGGCCGCCAGCTCCTCGATGCGGGGCTCTCCCGGGCGGAGGTGGCTCAGATGGTCGGCGTGCGCAAGGACCAGGGTTCGGTCTTCCTCCCCGAGCCCACCGCCGGCGCCCTGAGAAGGGTCAAGTAACGCGAGCGGACTTGGCCCGGCCGCCGCTCCCGTGCCCGGCAGTCCAGTTTGATATCAGGAGACGGCAGGGCGGGGTCTGCGGGGTCGACTGCGGTAACCCGCGGGCGGCCTGACGGGAGGAGTGGAAGTGATGGGCGCGAAGGCGACTGATGGCAGGGCCTATGAGGTGGTTGCCCACCGCGAGGCGTACCCGGAAGGGTCGTGGTGGGTGTTCGACATCCCCGCGCTCGGGGCTGCGGGGCAGACCTCGAGGCTCGCGAATGTGGCGGCTGAAGCCCGTGCCATCATCGCTGCGTGGGATGAGGACGGTCCTGACGAGCAGGATGTACGGGTGGCTGTGCGTCTGGACGGCGAGGTCGAGGCGCGGCGCATCTGGGAGCAGGGCGAGGCCGAGGAGCGCGCGGGGCGCGCAGCCCTCGCCCGCGCCGCCTGCTCCCCGGCGAGCTTCTTCGCCTCGCGGTAGGCGGCGACGTCCTGCACCATCCCGAGTTCTTCAGGGGCTTCCAGGTCGGTGACGCTCACGAGCACCTCGGAGAGTCGGCTGCGCAGCTCACGCGTCGAGACCCATTCGGGGCGTCCGCCGTGCGCCCGCCGGGCGCCCGCGGGCGGGGCATGGAACGTGAACGTACCCTCCCAACGTGAACGTACCTTTCTCCCGTCCTTCTGAGGTCTGCCCCCAGAAGGACGGGAGAAAGGTACGTTCACGTGACGAACTTCCGTTGACGTCGGGGCCCGCCCGCCCC
>ERZ772917.1495-NODE-1495-length-13326-cov-6.400497_pt1 | contig 13326 bp, 10 predicted proteins | sample MGYA00511187_ERZ772917 | MGnify/ENA primary metagenome ERZ772917 (study PRJEB29015, sample SAMEA2737925) | human oral metagenome | biome: human oral; feature: human-associated habitat; material: dental | place: China | collected 2012 ... | reverse complement strand
ACCGGTCGGCGCGCGAGGCCGGGGACGGGCGCGCACCCGGCAGGCCGGGCGGGCGGGCCGCCGCGCAGGACGGGGCCGACGCCTGGTACCGGCGCAAACTCGCCCGCCGCATCGTCGCGCTGCTCGCGTGCGTCGCCCTGTGGCTGCTGCTGTCCTACGCGGCGATATCGACGGCCGCCGGGCAGGTGCTGGACACCCTGCTCATGGAGGCGACCATGCGCGCCACCGGGCGTCTGGTCTCCTTCACCTCGGTCGTGACGGGGGTCGTGTCCGTCCCCGCCATGGTCGTCGCGGGCGTCGTCGTGGCGCTGGTGGCGGTGGCGCGCAAGCGCCCCACACTGGCGGGCCGCGCCCTGGGCATGGTGATCGGCGCGAATGTGACGACCCAGCTGCTCAAGGACATGATCTCGCGCCCGGATCTCGGGATGACCACGGGGATCTCCAACTCGCTGCCCTCGGGGCACTCGACCGTCGCGGTGACGCTGTCGCTGGCCTTGGTCGCGATCGCTCCGCAGTGGCTGCGCGCCCCCTCCGCGTGGATCGGGTGGGCGTGGACCTCCCTGATGGGGGTGTCCGTCATGATGGCGGGTTGGCACCGCCCCGCGGACGTGGTGGTCGCGGTGCTGATCGCGGGCGCGTGGGCCCTGGCGCTCTCCCCCATCGAGAGGCGCGCCCGGCACGGCAAGAGGGTGTCGAAGGTGATGCTGTGGGCGGTGCTGGCCGCGGGGGCGCTGGCCTTCTCGCTGACGCTGGTCGGCCTGTGGGGCTTCTCCATGTCGGCGGGGGCCCCGGGCTCGGGCTACGGCTTCAACGACTTCCTCTCCGTCCGCCCGTGGCGGTCCCTCGTCCTGGGGATGGGGGCGTGCGCGTGGATCGTGGCGGTCGTGGGCGCCGTGGTGCGCGAAGTCGACCTGCTCGCCGATGACTCGCGCAGCGCGTGAGGGAACGCCCGGGCGCCCGGCGCGCCTATAGTCGTCCGTGGATTGTTCGAGGGGCCCCGCCCCCCGTGGAAGGAGAGTCATGAGCGATAAGATCCCCCGCGCCGCGGGCCAGGCGGTCGCCTCTGCCCCGGGGCGCTTCGTGCTCGCCCTGCTGAGGATCTCCGTGGGCTTCGTCTTCCTGTGGGCGTTCCTCGACAAGGCCTTCGGCCTGGGGTTCCCCACCCCGTCCCGGCGCGCCTGGATCCACGGGGGCGAACCCGCCCAGGGCTACCTGCGGGGGGTCCTCGACGCGACCAAGCCGTTCACGCCTTTCTTCCAGTCCCTGGCCACGCCCCTGGCCGACTGGCTCTTCATGTCGGGACTGCTCTTCGTCGGCGCGGCCACAGTGCTCGGCGTCGCCTCCCGCCTGGCGGCACTGGCCGGGGTGGTGATGATGGTCATGATGTACCTGGCGGAGGGGACTTTCGTCATGGGGTCGGCGAACCCCGTCGTCGACTCGCACCTGGTCTACGCGCTGGTCCTCGTCCTCGTGGCGCTGCTGGGAGCTGGCGATACGCTGGGGCTGGGGAAATGGTGGAAGCGCCTCGGCCCCGTCAAGAGGGTCCCGCTGCTGGTGTGAGCGGATTCATGACCCGCCGCGCGCGGTCCCGCGTGGGGCGGGGGCTTGGAATGGCGCGGTTCTCCCGCCGCCCCACAAGGACCATGGTCCCGGATCTGATTCGCCGGGATGGGATCCTCCGAGGCGGCCCGGCGCGTCGGACGTCCCGGCCGCGATTCCCGTCCTGGCACTAGATATAGTGTTCTCTGTTGGTTCGACCCACTAGATTTAGTGGGCCCTGGAACCAGGGCGAGGTGGCCCCAGCCGCCCGCGAGTATTCGGAACACGTAGAGAACCAGGTGAAACATGACCGCCAGCGCCGCCTTGACCATCGACCCCGTCGCCACAGTCGACGAGTACCTGGACCGCTCCGACTGGCGGGTCAACGCCAACGCCAACCAGGGGTACTCCCTCGGCGGCCTCATCCTCAACTCCGCCGGCAAGATCATCGCCAACTACTGGCTCGAGAAGGTCTACACCCCGCAGATCTCGGCCCCCCACCGCGAGGGCGACTACCACATCCACGACCTCGACATGTTCGCCGGTTACTGCGCGGGCTGGTCCCTCAAGCGCCTCATCCAGGAGGGGTTCAACGGCGTCACGGGCGCCATCGCCTCGGCCCCGCCGCGCCACTTCTCCTCCGCCTGCGGCCAGATCGTCAACTTCCTGGGGACCCTGCAGAACGAGTGGGCCGGCGCCCAGGCGTTCTCCTCCTTCGACACCTACATGGCGCCCTTCGTGCGCCTGGACGCCATGGACTACGACGAGGTGCGCCAGTGCATGCAGGAGCTCATCTACAACCTCAACGTCCCCAGCCGCTGGGGCAGCCAGTGCCCCTTCACCAACCTCACCTTCGACTGGACGTGCCCCGACGACCTGGCCGACGAGCACCCCATGATCGGCGAGGAGGTCGTGGACTTCACCTACGGGGACCTGCAGCCCGAGATGGACGTCATCAACCGCGCCTTCATCGACGTCATGAGCCAGGGCGACGCCGACGGGCGCGTCTTCACCTTCCCCATCCCCACCTACAACATCACCCCCGACTTCGACTGGGAGGGCGAGAACGTCGGCGCCCTCTTCGACATGACCGCCAAGTACGGCCTGCCCTACTTCCAGAACTTCATCAACTCCGACCTGGACCCCCACATGATCCGCTCCATGTGCTGCCGCCTCCAGCTCGACCTGCGCGAGCTGCTCAAGCGCGGCAACGGGCTCTTCGGCTCCGCCGAGCTCACCGGCTCGGTCGGCGTCGTCACCCTCAACATGGCCCGCCTCGGCTACCTCCACAAGGGCGACGAGGCGGCGCTGGTCGCGCGCATGGACGAGCTCATCGACCTGGCGTCCGCCTCGTTGGAGATCAAGCGCGCCACCATCCAGGAGCAGATGGACAGGGGCCTGTTCCCCTACTCCAGGCGCTACCTGGGCACCCTGGACAACCACTTCTCCACCATCGGCGTCAACGGCATGAACGAGATGGTGCGGAACTTCAGCGACGACGCCTACGACCTCACCGACCCCCGCGGCTTCGACATGTGCGTGCGCCTGCTCGACCACGTGCGCGAGCGCATGGTCCAGCTGCAGGAGAGCACCGGGCACCTGTACAACCTCGAGGCCACGCCCGCGGAGGGCACCACCTACCGCTTCGCCAAGGAGGACCGCAAGCGCTACCCGGGCATCATCCAGGCCGGCACCGACGAGCAGCCCTACTACACGAACTCCTCGCAGCTGCCCGTCGCCTACACGGACGACCCCTTCCAGGCGCTCGAGGACCAGGAGGTCCTGCAGGGCAAGTACACGGGCGGCACCGTGCTGCACCTGTACATGGGCGAGCGCATCAGCTCGGGCGCCGCGTGCCGGGAGATGGTCCGCCGCTCCCTCACGGCCTTCAAGGTGCCCTACATCACGATCACGCCGACCTTCTCCATCTGCCCCGTCCACGGGTCCCTGGCCGGAGAGCACTTCACCTGCGACAAGTGCGCGGCGGCGCGCCCCGGCCGCGAGCCCCAGGCGTGCGAGGTGTGGACCCGCGTCATGGGCTACTTCCGCCCCGTCCAGTCCTTCAACATCGGCAAGAAGGGCGAGTACAACGAGCGCCAGATGTTCTCGGAGGGCGCGGCCGACGCCCACGGAGAGCTCGTCGGCGCCTACGGGGCCAGGGCGTGACCACCCGCCCACTGAGCGGGGCCGGGGCGGGAGCGGGCGCAGCGCACGGCGCTGGGGCACCGCCCCCGCCCGCCCCGTGCCCTCCCACCCCCGTCCCCGCTCCGCGCCTCCCCGGCGCCGCCGGGCGGGGGCGGGCCCCTGTTCCCGACGACCTGCAGATCGCGGGCCTGGTCCCCATGTCCACGGTCGACTGGCCGGGCCAACTCGTCGCCTCGCTGTTCCTGCAGGGCTGTCCGTGGGCGTGCCCCTACTGCCAGAACTCGGCGATCATCGACCCGCGCGTGCCGGGCGTGGTCGCCTGGGACGCCGTCGAGCGGCTGCTCGCCAGGCGCCGGGGCCTGCTCGACGGGGTCGTCTTCTCCGGGGGCGAGGCCACCCGGCAGATCGCCCTCACCCCCGCCATGCGGCGCGTGCGCGAACTCGGATTCGCCGTCGGCCTGCACACCGCCGGCCCCTACCCCGCGCGCCTCGGAGCGCTGCTGGACGAGGGCCTCGTCGACTGGGTGGGCCTCGATATCAAAGCGACTCCCGCCAACTACCCGGCCGTGGCGGGGCGCCCGGGATCGGGTGGGCGCGCGTGGGAGGCGCTGCGGGTGCTCATGGACCACCCCGAGGTGGATCATGAGGTGCGCCTCACCGTGTTCCCCGGGGGGCCGGACGACGGCCTCGAGGTGGCGCGCGCGGTGCGGCAGGCGGGCGCCCGGTCCTTCGCGCTCCAGCAGGCGAGGCAGACCGGCGCCCCCGACGGGTTCGTCGCGCGTGCCCCGGGGTGGGACGACCAGGTGCGGGCGCTGGACCGGGACATAGGGGCCTTGGGCTTCGACGCCTACGAGTTCAGGGGCGCCTAGCGGCTGATGTCAAGGGACAACGCCGTGGGGGGCGTGAAAGCCGTCCGTAAATTGGGCCGCTCCCGCGGTTAGGGGATAAAGTGGGACGGCATCTGTCCCGTACGAATTCTGGAGCACAGCATGGCTGACGAGTTGCACTTCGACGACCCGCTCAGGGCCGCCGCCGACCCTGCCACGGATGCCGAAGCCCTCCGACAGCTGGCGTACCGCTACCCGGAGACCCGCGCTGCCGTCGCGGCCCACCCCCGGGCGTACAGGGGGCTGCTCGACTGGCTGCACCAGTTCGGCGACCCCGCCGTCAACGCGGCGCTCGAGGCGCGCGAGGACTACGACGGGTACATCGACTCCAACGGCTTCCTCGTCATGAGCGGGGACGTGTCGGGCGCGGTCGCCGGATCCCAGATCCGCACGGCCGAGCACGGGATGTACGTGCTCGGGCAGGGGGGCGTCAACAGCTACTCCCAGGTCGAGCGCACGACCCCCTACTCCGCGGTCGCGGGCGGCGCCTCGCCCAAGCCCGAGGTGCAGAGCCGCGAGCAGGTCGTCGCGCAGGTGCGGCGCACTTCGATCTTCGGGAACCGCACTGCGGGCTCCGGTGGGCAGGAGGCGCAGGCCGCTTCCGCTTCCGGCGTGGACGCCCCCACGGCGCGGACCTCCTCGGTCGAGACCACGGTGTCGCGCACTCCTGCGGCGGGCACCCCGGCGGTGGACGCCCCCACGGCGCGGATGCCCGCAGCCGATGCCGGGGCCACCCGCGTCATGGGGGGCTCGCCGGAGGGGGCCACGGCGGTCTTCCCCAAGTCCGGTTCGCCGGAGGGGGCCACGGCGGTCTTCCCCAAGTCCGCTTCGCCGGCGGGGGCCGCGGCCACCATGCCGCTGCCCACGGCCGACCCGCGCCAGCAGGCCACGCGGACCGTGCCCGGTGCGGTCGGCCGCGACTCCGGCGGCCCCTACGCGGCGCCCGGCGCCTCCCCGTACAGAGCGCCCTCCTCCACCAGCCAGTACGCGCCCTCAGGGGGCGCCTCCGCCTCCGGCTACCCTGCTGCGGGCAGGCGGTCCTCCTATTCCGCCGCGTCCACCGCAACGCGCGCGCCGGCCCAGCAGGCGCCCGCCTCGGGTTCCGACTACGACGGCGGTGGCGACGGGGCCGCCCCGAAGAAGCGCAAGGGCGGGCCGAGTGCTCTGGGCATCATCTTCAGCGCCCTCGTCATCGTCGCGATCGCACTGCTCGCAGTCGTGATCTACGTGTTCACGCGGGGGTTCGAGACCCCCAACCCCTCGCCGACGACACCCCCCGCTGCGCAGGCGGCGCCCACGACCGCGTCCCCCACCACGCCCAGCCCCAGCCCGTCGACCACTGAGGCGATCCGCTACCCGGCCCCTGCGAACGCCCAGCAGCTCACGGCGTTCGCCACTCCCTCGGGGAACATCTCCTGTTCCTTCAACTCCACGGGCGTGAGCTGTGTCATCAACTCGAACGACTGGGCGGCGGGGAACTACGCGTCCTGCTCGGGCAGTTCCCACGGCACCCTTTCGATCAGCGGAGACTCCGCGGTCCAGTCCTGCGGCACGTCCGGCGCCACGGCCGCGACCGGCCTCACCTACGGCCAGTACGCCGCCAACGGCGACTACGCCTGTTCGTCGACGGCGGACGGCGTGAGCTGCTGGAACACGAAGAGCGGCGCTTCCTTCGCCCTCGCCCGCGGCGGGTGGATGACGGGAAGCGGCGGGGAGATCGCCCCGGCCCAGTACTCCTGGAACCAGTAGGGCGGGCGCGGGCGGCGCGCTCCTCCGCGCTCGGACGGCCCCGGCGTGGGGCGCCGACCGGGCCGCCCTGCCAGGCCCTGGCGCGCACCCGCCCTGGTCGCGCTGGCCCGCCGTGCGCACGGACGCGCGGCGGGTCCCTTTTGATCGCCATATATGCGCATGTGTATAGTCATAACCATGCCGACGAAGAACGTGTACATCGCCGAGGCCGACCTTCCGTTGTTCGAACAGGCCGCGCGCCTCGCGGGAGGGAACTCCGCGGCGGTCGTCGCGGGCATCAGGCTCTACCTGGAACACCATGGGAAGAAAGGGCGGCGCGAGATGATGGGGACAGTGGAACTCGAGGTCGATGACGGCCCGGTTGTGAGGACCAAGCGCTTCACGGGGCGCCTGTGCCTGAAGTGGAGGAGGCGCGTGGAGGGCCTGCGCGTCCAGACCTTCCGGGTCTACGCGACCGCGAAGGGCCAGTACGCCGTCCACACCCGCGACGACCCCGACTGGACCGGGATGGGCTCCAGGGACTGGGACTCGGCCGAGGCGGACGGGGCCGACGGCGCGCGGACGTGGGAGGGGGAGTGGTGGCGGCCCCGGGAGCGCAGCCTCCTCGTCTTCCCCGATGCTGCCAGCATGCGGGGACGGCTCCCCGACGGGCTCGTCGACGAGGTCGAGCGGATGGGCGCCGGCCCCCAGGTCGAGGACCTCGACATCTGAATGGCGGGGGCGCGGCGGCCGCAGCGCCCCCGGGCGCTCGGACGGCCCGCCCGGTCCGGCCGACCGTTCGGCCTCGGCCCCGCCGCGGGGCGCTCCCTCAGCTTCCGACGGGCCCCAGCACCAGGTTCGCCCACGCTCCGTGCAGGGACTCCTGGTCGGAGGGCTGGAAGATCCCGGCCAGCGCGTCGCGGTAGAGGCGCGAGAGCTCGTGGGAGTTGTAGTACGCCGAGCCCCCGCACGCGCGCATCGCCTGCTCGACGGCGCGCAGGGTCGCCTCGGCGGCCGCGTTCTTCGCGGCGGACAGCTGCGGCATCCACGCGGCCCCCCGGTCCGCCCCCGCCTCGACGTCGCGGGCGAGCTCGCGGATCTGCGGTCCGACGGCGTTCATCGCCAGCGCCGCCTCGGCGATGCGCCAACGGATGTCGGGGTCGTTGGAGTAGGTGGTCCGGTTCTTCACGGAGCGCCGGGCCTTGACGTGCTCCGCGGCCACCTGGACCGCGCGCTCGCCGACGCCCTGGTAGGTGGCGGCCAGCAGGATCTCGAAGTGCGCGAAGATGCCGAAGACCACGGGATCCTCGGAGGGGCCCGGATCGGTGACCGTGAGGATCCTGTCGCCGGGGACCGCGACCCCTTCGAGGCGCGTCGTCATCGACTGGGTGGCGCGCATACCCAGGGTGTCCCAGTCGTCGACGATGGAGTACCCGGGGTCGTCTCGGTGGACCAGGCCGAACACCGATTTGGGCCCCTCGTCCAGGTCGGCGCGCCCGAAGACCAGCAGGCGCGTCCACGCGGGGGACAGCGAGGTGAAGATCTTCGTGCCCTCGAACGAGTACCCGCCGCCGGGGGCGGGCGACGCCTTCGTGGTGGAGCCGAAGAGCACGAGGTCGTTGCCCGGTTCTGAGATGCCGAAGCCGAAGACCTCCCCCGCGGCGGCGTCGCGGAGGATCTGCTCGCCGCGCGGGTTCCCGTGCGCGACCAGGAAACGCCCCAGCCCCACGATGATCTGGTGCATGTTGATCCCCAGGGCCGTGCCGGGAGCGGCCGCGGCCAGGCGCGTCTGCTCGGCCGCGATCGCCGTCAGGCCCAGGCCGGATCCGCCGAACTCAGCGGGGACGAACGCGCCCAGGTACCCGGCGCCGCGCAGGTCGGCGAGGTCGTCGGCGGGGAAGGAGTTGGTGGCGTCCACCTCGCCCGCGCGGGAGCGGATGCGGGCCAGGAGGTCGTCGGAGAGGAAGTGCATCAGTGGTCCCTTCGGCGGTGGTGCGGCGCGCCCGGGGGTGCCCGGGCCGCCCCCACTCTATCCCGACGGTCCGCGGGCGCCTGATGCAACGCCCCACAAGGGTGCCGACGGAGTGCGCGCCCGGCCCGTGATCGGCTACGTTAAGGACTGTGAGTAACCCAGAGGCACCCTTGACCCCGCGCCAGCGCTACTTGATGAGGAGGCAGCGGCGCCAGACGGCTGTCTTCTCGATCACGGGCCTGAGCCTGGCCGTCATTGCCCTGGTGGGGACGCTGGTGCTCATCGGCGTCATCCCGATCCCCTTCGGCAATTCCTTCTCGGCGTCAGTGAAGTACGCGGAGGAGGGGGACCTGGTGTGCCCCAGCGTCGGCGCGTACCCGTCGCCGGTCGAGGACGTGAATGTGAAGGTCGTCAACACGACCGCCCACCAGGGGCTCGCCACGGACGCCACGGAGATGCTGATCAGCGCCGGTTTCACGCCGCAGGACCCGGACAACTCGACGACCGAGTACGGGGGGAAGGTCCGCATCTTCGCGGGCGTCTCCGGCGTCGACGACGCCTACACGGTCGCCCGGTACTTCCCGGGGGCGAAGGTGGTCCTCACCGATGCCACCGACAAGGCGGTGACGGTGGAGCTCGGGAACTTCTACGACAGCCCGATCGACGCCGAGGAGGTCGCGCACACCTCGCGGTCCAAGGATCCGCTGGTCCGGCCCGAGGGGTGCTTGCCGGTTCCGCCCAACGGCCTGCAGTCGGGGGACGAGTCCTCCTGATCCGCTGCCCCGAGCCGACGAGACGGGGGCCGGTCCATGCGCGCGCCCCGGTCAGGCGTCCGCCCCGTCCCCGTCCCCGTCCGGGCCGGAGCCCTCGTCGGTGCCGATCAGGGACGCGAGCCGCGGGAGCCCGCCCCTGCCCCTGACGTTGGCCAGGAGCGCGTGGCCGTCGGAGCCGTACCACACGGGGATCTGCTCGGGCACGGTCCACAGGGCGTCGGGGACCATCGCGTCGAAGGTGCCGTGCGACATGAACTGCTCGAACTCCGAGAGGGAGCGTATGGCGATGCCCGCGACCTGGTGGGGGCACTCGCGCGCGAACTCGGCGTAGATCTCCGGGTCGTGCTGCCCGTCGTCGCCGACCAGCAGCCACCGCACGTGGGGCAGCATGCGCGACAGGCGGCGCAGTTCGCGGCGCTTGTGCTCGGGCCCCGAGCGGAACCACCCGGTGTTCGACGGGCCGAAGTCGGTCATGAGGAAACAGCCGGTCGGGAAGTGCGTGCGCTCCAGGAAGGAGCGCAGCGCGGGCACGACGTTCCACGCCCCCGTGGACAGGTACAGGACGGGCGCGTGGGAGGGGTTGGGGGCGGTGGTGTGGGACTGGGCGGCGTCGGTGAGGAACTCCGCCATGCCGTCCACCGCCTCGCGCGAGGAGACCCGGTCGACGAAGGCGTGCTTCGCCGCCGTCAGCAGGCGGGGCAGCATCGAGACGATCACGGTGTCATCGACGTCGGAGACGATCCCGAAGTCCTCGGAGTCGCCGACGATCCGGATGGTGACGCCAACGGGTTTGCCCGCGCGCACGCGCCGGCGGACGTGCCCGTCCGGGTGGGCCGGCGCCCCCGGGGCAGGGGCCGCCAGGCGCAGCGCGTCGCCCTCGCGCAGGCCGAGGGCGCGCACGTCCGCCTCGTGGAGCACCTGGATCGTGGCGTCGTGCCACCCGGGGGGCAGTCCGTGCCCGTTGACGACGAGGTCGACGTAGCCGCCGCGGTCCGCGAAGGTGAGCCGACGGGACCGGCCGACTGTGACGAGGACCGGCTGGCGGGGGACCTGCGCGTTGAAGAACTGGCGCCAGCCCCGCCTGCCGGACAACCAGGAGCGCTGCAACAGGTCGCGGTCCATGAGGACGCGGCCGAGCACCCGGGCGCTGCGGAGGGAGCCGATGCCGCCGAAGCCGACGATGCTGGGGTGGAAGCCGCACCCGGCGAGCGCGTGCGCCAGCACCACCGAGGCGAGCTCGCTGGTGCCCGCCGCCAGGGACAGCAGCAGGGAGGGCGACTCGTCGTCGAACGGTGGCGTGGGGGGCATGGGACCCATCCTAGGCGAGGGCGGCGGCGCCGCGTTAGTCCTCGGCGGTGGCTTTGCCCAAGGCGCGGACGCCCGCGGCCATCAGGAGCACCATGGCCCACGCCGACCCCACCGTCACCAGGTAGCCGCCGTACGAGCCGCCCGCGTCCACTGCCGGGCCGGCCAGTGCCGAACCCAGCGACGCGCCCATGTTGAGCGACGTCGACATCCACGTGAGCCCCTCGGTGAGCCGGTGCGGCGGCACGGTCTTCTGGACGATCATGTTGACGTTCGTCATGGTGGGCGCGTAGGCCATGCCCGTCACGGACATCACCAGGGCCATCGTCCACAGGCCGGAGGCCGCCAGGTAGGCGGTGGCGCCCAGGGCGATGGCGACGACGCACACCTTGTAGAGGCGCCACGTGGGCCAGCGCCACGACCGTGCCCCGTAGACGAGCCCCGCCAGCAGCGAGGCGGCCGAGGACACCGCCAGGAGCACCCCGGACATGGCGGGCGCCCCCCTCTCCGCCGCGAAGGCGACCACGGCGACGTCGTTCGCGCCGAGCATGGTGCCCATCCCGATGTAGGTGAGGGCCATGACGGCGACCGCCGGCATGCGGATCACGGAGCCGCGCCCTCCGTGCTCCCCGCCCCCGGTGGGCTCGGGCTCGGAGTCCCGCCCCGACAGGAAGAGCGCGCCGCCGACGGCCAGGAAGGCGACGGACAGGAGGACCCCGGCGCCCGGGTGCACGAGCGTGCCCAGCACCGTGGACAGGACCGGGCCCAGGATGTAGACGAGCTCGTCCATCGCCGACTCGTAGGCGTAGGCCGTCGTGAGCTGGTCGGCCCTGTCCAGGACCGCCGCCCACCGGGAGCGCACGAGGGCGCCGGGAGCCCCCCAGGTGGCCCCCGCGACCGCCCCGGACACGAAGAGCAGCCACTCCGGCGCGCGCACTGCCGCGCAGGCGAGCAGGGCCGCCATGGCCGCCGACGACACCGCCCAGGACGGCCCCATGACGCGCGACTGCCCGCGGCGGTCGACGAGGCGCGCCAGGGCGGGCGCGCAGCACGCCGTCGTGATGATGTTGACCGCGGACACCGCTCCGGCCAGGGCGTAGCTGCCGTACTGGGCGCGCACGAGCAGGATGATGGAGATGCCCACCATCGACATGGGCAGGCGCAGGACGAGCCCGGCGGCTGAGAAGCGCCAGGCCCTTTCGAGGCGCAGGACGCCGAGGTAGGGGGAGAGCACCAGGAGATTCTACCCACGGCGCGCGGGCGCGCCGGTGCCGCAGGGCAGTGGGGGCCGCCACGGTTTTGGCGGACTGGGCGTGGCGGCCGTCACAGGCTGTACTTGCGCCGTTCGCGGTCACGGCGCCGGCGCGGGGCCCAGCCGGGCGGGGTGTCACAGCCGCAGGAGCATGACGCCGTTGGCCTCGAGCCCGGGGACGTCGGCGAAGCCGAGGGACGTGTACAGGTCCTTGGAGAAGTTCCCCTCCTCCACGGAGAGGCTGATCTGCGCGGCGCCGCGCTCGCGGGCCTCGGTGAGGGCCGCGCCCATGAGGGCCCGCCCGATTCCCCTGCGCCGCTCCGCCTCGTCGACCCAGAGGGACAGCTCGGGGGTCGCCTCGTCGACGAAACCGAAGCCGGGGTGGTCGGCGGGCAGGAAGAGCGCCCACACGACCCCCAGCGCCTCCTCGTCGCGTTCGGCGACGATGCCGAAGTCCCCCCGCAGGGGATCGGGCCGCGTGTAGTGCGCGAACTCCGGGGTCCGGCGCACGTCGTCCATGGTGAAGCGCTGGCCGCACCAGTTGATGTTCCCCAGCGTCGCGCGCTCGAGCAGGTCCGTCTCGGTGGCGAACAGCGGTCGGAGGATCACGGAGCCCATAGGGCGATTGTAGGCGCGCGCCAGCGCCGTTGGGAAGGGCCGGGCGCGGCCGGGCCCCTCTAGTCCGTCACCTCGAGCACCCCGGCTAGTCCGTCACCTCGAACACCCCGGTCTGGCCCTTCTCGGCCAGGGACAGGGCGTGGTTGACGAAGGCGTAGTGGCCGGCCTCCAGCGGAGTGAACTCGACGAATCCGCCCTCGGCGGCGCCCAGGGCGAGGACCTGGCCCCAGCCGCCTCCGCTGCCCCCGCCGCGGATCACGTAGGCGCCCTCGCGCCACACCGTGTCGAACTGGGTGCCCACCACGTGGTAGGTGAGGGGCAGGTTGGGGCCCGCGTCCATGACCCACACGCGCACGCGCTCGCCGGTCTTGACCTGGATAGGGTGCGCCTTGTACTGGAAGGGGGTGCCGTTGAACGCCATGGCGTTGGGCTGCAGCGCGGACAGCAGGGACGCGTCGGCGCTCTGGCCGTCCTGGCCGAGGTAGAGCTCGTTGGCGATCATCACGTACTCGTGGTCGACGGCGCCCAGGTCGGTGGGGTCGATGACGACGGCCCCGAACATGCCGTTGGCGATGTGCATGGACATGGGCGCGGTCGAGCAGTGGTACAGCCAGATGCCCGCGTTGGCGGCGGTGAAGGTGTACTCCAGGGTCTCGCCGGGGTCGATGGAGCGCATGTTCTGATCCGGGGAGACCAGTCCCGCGTGGAAGTCCAGGGAATGGCTCATGGTCCCGTTGTTGACCAGGGTGATGTGGAAGGTGTCGCCGATGCGCCCGCGCAGGATGGGCCCGGGGGAGGTGCCGTTGAACGTCCAGTGGGCGCGGGTGAGGGTGTCGGTGACGTCGATGGTGCCCTCGGTGGCCGTGAACGTGTAGTGGCGCTCGGTGGCCGAGTCCGCGGGGGGCAGCACCGGGTCGCGCGCCTCGACGGCGGCGGCGTGCTCCTCCAGCTCCTGGGCGGTGGCGGGCCCGCCGGTGGCCGCCTGGTGGCCCGCGTGCCCGGAGTGGTCGGCGTGCCCGGAGTGGTCGGCGTGCCCGGAGTGGTCGCCTCCCCCGCCCGCCGAGGGGGCGCCGACCGCGGTGATGGTGAGGGTCATCCCGTGCTCGC
>ERZ772917.1494-NODE-1494-length-13327-cov-157.509343_pt1 | contig 13327 bp, 9 predicted proteins | sample MGYA00511187_ERZ772917 | MGnify/ENA primary metagenome ERZ772917 (study PRJEB29015, sample SAMEA2737925) | human oral metagenome | biome: human oral; feature: human-associated habitat; material: dental | place: China | collected 2012 ... | reverse complement strand
CGTGGTACCCCCTCAGGGACTCGAACCCTGGACACCCTGATTAAGAGTCAGGTGCTCTAACCAACTGAGCTAAGGAGGCGTTGGTTGTGGGAACCGCTCCGAGGAGCTGGACCCGTGGTACCCCCTCAGGGACTCGAACCCTGGACACCCTGATTAAGAGTCAGGTGCTCTAACCAACTGAGCTAAGGAGGCATGTGTCTGAGGCGCGAGCGCCCGGCGACGAAAGAGCACTCTACGGTGGTGGCGGCCCCGAGTCCAATCGTCAACCCCCCAAACACCCCAAGTGTGCGGGAAGTCTCAGGCTGTGCTCCGTGGGTGAGACGGACAGGGGGCTCCGCCGGCCGATCCTCCCTCGCGGGCCCGTGGTCGCGGTACCGTGGTGCGGTGACCACCCCGATCGTGACCCTCGCGACCAGTGCCGCCTACCCGCGTCTCGACGCCGACGACCAGGGCCTGCCCGACGCCCTGCGCGAGCGGGGGATCGAGCCGCGCATCGCTGTGTGGAACGACCCCGACGTCGATTGGGGCGAGGCCGGTGTCGTCGTCCTGCGCTCCGTGCGCGACTACGCCAAGCGCCGCAACTACAGGTCCTTCCTGTCCTGGTCGCAGACCGTGCCGCGTCTGCTCAACCACGCCAGCGTCGTCGGCTGGAACTCCGACAAGCACTACCTCCAGCGCATGGCCTCCTACGGGGTGCCCGTCATCCCCACCACCTGGATGGAGCCCGAGCAGCAGCTGTCCAAGCACCAGGTCCACACGCGCTTCCCTGCCTACGGCGACTTCGTCGTCAAGCCCGCCGTCTCCTCCGGCGGGCGCGGCACGGGCCGCTACACCGCCATCGACGCCGGCTCGCGCGCCGACGCCATCAACGACGCCGTCCACCACCTCAGCCGCGGACGCACCGTCATGGTCCAGCGCTACCTCGACGAGGTCGACCGCACCGGTGAGGTCTCCCTCGTGTACTTCAACGGCGTGCTGTCGCACGCGGTCGAGAAGGCCCCGATGCTGCACCCCTCCTTCCGCTCCATCGACGAGGAGGAGGCGCACGAGGAGATCGTGCGCGCCCGCGAGCCCAGCGAGCAGGAGTGGCTGTGGGGCGAGCGCGTGCGCAAGGCCATCCACCGCGTCGTCAAGGAGACGGCCGGGCGCGATATCCAGCTCCTGTTCAACCGTGTCGACGTCGTCCCCGACGGCGACGGCGGCTTCTACCTCATGGAGGTCTCGCTCATCGACGCCGGCCTCTACCTCACATCCTCGTCCGACGCGATGACCAACTTCGCCGACGCCATCGCCCAGCGTGTCTTCTGGTGATCCGGCGGCACGTCGCCGGGCCACCATCCTGTAGACATAGCCCCATGAAGACACTGCTGAACGTCATCTGGGTCCTCTTCGGTGGATGGGCCCTGTTCCTCGGCTACATCTTTGCGGGCATCGTCGCCTGCGTGTTCATCGTCACCATCCCCGCGGGCGTCGCCTGCTTCCGCATCGCCGGGTACGCGCTGTGGCCCTTCGGGCGCGACGTCGTCCCCGTCCCCGGGGCCGGTGCGATGAGCGGCATCTCCAACGTCATCTGGTTCATCATCGCGGGCCTGTGGCTCGCGATCGGCCACGTCGTCACAGCCGGGGCCCAGGCCGTGACGATCATCGGCATCCCGCTGGCCGTCGCCAACATCAAGATGATCCCCGTGACCTGCTTCCCCTTCGGCAAGCAGGTCGTCGCCGGCCGCGGCATCCTCTGAGACCGCGCCCCGCGACCCGCACCCTTCGGGCCGTGCCCGTGTGGCCGCGCTCCCGCCACCGTGCGGGTGCGCGGCCACCGCGTTCAGCCCCGCTGCGGCCCCACCGTTAGCAGCCGCAGCACGACCCGCTCGGCCTCGTCACTGGCCGTGAGGTCCACCAGGGCGCACAGGCGCCAGTCGTGGTCATCCTGCGGGTCCTCAATGACCTGGGTCGCCAGCCACACCCTGCGGCCCGAGCGCTCCAGCGCCTCAATGAGCCGCTGCGAGACGCCTGCCACCGCCAGTGCCTGCTCGTCCGGCGCCTCGTCCAGCGGCGCCAGGGCGGCGGCGCGCGCCGCGGTGTCCGTGGCGATCCAGTCGTACTCCTCCCAGTAGCGGGCCAGCGCCTCGTCCCAGCGCTGCGCGTCCCAGCCGGAGGCCCCGTCCAGCCTCCCCAGCCCCTCGACGTCGTCGCGGGCCATGAGCTCGACCCTGCGGAACATCTCCTTGCGCACCGCCACCCGCAGGGCGTGCAGGTTGCGGGTGAAGGCGACCCGGCCGTCCTCGTCCGCCCCGAAGGCCCGCTCCGCACCCGAGGAGTCGTCCTGCCCGGGGCGGTCCCCGTGGAGCAGCGCCGCGCCCTGCTCGGCCCGGCCGGCCTGGGCGGCACCCAGGGCCTCCCACTCGTCCAGCAGGGAGGAGTCCACCGCCCGCACGAGGGAGCCGAGCCAGTCGATGACGGCCACGACCTCCTCGGTGCGGTGCTCCTCGGGCACCACCTGGCGCAGGGCCCGGTAGGCGTCCGTGAGGTAACGCAGCACCACGCCCTCACTGCGGCCCAGCTCGTAGCGCGAGACGAGATCGGAGAAGGTCATGGCGTTCTCCACCATGTCCCTCACGACGCTCTTGGGACTCAGTTCGTACTGAGCCACCCACGGGTTGGCCTGCCGGTACATCTCCAGCGCGGGGGCGAGCAGCTCGGCCAGGGGCCGCGGCCAGGTGACCTCCTCCAGGGCCTCCATCCGCTCGTCGTAGTCCATGCCCTCGGCCTTCATCGCCGCCACCGCCTCGCCGCGGGCCTGACGCTGCTGGGCGTACAGGAGCGGACGCGGGTCGTCCAAGGTGGCCTCGACGACGCTGACGACGTCGAGCGTGTGCGTGGGGGAGTCCACCCCCAGCAGGTCCATGGCCGCCAGGGCGAAGGGCGCCAGGGGCTGGTGGAGGGCGAAGTCGTCGGGCAGGTCCACGGCCAGGCGCAGGCGCGGCAGGCCGTCCGCGGCGGCCCGGGCGGAGGACACGTGCTCCAGCACACCGGCGGTGCGCAGGGACAGGTAGATCGCCACCGCCTGGCGCACGTTCGCCCGCCGCTCCGAGGCCGTGCACTGCACCCGCCCCAGCAGGTCCGCCATATGGGCCACCGGGTCCCCGGGACGCTCCATGAGGCTGAGGACCATCGTCGTCGTCACCTGGAACTGGCTCGTGAGCGTCTCCGGGGCGCTGTCACGCAGCCGCTCAAAGGTCTTGTCCGTCCAGTTCACCCGCCCCTCGGGGGCCTTCTTGCGCACGATCTTGCGGCGCTTGCGCTCGTCGTCGCCCGCCTTGGCCAGGGCCTTGGCGTTCTCGATGACGTGCTCGGGCGCCTGCACGCACACGTAGCCGCGCGTGTCGAAGCCCGCCCGCCCGGCCCGCCCGGCGATCTGGTGGAACTCGCGGGCGGTGAGGTGACGCTCCTTGGCGCCGTCGAACTTCACCAGGCTCGTGAGCACGACGGTGCGGATGGGCACGTTGATGCCCACACCGAGGGTGTCCGTGCCGCAGATGACGCTCAGCAGCCCCATACGGGCCAGGCGCTCGACCAGCCTCCGGTAACGCGGCAGCATCCCGGCGTGGTGCACGCCGATGCCAGAGCGCAGCAGACGCGAGAGCGTCGCGCCGAAGCCCGGCCCGAAGCGGAAGGAGCCCAGCGCCGCCGCGACCGCCGCCTTGCCCTCCTTGGGCACGAGGTCCACGCCCAGCAGCGCCGTCGCCCGCTCGATCGCCTCCTTCTGGGAGAAGTGGACGACGTACACCGGCGCCTTGCCCTGCTGCACGAGACGCTGAAGCAGCTCGCCGATGGGCTCGACGACGTACTCCATCTCCAGCGGCACGGGACGCTCGGCGTCGTCGACGACGGCGACCTCGCGCCCGGTGCGCTGCTGCATGTCGCGCACGAAGAAGGACACGTCCCCCAGCGTCGCCGACAGCAGCACCATCTGGGCCTGAGGCAGCTCGAGCAGCGGCACCTGCCAGGCCCAGCCGCGCTGCGGGTCCGCGTAGTAGTGGAACTCGTCCATGACGACGGTGTCGACGTCGAGGCGCTCACCCTCCCGCAGGGCCTGGTTGGCGAGGATCTCCGCCGTGCAGCAGATGACCGGGGCGTCGGCGTTGATCGAGGTGTCCCCGGTGACCATCCCGACGTTGCGCGCCCCGAACAGGCCCACGAGCTCGAAGAACTTCTCACTCACCAGGGCCTTGAGCGGCGCCGTGTAGTACGAGCGCCCCCCGCGCGCCAGCGAGGCCGTGTGCGCCGCCAGGGCGATCATCGACTTGCCCGAGCCCGTCGGGGTGGCGGCAATGACGTGACGGTCCTGGAGGATCTGGGACAAGGCCTCGTCCTGGTGGGGGTAGAGCGCCCGCCCCGTCGACTCGGCCCACTCGGTGAAGGCCAGGTAGGTGTCCTCCGCCGCGGGCACACGCTCGGGGTCCTCGGCCGGGATGAGCGAGTCGAGGACCGCGTTGAGAGCCGGGACGTGGCCGGATTCCGGGGGTGGGGTCATGCCGCCATGCTCCCACACGGGTCCGACGAGTATGCGGACGGCCCCGAGCCCGGACGCCGGTGTGTGAGAGCATGCGCCGGACACCCTGCTCCCTTTCGAAGGCACATGTGAAATGGACGCGCTCGCCAACGAGCTCCTCGTCATCGCCGACTGGATCACCTCCCACGTGACCATGTGGGCGCTCATCGCCACCGGCCTGTTCCTCACCGTCGTCACCCGCGCCGTCCAGGTGCGCCACCTGCCCGGCATGCTGCGTGCCGTCCTCGGCTCACGTGCCAGCGCCGACGGCGGCATCTCCTCCTTCCAGGCCTTCGCCATCTCCCTGGCCGCCCGCGTGGGCATCGGCAACGTCTTCGGCGTCGCCGCCGCCCTGCTCATGGGCGGGCCCGGCGCCGTCTTCTGGATGTGGGTCGTCGCCCTGGTCGGCATGGCCACCGCCTTCTTCGAGGCCACCCTCGCCCAGGTGTTCAAGGTCCGCTCCGAGGACGGCACCTACCGCGGAGGACCCGCCTTCTACATGGCCCGGGGCATGCGCTCGCGGCCCATGGCCGTCGTCTTCTCCGTCATCTCCATCGTCACCTGCGGCTTCATCATCACCTCGGTGCAGTCCAACGCCGTGGCAGGCACCCTCGTCGCCGCCTTCGGCAGCCAGGGCTCCACGCTGCCGGGCTTCGGCGGCCTGAGCGCCGCACAGCTCGTCGTCGCCGGACTCGTCTTCGTGCTCACCGCCGTCGTCGTCTTCGGCGGCATCCGTGCCGTCGCCCGCGTCACCGAGTGGCTCGCCCCGATCATGGCGCTCATCTACGTCCTCCTCGTGGCCGTCATCTGCCTGCGCAACCTCCACCAGTTCGGTGAGGTCATCGGCTGGATCCTCAGCTCCGCCTTCGCCCCCGAGCCACTGGTGGGCGGCCTGGGCGGCGGCATCCTCGCCGCCGTCGTCAACGGCACCAAGCGCGGCCTGTTCTCCAACGAGGCAGGCCAGGGCACCGCCCCCAACGCGGCCGCCACCGCCACCGTCACCCACCCCGTCCAGCAGGGGCTCATCCAGTCCCTGGGCGTCTTCATCGACACGGTCGTCGTGTGCACCGCCACGGCCTTCGTCATCCTCATCGCCGGACCCGCCACCTGGGGGGCCGAGGGCGTCAACCCCTCCACGCTCACGACGCTCGCCGTCGCCCACGGCCTGGGCGGCTGGACCGTCCTGCCGATGGCCGTGCTCGTCTTCGTCCTCGCCTACTCCTCGATCATCGCCGCCTACGTCTACTCCGACGTCAACATGGACTACATCACCGGCGGCAACCGGTGGGCCTCCTGGGCCGTGCGCGTCATCTGCGCGCTGTCCGCCACCGCCGGCGCGGTCCTGTCCCTCGACGTCGTGTGGAACGCCGTCGACATCGCCATGGCGGTCATGACCGTCACCAACCTCGTCGCCCTCGTCCGGCTCTTCAGGTGGGGAACTGGCGCCCTGCGCGACTATGAGGCCCAGCGCCGCGCAGGCGTCGCCGAGCCCGTCTTCGTCGGCACCGACAACCCCCACCTGCCCGCAGACGTCCCCGGCGACGTCTGGGCACCCGCACCGTCCACGTCCACCATCCAGGAGCCGTGATCCTCATGCCCACAGCCGCCTCGGCAGCCACCCACGCCACGACCGCGCTCATGGCCCCGCTCAGGCCCCCGATGGGCTCGAAGGAGCTCGCCACGACCCTGAGCACCCTCTCCGACACCTTCTACACCTACGTCCTGGCCGTCCTGCTCGTCGCCGTCGGCCTGTACTTCACCGCGCTCACCCGCGGCGTCCAGGTGCGTCACTTCGGCTCCATGCTCCGCTCCATCACCTCCTCGCGCTCCGGGGCCGAGGGCGGCATCTCCTCCTTCCAGGCCTTCGCCGTCGGCCTGGCCTCACGCGTGGGCATCGGCAACGTCGCCGGCGTCGCCATCGCCATCGTCGCCGGAGGCCCCGGCGCCCTGTTCTGGATGTGGGTGGTGGCCCTGGTCGGCATGGCCACGTCCTTCGCCGAGTCCGTCCTCGCACAGGTCTTCAAGGAACGCGGGCGCGACTTCACCTTCCACGGCGGCCCCGCCTACTACATCAAGAACGGCCTGGGCTCCAAGGCCTGGGGCGCCGTCTTCGCCGCCATCTGCATCGTCAGCGTCGGCGTCACCGTCGTCATGGTCCAGACCAACGCGCTGGCCGGGGTCGTGCACGCCACCGTCGCCTCCGTCAAGCCCTGGATGGTGGGCGTGGCCCTCGTCCTGCTCGTGCTGCCCATCGTGCTCGGTGGCCTCAAGGGCGTCGCCCGGGTCACCGAGGTCATCGCCCCGCTCATGGCGCTCGTGTACGTGCTCGTGACGATCGTCGTCATGGCCCTCAACATCACCGAGCTGCCCGACGTCATCGTCCAGATCTTCAAGGGTGCCTTCGGCCTGGACTCGGCGCTCTTCGGGGTCGCCGGGGGCCTCGTGGCCGCCGTCGTCAACGGCGTGCGCCGCGGCCTGTTCTCCAACGAGGCCGGACTGGGCACCGTCCCCAACGCGGCCGGCACCGCCACCGTCACCCACCCGGTCCAGCAGGGGCTCATCCAGTCCTTCGGTGTCTTCGTCGACACGATCCTCGTGTGCTCCGCCACCGGCTTCCTCATCCTGCTGGCCACCGACACCTACCAGCCGGGCAACGCCGACCTCGTGGGCGCCGTCCTCACCCAGCAGGCCGTCGTCGAGCACCTGGGCACCTGGACCACCTGGCCCATGATCGTGCTCATCTTCGTCCTCGTCTTCTCCACCGTCCTGGGCTGCTACTCCTACTCCCAGGTCAACGTCAACTACCTGGGCGGTGAGCACCGCTCCGAGCAGGCCCTCGGCCTGCTGCTCACCGCCGCGGCCTTCGCCGGCACCGTCCTCGACCTGCCCGTCGTGTGGGCCCTGACCGACATCGCCCTGGGTGTCCTGGGCGTCATCAACCTCGTCGTCATCCTCCTGCTGTCGCGCTGGGTCGTGGGCGCCCTGCGGGACTGGGAGACGCAGAAGGCGGCGGGCACCACCCCCGTCTTCAACGGTCACGGCAACCCGCTGCTGCCCGCCAGCACCGTCGACGGCGTCTGGGAGGCCTGAGGCATGGACCTGCTCAACAACCTCCTGGGGACACTGTCCAACTGGCTGTTCGGCACGGTGCTGGTGTGGCTGCTCATCGGCGCAGGCATCCTGCTGACCGTGTGCACCCGCGGCGTCCAGCTGCGCCACCTCGGCTCCGTCCTGCGCTCCGTCGCCGGCTCGCGCTCGGGTGCTGAGGGCGGCATCTCCTCCTTCCAGGCCTTCGCCGTCGGCCTGGCCTGCCGGGTCGGCACCGGCAACATCGTCGGCGTCGCCCTCGCCCTCGTCCTGGGCGGGCCGGGAGCCGTGTTCTGGATGTGGGTCGTGGCCCTGGTGGGCACCGCCACCGCCTTCACCGAGGCCACCCTGGGCCAGGTGTTCAAGGTGCGCCGCGGCGACGGCTCCTACCGCGGCGGCCCCGCCTACTACATCTCCCGCGGGCTGAGGGTTCCCGTCGTCGGCGGCGTCTTCGCCGTCGTGTTCATGGTCGCCAACGGCCTGGCTATGCCCATGGTCCAGGCCAACGCCATGACCGCCGCCGTCGGCGCCTCCGTGTCCTCCAGCTTCGGCGGCACCGTGAGCCCCTGGGTGTGGGCGGCGCTCGTGGCCGCCCTCGTGGCCCCCGTGCTCCTGGGGGGTCTGCGCTCCATCGCCCGCGTCACCGAGCTCATGGCCCCGCTCATGGCCCTGGCCTACCTCGCGCTTGTCGCCCTCATCCTCCTCACCCACCCCTCCCAGACGCTCACCGCCCTGGGCGAGATCATCTCGGGGGCCTTCGGTCTTCGCGCAGGCCTGGCGGGTGTCGCAGGCGGGGTCACCGCCGCCGTCCTCAACGGCGTGCGCCGCGGCCTGTTCTCCAACGAGGCCGGGCTGGGCGGCGCCGCCTGCGCGGCCGGCTCCGCCACCGTGCGCCACCCCGTCCAGCAGGGCTTCATCCAGTCCTTCGGCGTCCTGGTGGACACGCTTCTCATCTGCACCGCCACGGCCCTGGCGATCCTCGTGGCAGGGGCCCAGGACCCGAGCGTCTACCAGGCGGGCGTCACCGGGGCCGACGGCGCCGACCTGTCGGGCACGCTCACCCAGAGCGCCATCGCCTCCGTGCTGGGCGGCTGGACCAGCTGGCCAATGACCGTGCTCATCCTCGTGCTCGCCTACTCCACCATCCTCGGGGCCTTCTCCTACGCCGAGGTGTGCCTGGACTACCTCACGCGCGTCCCGTGGGTGACGACCGCGCTGCGCGTGGGGGCCGTGGCCTGCGCCTTCATCGGCGGCGGCACGGCACTGACCACCGTGTGGACCTTCGCCGACGTGCTCCTGGGCCTGGGTGCCGTCATCAACCTCATCGCCCTCGCCCTGCTGTCGAGGTGGGCGGTGGGCGCCCTGCGCGACTGGGAGTCCCAGCGCCGGGCGGTCGCCGCCGGCGACGCCCACGAGATCCGCTTCGTCTCCACCGGTAACCCGCACCTGCCCGGAGAGCTCGCCGGGGACGTGTGGGGCCAGACCCCCGCCCCGAAACAGGGGTGACATCCTGCGCTGTCTAGGCTGACGCGATGACCTTCCCCTCCCAGATCACCGCGTCCGCCCCAGGCCCACGCCCCTCCGGCCTCGTCGCCGACGCCACCGCCTGGCTCTCCTCGGTCTCCGACCAGCTCTACGGGTCCTTCCTCGCGTGGATCCTCATCGCCGTCGGCCTGTACTTCACCGTGCGCACCCGCGGCGTCCAGGTGCGCCTGTTCGGCGCCATGGTGCGCACGGTCTTCAGCTCGCGCTCCAGCGCCCACCACCACGAGGAGGGCATCAGTTCCTTCCAGGCCTTCGCGATCGGTCTCGCCTCACGCGTGGGCACGGGCAACATCGTCGGCGTCGCCCTGGCCATCACGCTGGGAGGCCCCGGCGCCGTGTTCTGGATGTGGGTGGTGGCCACGGTCGGCATGGCCACGGGCTTCGTCGAGTCCACCCTCGCCCAGGTCTTCAAGGTCCGTCACCCCGACGGCACCTTCCGCGGCGGCCCCGCCTACTACATCGAGCGCGGCCTGGGCTCGCGCACCTGGGGCTGCGTCTTCGCCGTCATCATCACCTTCGTCTTCGGCTTCGCCTACGAGGCCACCCAGGCCAACGCCATCTCCTCGAACCTGCAGGACACCTTCGATGTGTCCCCGTGGGTGAGCGCCGCCTTCCTCGTGGCCCTCACCGGCCCCATCATCTTCCGCGGCATCAAGCCCGTCGCGCGCGTCGCCGAGGTCATCGCCCCGGTCATGGCGCTCGTCTACGCGGGCCTGGCCCTGGTCATCCTCGTGCTCAACGTCGACGCGATCCCGCTCGCCTTCCGGGAGATCTTCCAGGGCGCCTTCGGGCTCAACCAGGCCTTCGCGGGAGTCTCCGGCGGCCTGTACGCCGCCGCCATCAACGGCATCAAGCGCGGTCTGTTCTCCAACGAGGCCGGTGAGGGCTCTGTGCCCAACGCGGCCGCGACCGCCACCACCTCCCACCCCGTCAAGCAGGGCTTCATCCAGTCCATGGGTGTCTTCGTCGACACGATCATCGTGTGTACCGCCACCGCGCTCATCGTGCTGCTCTCAGGCGTCTACGACCCCGCAACCGCCAGCGCGGGCGCCGCCGCCACGCTCACGAGCAGCTCGATGGCCTCCGTGCTGGGCGGGTGGACGAAGTACCTCATGACCGCCATCATCTTCGTCTTCGCCTACTCCTCGCTGCTGGGCAACTACACCTACGCCGAGATCAACATGGACTTCCTGCGCCCGTCCAAGGACGGGCGGCCCAAGCCGCACTACGGGCTGCGCACGATCGTCCTCGTCGCCACCGCCGTCGGAGCACTGGCCTCCCTGGACCTGGTCATCAACCTCTCGGACGTGGCCATGGGCGTCATGGCGATCATCAACATCGTCGCGATCCTCGCCCTGGGCAAGTGGGCCTTCGGCGCCCTGCGCGACTTCGAGGCCCAGAACCGGGCGTTCAAGGCCGGCGAGATCGACCACATCCGCTTCGTCGCCACGGACAACCCGCACCTGCCCGGCGAGCTGCCCGGTGACGTGTGGAGCGCCGACGCCGAGCACTCGGCCGGCTGAGGCGGACCGTCTCCGTCAAGACGGCTCGACCGTCCCCCACGGCGCGGGCCCGCGCCGTGCGTCGACCCAGCGGGCGGGCCACTAGGCTCAGGCCATGAAGATCGCGCGCTTCTCCACCGGTGACGAGCTCCGTTACGGCATCGTCGAGGGCCTCGCCGACGGCGACCCGGCCCCCTCGGGCGAGTCCGAGGGACACCTCATCGTCCTCAAGGGCGACCCCCTCTACCAGGTCCCGGAGGCCACCGGCGAGGTCGTCGCCCTGGCCGACGCACGTCTGGTCTCCCCGGTCATCCCCCGCTCCAAGGTCATCGGCATCGGCAAGAACTACGCGGCCCACGCCGCCGAGATGGGAACGGAGCCGCCCGCCGAGCCCATCGTCTTCCTCAAGCCCAACACCTGCGTCATCGGACCCGACGCCCCCATCGTCCTGCCCTCCTGGAGCCAGGAGGTCCACTACGAGGCCGAGCTCGCCGTCGTCATCAAGTCCCTGGCAAAGGACCTGCGTCCCGAGGACGCCGCGCGCGTCATCCTCGGCTACACCGTCGCCAACGACGTCACCGCCCGCGACGCCCAGCGCAGCGACGCCACCTGGACCAGGGCCAAGGGTTTCGACACCTCCTGCCCGCTGGGCCCCTGGATCGAGGTCCCCGAGCCGGGGCGCACTCCCGGCGACGGCGTCTTCGACCCCGCCGACGCGCTCATCCGCACCCATGTCGACGGCGAGCTCGTCCAGGAGGGCAGCACCCGCGACATGATCACGGACGTCGCCCACCTCGTCGCCTACGTCTCCAGCGTCTTCACCCTGCTGCCCGGGGACGTCCTGCTCACCGGCACGCCCGCCGGAGTGGGGGAGATCCGCGCCGGCCAGCGCGTCGAGGTCGAGGTCGAGGGCATCGGCTCCTTCTCCAACCCCGTCGTGCGACGCTGACCCCGCCTCAGCCGAGCGCCCCGGCGATGCGTGAGGCGGCCTCCAGGGCCAGGGGGCGAGGCGCCGCCAGGTTGAGACGGACGAAGGACTCAAAGCCACGGCCGAAGTCGGCGCCGTCGCTCAGGGCCACGCGGGCCCGCTCACGCAGGACGCGGCCCGGCCGCCGGGCGGCCGCCGTGCCGCTCATGTCCAGCCAGGACAGGTACGTGGCCTGCGGACGCGTGACACCCACCCCCGCCTCGGTCAGGACCCGGGTCACCTCCCCGGCCGTGGCGTGGATGTAGCGGCACACGGCGTCGAGCCACTCACGTCCCTCGTCGTAGGCGGCGACCGTCGCCAGCATCCCGATGCCGGCCGCGTCCTCGGCCAGGTGGCGCGACACGGCGCAGGCCTCCCACCGGCGTCGGGCACCGCCCGAGGTCACGAGCTGGGCGCACTTGAGGCCCGGGATGCTCCACGCCTTGGAGGCCGCCGTCGCCGTGAAGGTCAGGTCCGGGTCCGTGGCCGGACGGCTGGCGTAGGGGACGTGGGACAGGGCCGGGTCCAGGACCAGGGGAGCGTGGATCTCGTCGGCGAAGACGCTCACCCCGTAGCGGGAGGACAGGGCGGCGACGGCGTCCAGCTCCTCGGGAGTGAGGACCCGCCCCACCGGGTTCCACGGGTGGCACAGGACCAGCAGGCCCGCGCCCGCCACCATGGCGGCCTCGATGCGCTCCAGGTCAAGGGCCCAGCGCGTCCCGTCCGCGCCCCCGCCCAGTGCGGGGACCTCGACGTGCTCACGGCCGAGGTCACCGGGGATCGTCAGGAAGGGCATGTAGGCGGGTGTCGGCACGATGACGGCGCTGCCCGCGGGGGTGTGGTGCGCGATGACGGCCCTGAGGGCGGACAGGACACCCGGCAGCACCGAGACCTCATCGGCCTGCACCTGCCAGCCGTAGGACTCGTGCTGGAAGCGGGCCGTGGAGCTGCGCAGCGCCTCGCCCCAGGCCCGGGGCGCGTAGCCGAAGGCGTGGTCGCGCACCGCCCGCTCAAGCGCGGCCGTCACCGAGGGGGCCGTGCCCAGGTCCATCTCGGCGACCCAGGCGCCGATGACGTCAGGGCCGACGTCCCACTTCATAGAGCCTCGCCGGCGCAGCTCGGCCGCGCTCAGGGCGTCCCAGGCAGCAGGTCCCCAGGACTCGCCGTCCCGGGCGTCGGGGGAGAGAGGCGCACACGTCACGGCCTGAGCATAGGCGCGCCCGCGGGCTCCACGAGCCGGTCGGGGAGCGGTGCCCGGCGGGCGCTACGCTGAGCCCATCATGACTGCCACTGACGCTCCTGACGCCCCCGCCGTTCCCGCCGTCGGATCCTCACCGGTCCGGGTGCGCTTCTGCCCCTCCCCGACGGGGACCCCGCACGTGGGCATGGTCCGCACCTGCCTGTTCAACTGGGCCTACGCGCGCCACACCGGCGGCACCTTCGTCTTCCGCATCGAGGACACCGACGCCGCCCGCGACTCCGAGGACTCCTTCCACGCCATCCTCGACTCCCTCACCTGGCTCGGCCTGGACTGGGACGAGGGCGTCGGCAAGGGCGGCCCGCACGAGCCCTACCGCCAGTCCCAGCGCATGGACCTGTACCGTCAGGTCGCTGCCGAGCTGCTCGAGGCCGGCTACCTGTACGAGTCCTTCTCCACCCCCGAGGAGATCGAGG
>ERZ772917.1492-NODE-1492-length-13334-cov-2.683862_pt1 | contig 13334 bp, 12 predicted proteins | sample MGYA00511187_ERZ772917 | MGnify/ENA primary metagenome ERZ772917 (study PRJEB29015, sample SAMEA2737925) | human oral metagenome | biome: human oral; feature: human-associated habitat; material: dental | place: China | collected 2012 ... | reverse complement strand
GAAAACGGCAATTATATGTTTTATCACGAAAAAAGAGAAAGTGATCATTGGCCTTTAACGGAAAACGACATCACAACCTCCGGCTCCGGAGAACTGTCAAAGGAGGATTGGGCGTCATTTGTCAAGCTTATAAAAGGCGGAACTGTCACAAAAAGGAAAGAGCACATAGAAACGGGGTCTGCCGATCCGTGGATGTTTCTGTATTGAGAGTCGGACCTCTCCGAATATCAGGAGTTCTCTTTCGCCTCTCTGGGCATGGAAGCTTCCTTTGAGGATTTTTGCTCTGCACTGAAAAAACAGTAATCTCGTACGTAAAATGAGTGTGGAAAAATGACGATCATGATGTCCTTCTATTCTCCGTGCGAGATACTGCCGTCTCCGGTTATACCGATCGTCTCACCGCTCATGGCACTTCCGAAACCAAACATAGAAAGGAAAAAATCCTTGTTTCTCGCGAGTATTTCTCTCGCATCGCGGACAAGCTGCCCCGAATGTATCGTCTGGTCCGAGGAAGTGCCGAGTACGGTCATTCCCTCTTTGCCGGCGAGATAGAGAGCTCTGTACTCGTGATATCTCTGCGTCACCACAATCATCCTCTTCACGGTGAAGATTTGCTTTGCTCTGATCATGGATTCATACGTCGAAAATCCGGCGTGGTCACAGAAAATATCCTCCGGCGGAACACCGGCCGAAATACAGTATTGCAGCATAACGTGTATCTCGTTATGTTCTTTTGTCCCGTTGTCACCGCTCAGTAGAAGCTTTGGCGCAAAGCCCTGTTTGTATAAATCTACGGCCATATCAAGCCTCTCTCTGAGCATGGGGCTCGGTGTTTCTCTGTCCTCTATGCCTGCACCGAGAACCATTATACAGTCCGCGCCGAGTTCGGTCAGGCGATCTGCCGTTTCATCGGGTATCGCCGCAGACCCGGGGTTCATAGACCAGACGAGATGTTTGTCCCCCTGCTTCACTACATAGACGTTGACACACATTGCCACAGTAAACGCGAGCGTCGCCATTGCCGTCAATATCCAGAACATCCTTTTAAGTACCTTTTTCATATGTCATCTCTTTTTTTGCAAATGCAAGCCTGTTGTGTTAAAATTAGTTGTAATTTATTATCCCCCGCGTATACGGTCAAAGCGATGAAAACTATCAGAATTTCAACAGCCGAACCATATGACGTGATTGTCGGAAACGGCATCTTAGGTGATATCGGAGCATTTGTCGCCGACGTATTCACACCTCGCAAGATCTGCATCCTGACCGACAGCCGTGTCAACGGGCTGTATTCTCAGGTTGTCATGTCATCTCTTATGGAACACGGGTTTCAGACGTCCAAGATAATATTTCCTACCGGAGAACACTCCAAAAATCTCAATACGTATGCCAACATAGTAGAGGCTCTGGCAGACGAGGATATCACCAAAAGCGATCTTATTCTTGCGCTGGGCGGCGGCGTAGTCTGCGACCTCGCGGGGTTCGTCGCCGGCACATACATGCGCGGCATCAAATATTTAATAGTCCCTACGACGATTCAGGCTGCCGTGGACTCGGCAGTAGGAGGAAAAGCGGGAATCAACCTGCTCTCCGGCAAAAATCTCACAGGTATTTTCTGGCAGCCCTCGCTCGTTGTCACCGACTACAGAACATTTTCCTCACTCTCAAAGGAAGAACTCCTCGACGGGACCTCAGAGGTCATCAAATGCGCCGCGGTCGCCGACGCAACTATAGTAGACCGGCTGCGCGAATACGATCACGAATACGTGCTCGACAGATGCCTTTCTATCAAAAAATCTCTCGTCGAGGCCGATGAACATGATCTCGGCATCAGGCAGCTTCTGAATTTCGGCCATACGATAGGCCACGGCATAGAGAAGCTTTCGGCGTACTCCGTATCGCACGGCGCCGCGGTTGCCAAGGGAATGATTGCGGAATCGCGCGGAGCGTACAGAACGGGACTCTCCTCTGTTGATATCTCCGGTCAGCTCGATGATATTCTTACATCGTTCAATTACGATACATCGTTCAATCACAGTGCAGATCTGATATATCAGCTTGCCCTCACCGACAAGAAGATACGCGACGGGAAAATCAATATGACCGTCCCTGAATATTTCGGCAAGTGCACCCTGAAAAAGATTTCTCTACCCGATCTTCGCGAACTCATACACGCGGGACTTTTTCACGGCTGACGCATTTTATGCGCGCCTCGCTTTCCACTCCGCTTTCGTCATCGAATAGACGCGCGAGTCTCTGAGGCTCCCGTCATATATCCTGTATGTGCGCCTTATCGTCCCCTCATAGATGAAGCCGCATTTTTTAATCACACTCTGTGACCTTTTGTTCGTCTCACTCGTGCATATGCCTATCTGATCGAACCCCTTGACATCAAAGCCGTAATCTATAACTGCACGTGCAGCCTCCGTCATAAATCCATATCCCCAATACCTTCTGCCGAGCCAATATCCGAGCTCCCGGCTGTTTGCGTGAGGCCTGTATCTGTCGTTTTCGAACGCGATCACTCCCATAAATACCCCCGTTTCCCTGTCCGTTACGGCAAACGAATCACCGGTCAGAAAAATACTGTTTATTATATCCGTTGATTCCTCAATACTCTCATGAGGCTTCCATCCTGCGGGCGGGCCGACCTCGGGATCCTTCGCAAGCTCGTACATTGCCGCGGCGTCATCTGTTGAAATACGTCTCAGACACAAACGACCGGTTATCAGCTTTTTGTTATCCATATATTTTCTCCGTGCATATCATCACTCCGTGGAGCTGATGATTTCTTTATTCGTTTTATCTATCTGGCTTACCTTCATCTTTGCGGCATCGTCGGGATCGACCTTTTCCTCGAGCGCGAGCAGTGTCGGGCTTAAGTATATCGTACTCAACGTTTCGCCGCGAAGAGTCACCTTACTGTATTCGGTGAAGTTTTCGCCTTTAATATAGTATGCGTCGCCCACCTTGACGACGCTGTCTATTTTAACGGGCTTGACACCCATTTTCATCTTCGTTCTCTCGAACGGGACTTTGCCGCCATATATATACCTGTCGCCGTACAGCATGTCATAGCCGAGCAGCTTCAACCCGCTCAGGAAGCCGCTGTCCGCATGGTCGGCATTCTGCTGGTACGTCGTTACCGTGCCGCTGTGAATTCCGATTCGCCCCAGCACCTCTGCGGAAAGCTCATATGCGTGTATATCCATGTCAACCTTCTTCAAATCGTAATTGGCCCAGATGACATAAGGCGTTTCATAAAGATCTCGTTTGTATGTATCCTTTGTTATATCGAGTGCAGGTATATGGTCACCGTACATTACGAGAATAACCCTCTCGTCGTAGTCCGAAAGCGTCGTCGTAAGATCCTCCACGAATTCGTCCATCTCGTGTATCTGATTTACAAAATACTCGTACCTCCACTTCGTAGCCTCATCGGGCGCCGACGTAACGGTTATGTCCGGGTCTGCTATAAGCTGCTCGGGAGGATATTTTCCGTGTCCCTGGACCGAAACCGTGTATATGTAGTCGTGCGAATCGGTCGATTTGAGCGCGTCCATTATCTGACGCGTAAGGATCTTGTCCTTTGCCCAGTTTTTAGGGGTTTTCGGGACGTCCGACATGTATTCTACAGAAGTGAACGTATCATACCCTATATTGGCATACACCGTATTGCGGTTATAGAACATGGCGCGATGATTGTGGATGGCGTGCGTCGAAAAGCCGAGATTTTTAAGGTCAAACGGCACACTCTCGGCAACCTCCGTTTTCAGAATACCTTTGAACGGATATTCGCCCGGACCGAAAAACTTGACGGAAATCCCTGTCATTATCTCAAATTCCGTGTTTGCCGTACCCGCTCCGCACGCCGGAACCATAAGATATCCGGATGAAAACCGCTGCGAAAGCGAACGGAAGTACGGTATCGCATCCTCCGAGAACTCTATATTATTGAAAAGCCGGGGATCCGTAAACGATTCGAGCTGCAGAAAGATTATGTTCGGATAATCTTCGTCTACATCCCCACTGTCAATGATGATGTGCCCGTTTGCGTCGAGCTTATCCTTCGGGAACAAAGCCGCGACGGCGCCCTGTGAATACCCGTCAGGCTTATGGATCCCCGTGTTGAGCCACGTGTTGATAAAGCAGTACGGAACTCCGAAATCCTCATACGCATACGCGAGGTTTCCGAAGAAAGTTGAGAGATATCCCGCCTTGACGAGCAACGCAGCCCCTCCGAACGTCATCGCGGTTATCAGCACGACCGCGGTTATCGTCTCCCTGTATCTCACTGTCGGCTTTTCACCCTTATGCCTTACCCAAAGCAGCGTAACCCCTACAACTACGGCAATTATAAGCGTGGCGATAGCGGTAAGCTGCGCCTTGTTGAAGTAATTCGTGAGTATGGTGGCGGCGTCCGTCATCGCCGAAAGATCCTTTACCGTGAACGGAGTCATTCTCTCCATCAGTATTATGCCGTTCGTAATTCCCACAGCCAACCATATCGCCGAAATGACGATTATGAAAAAACGCCTTCTCCTGAATATGCAGGCGACGGAGAGTGTTGCAAATATGATAAACGCGTTATAAAAAAACACGACGGGGTGCTGCAAAAGAAATTCGATACCGCCGAAATACTTTCTTGCAAAAGTTTCTATTATGAGATTTAATACGACCGACCATACAAGGCAGAAAGGCAGCCCGTTTGCCAGATGCTTTCTGTAAAATGAATTGTTTTTCTCCATACTTTATTTCTCCGATACGGCACAGAATCCGTCGGCTATATCCGCAAAATCACGGAGGCTGAGCGTTTCCGGTCTTCTTGAAGCGTCTATCCCGCATCCTGCGAGAACATCTCTGACAGTTTCCCTGTCGAAGCCGCCTCCCGTCAGCGAATTGAGCAACGTCTTTCGTCTTTGAGCAAAGCCTGCTTTGACACACCTGAAAAACATATCCTCACTCACAGGTGTTACGACCTTTTTTTCTCCCGGCATGAGCTTCAGGACGCGCGAGTCCACTTTAGGTGCCGGCATGAACGACTCCTTCGGAACATCAACTACCGTTTCGACCTTGCAGTGATACTGCACAGCGACGGAAAGCGCCCCGTATGTCCTGCTGCCCGGCTCTGCCGTGATACGTTCGGCAACCTCTCTTTGCATCATTATTGTTATGCTCTCGGCATCGACACTCTCACTGAGCAGCTTTATTATGATCGGAGTCGTTATATAGTACGGAAGATTTCCGACTATCTTTGCGCTCCTCATGCATCTGCCGCGTATAATATCGTTGATATCGGTTCTGAGAACGTCTTTGTTTATTATATCTACATTATCCGCTCCCTCAAGATTGTCCTTGAGTATCGGTATAAGAGCCTTGTCTATTTCTATCGCGACCACCCTGCCTGCACATCTCGCTGCTTCGACCGTCAGCACTCCTATTCCCGGCCCTATCTCGATAACGAGATCCTCCGGACAAATCCCGGCCGCCCCGATCATAGCGTCTATCACTCTCTTGTCGGTAAGGAAGTTTTGGCCGAGGCTCTTCGCATTATGAAATCCGTATCGCGCACGTATAGCACGTATAGCTGCGGGTGAAAAAAGATCCATGCTTCCTCTCATACTTTTTTTCGTAAACTCTCTGTTTCCCGATCAAAAGCCTCACGGCTCACGCCGAGTCCGTTAAGCCTTCCGAGCAGCGTTTTCGCATTTGCGTAGCCTATTCCGAGAGCCTCCCCGAGAGCCTCTCGCCTCTCGCGTGCACCGTCTTCCCCCGAAAGTCCCGCTGCCGCCAAATCCGCTTCCGTAAATTCCGCCCGTTTTTCCGTAAGAGAAAAGCTTACTTTTGACAGAGCTTCTCTTATATCCTGCGGCGAGGCGTTTTCGACTCCTGTGTCGCTGCCCGCCGTCGCTTTGCTCCGCGCTATAAACGCCTGTCCGGCGTCGGGGAATCTCAGAGATATCTTTTTCCTTATCTCTTCTCCGGCATGATCGGGATCCGTAAGGACGATGAGTCCCCTCATTCTGTAAGCCTCCTCGAGGCGCTTCCACGTCGCGCGTGTGATCCCGAAGCCGTGCGTCTCTATCGTGGCAGCATCAACAGCTCTCAGAACGGCAGCCGTATCATCGCGACCCTCCACGACTATGACCTCTTTTATAATCAGCTTCTGCGACATACTTATTCCTCCGGTGCATCTTCTTTCTCCGGTTCTGTCTCCGCGTCCGGCGATGACTCCGTGCCCGCTTCGTTTTCCGCCCCGAGTTCGGACTCAGGCGCCGCCTCGGATCGACCCTCCGCCGCCTGCCCTTCCGCCGCGGGCCGACCTCCCGTATTCGACTGTCCCGCCGCCTCTTTGCTGCCGTCGTCGTCTATAACGTACAAAACCTCTCCGGGTCTTATCATCTTGAGCTGCTTGCGCGCCTGCTCTTCTATATATCCAAGGTCGTTGACATTCTTGAGCTCGGCGATCAGATCCTCTTTTTTTTGAGTAAGCTCGGCATTCTTCGCCCTGAGCTCGTTCTGCTCAGCATGAAGGTCGATGATATTTTTGACCGAATATCCGCAGAACACTATCAGCACCGCCATTACGGCCACGACAAATATCCTTATCGGATTTATTTTCTTTTTTCTTTTCCTTTTTGTTGCTGCCATATTTCCGCCTCTTGCATGCGCTGCTCCATGCATGTACACCTGACTCCCAGATCTGTTATCCCCGTGTCGCTGCATTTGCTGCATTTGTATCTGACATCCGTATAATCTATATCAAAATCGTTTTCCGCCATTATGACAGCTCTGTCCGTATTCATCTGCTCCATCTCTTCGCTCAGCTTCCTTCCCGTACTCTGATCTCCGTTCGTTATCAGTGCGCGCGAAAGCTTCATTCCGAGCTCCTTTATCTTGTCGTCTATTTCCTTTATCTCGGGGAGTCTTTCATATACTTCCCGCCTTCTCTCCTCAGCCTCATCCTCGGCCTTCTGACGCAGCAAATCGAAGTATTCGTTCAGGACTCTCGCAGATACGGGCTTCTTTTCGTTGACGCCGCGCCCCTGCGTTTTCGCCTCCGATTCCCAGTTTCTGAGCACGCTGTCGACATACTTGATGTTCGGGTTCGATATCCCCGCCGTTTTTGCACATGCCTCGAGCACCTTGTCCATGTTATAGCCTATGTCGTCAAACCACGTATCCATTATGCGCTGCTCCTCTTCCGAAGGATTACGCGAAAAACCGAGTGCTTTCATAACTCGCCTGTACGAGAAGAATTTTCGGTCGTTGCTTTCGAGATGCGCCCTCACCTCGTCCGCCGTTCTTATCCCATCCTGCGCCCAGCCCTCTATGACCTTTGATATGTAGTTAAAACTCATCTTGTTCTTTCCGAGGCAGTAATCGACCGCCGCGTTTATGACCTCCTGCGTCATTTTAAGATCGTCTACCCAAGAAATCACGCATTTCATATCGGATGACGACAGCGTCCTCGCCATCTTCGACTCAAGTTTTTTCATCAATTTGACGATCTCTTCGTTGCCGAACGAAGAAACAGGCCGAACCTCTTCTCCCTCGCGTACGTCTGGCGCGAACGCCTTCTCTTTGGTTCCCGCTCCGAAAAGCTGATCCCTCAGGCTTACGAACTCAACGGTAAAGTCGAGCCTGTCTTCGTCATCAAAGTATCTCTTGCGGATAGCTCCGCAGTCCTCCCAAAAGTCCCATGCGCCGTCTATCGTCTTTTCATCCGTCGCAAGCATTTCCGCCATGCCCGCCTTTGTCATCGCGGTATCGTTTGCCGCAAGCCAGCGCGCGTAAAGATACACCCTGACATAATCTCCCGGTGCCATAGGTATAAGCTCGGCTATATAAATATTTTCGATAGAAAGCTCTCCAAAATAAGTATTTTCGAGCTTCGGTCCGGTGAAATTCATCTCCTCGCCTTTCTGTCTTACGCCATATCGCTGAATTTTGTATACCGGTCTACCCACGTGAGCTCAAGCTTGCCTGTCGATCCGTTTCTGTGCTTCGCGAGGTTAACTTCGCATACGCCCGGCCTTTCGCTGTCAGCCCCGTTATAATAATCGTCACGGTAAAGGAATATAACTATGTCCGCGTCCTGCTCTATCGAGCCCGATTCTCTAAGGTCGGAAAGCATCGGCCTGTGATCCTGTCTCAGCTCAGGCGCCCTCGAAAGCTGCGAGAGCAGTATTACGGGACAGTCCATCTCTCTCGCCAGAAGCTTGAAGTACCGGGATATCTTGCTGACCTCCTGCTGCCTGCTGTCGCTTCTTCCCTCCGATTCCATGAGCTGCAGGTAATCGACAATTATGAGGTCAAGTCCGTACTGAGCCTTCATACGGCGGCATTTGTTCTTCATCTCCATTATAGAGATACCCGGAGTATCGTCTATCGTTATGTTGATGCGCGAAAGCTGATCCGTCGCCAGATTTATCCTCTGCCAGTCGTTTCTCTCTATCTTCCCCGTACGCAGCCTCGTCAGCTCTATATTGCTCTCCATCGAAAGAAGCCTCTGCCCGAGCTGATCCGCCGACATCTCGAGGTTGAAGATTATAACGCCGGCATCGCCTTTTTTGGCGGCATTGAGCGCCAGATTGAGTGCAAACGAGCTCTTTCCCATAGCGGGTCTTGCCGCTACGATTATCAGATCCGATTTCTGCAGACCGCTCGTCAGTTCATCGAGTTTATGAAAGCCCGTGGGCAGGCCTGTGATGCGCCCCTCCGACTTTATGGCCTTGTCTATCATATCGATGTTCTTGAGCATGACGTCTTTTATATGCGTAAAATTGCGCGACTGTTTTTTTGCTGCAATATCAAATATGCGCCTCTCCGCATTGTCGAGGATGTGACCGGCATCTTCGCTTTCGTTGAAGCTTTCGTCCTTTATCCGATCCGCCGTGCTTATGAGTCTGCGAAGCTGCGCTTTTTCTGATACGATTCTGGCGTATCCGACGGCTCCCGAAGCGGAGGGAACACCTGCCGGGAGCGAGGCTATATAAGCTCTGCCTCCCGCCGTTTCGAGCGTCCCGCGCTTTTTAAGCTCATCGCACACCGTAACTATATCTACGGAAACGTTCTCCTTGAACAGGTTTATTATCGCCTTGTATATCTCCGAATGCGGGGCATCGTAAAAGTCGTTATCCACGACTATATCACTTATCTCGGACAAAGCGTCCTTGCTCAGCATACAGGCGCCGAGCGTCGATTGCTCCGCCTCTTTGTTGTGCGGGGGTATTCTCTCTGCCATCCTCTATACTCCTGATTTCTTATATGCTCTCCACTTCTATCCTGAGCGAGCCTTTGATATCCTGATAAAGCTTAATATCCACATCAAACGTGCCGACAGCCTTGATAGGTGAGGAAAGCGCGATCTTCTTTCTGTCTATGTCCATTCCCAACTGATCTTTTGCGGCCTCGGCGATATCTTTGCTCGTTATCGAGCCGAACAATTTGCCGCCTTCGCCCGATTTCATTTTTATAACAAGCTTTTTGCCGCTCAGCATCTCCTTCGCTTTTTCGGCATCGGCTTTGCTCTCGGCTGCTGCAAGCGCGACCTGCGCCCTTTGCTTCTCAAGTATTTTAATGTTCGCAGGCGTCGCCTCGACAGCCAGGCCCTTAGGTATGAGCATGTTTCTCGCGAATCCGTCGCTGACCCTGACTATTTCTCCCGCCTTGCCTGTTCCGTTAACGGTCTTCTTCAATATCACCTGCATTTTTCTTCTCCTTGTTCAAAAGCTCCAGGAGCTTGTTTATCGTTACCTGCGGACTTTCTCCGACCTGCGCGCCCGCCGTGTTGAGATGTCCGCCGCCACCTATCTTCTCGACGATAACCTGCACGTTTATCTCTCCGAGTGATCTCGCCGATACGCATGTCACGCCGCTTTCGTTGCGACCCGCGACGAAGCTCGCTTTGACGCCCTTTATGTTTATCAGTTCGTCCGCCACTTGAGCGTTGATGACCTGCGCATCCTGATTTTTACCCTCACACACCGAGGTGGCGATTCCTCCCTCATAAAAATTCGCATTCGCTATTGCTCTCGCCCTGACCTTGAAAGTGCTCAGATCCGTCTGAAAGAACCTCTTGACCTCTGTCGTATCGGCGCCGGCACGCCGCAGCCACGCCGCAGCCTCAAACGTCCTCACGCCTGTCTTCACGGCAAATCTATTCGTATCTACCGTCATTCCCGCAAGAAGCGCTTCCGCCTCCAGCTTTACGAGCGACTTTTTCGGTATTACGTATTGGAGCATCTCCGTAACGAGCTCCGCCGCGGACGATGCGTATGTTTCTATATATGACAGCGTGGGATTTTCTATGTAATCTTCCGCTCTCCTGTGATGATCTATTACGACGATCCTGTCCGTCATGTTCAGGAGCTGAGGATCCTCGAGATAGCTCGGTCTTTGCGTATCCACGACGACGAGCAAAGTATCGCCGTTTATGATCGACCTCGCCTTTTCCGTCGATGCGAGGTTATACACCTGGGTATCCCTGACCTGATTGTAGACAGCCTGCATCGAATCGCTCACCTCGTCTATCACGATATGCGATTCCGTCCCGCAGAACATACATATCCTGTATATCCCCAGAGCCGATCCGAACGAGTCCATATCGGCATGCTGATGCCCCATTATAAGGACACGGTCGGCCTGCTCTATAAGTTTGCACAGCGCGTGAGCGATCATCCTCGACTTTCCTTTGCTGCCCGTATCAATCGATTGCGTCTTACCGCCGTAATATGTTATCTCGTTGCCCTCTTTGACTACAACCTGATCGCCTCCGCGGCCGAGCGCCAGATCGAGCGCTGCGACGGAGTAATCCGCCGTTTCCGCAATATTATCTCCGCCGACACCTATGCCGATACTCAGGCTCAGAGGAAAATCCGTACCCGTTTCGATTTTCCTGACTTCGTCGAGTATGGTGAACCTGCTTTTTGTTATCGTATCGAGGTATCTTCCGTGCAGATATATGACGTACAGCGAGTTTTTGATTTTATCGAGCGTAGCGCTTATGTCCGCCGCCCAAACGCGTATTATGCGGTCGACCTTTCCTGTGACCGACATACCCGTATCCGGCTCTACCGTATCCTGAAACTGATCGTAATTGTCGATGTTTATCCTGCATATGCAGACCCTCTCCGAGTCGTAGCGCTGCTTCAGCTCCTCAAGCAGAGTAACATCACGGAAGAAAACGATTATATCGCCACTTTCATCGCCCTGCCCCGGATCCGTAACTACGGCAAACCTGCGGCCGTTGCGCTCTATGACGTACTTCCCGTTGTTCTTTACTGTCAGATCCTTTGTCCTTACTCCGGTCAGTGCGAAAAAATCCTGATCCTCGATATCGCGGTACAGAAAAACCTGTTCGATATATTTGTTCGCGGATATTATTTTTCCGGATTTATTCACTATGCACATGGGGATCGGAATATGCGATGACGCAATCCTGTCGAGCACTTCTTTCTTCATATCGATAACACCTCATTTGCAGCTGAGATTTTGAAAGCTTTTTTTGCGCACACAAAATGTATATACATTACATTATTATTTGGCTGTACTCTCATTAAACTATATTATTATATCATATTATTACTCTCTTCAATGTGACGATTTTTTATTTTGTACTGATCGCCCAACGGGAGTAACTTCCCAAAGTAAGTCCCGTAGCGGGACTTACTTATTCTGATTTATCACATTATACATACGTCGATGTATTGACAAGTGTATATGAGTGCAGCATCATATTGACAGATTATTCATACATATCACAGAAGTGTGACTCCCGAACAGGGTGAGACCGATGTTTTACTCTTGAGAGATATAATATGAAATATGAAACGGATCAATGCGGAATACATGACAACAGGCAAAAACCGCGGACTGTGAGGTCGGCGGTTTTTGTCTTTTGATGAGATGAAATTTTTTTTGACTCACGCTTTACGCAATTATAACGGTACTCTAAATTATCGTGTAGGTATTAAAAAGAAATCGAAATACTTCAATCATATCAAGCCGTTACATGTTTTTTAACGTTTCGCATAACCTCTCATTTAGTTCGTCATACTCAATACAATAAAACAATGTCACAGCTACTACGTACACGATATTTCAGCCTCTTGCGGTTCTGAATATATCTATGAGCCTGTTAAGCTCCTCGCTGCTGTAATACTCGAACTCTATCGCACCGCCGGAGCCCTTCGTCTCAATGTTCACCTTCGTTCCGAACAGATCCTTAAGCTCGCCTTCGATGCTCACAATATCCCTGCTCTTCGCGCGTTTTGCCGGTCTGCCGCGTTTTTTCGGGCCGCGCGATGCGAGCCTTTCCGTTTCTCTCACGGAAAGACCGTCCTTTATTACGCGCTCGGCGAGCTCAAACTGGCGCGCTTCGGAGCCCGCCGACAGGATGGCTCTCGCATGCCCTGCCGAGAGCAGTCCTTCCGAAACCCTGCTCCTTATCTCCTGCGGAAGATTAAGGAGTCTGAGGGAGTTTGTTATATACGGTCTCGACTTGCTGACGCCCTTTGATACCTCGGTCTGCGTCAGTCCGTATACGCTTATCATCTTCTCGAGACCCTCGGCTTCCTCTATCGGATCGAGGTCTTCACGCTGCATGTTCTCTATGATGGCTACGAGCATATTCTCCTCGTCGGTGAAATCCCTTATAAGGCACGGCACCTCTTTGAGGTCTGCGACACGGGCGGCTCGCCAGCGCCTCTCTCCCGCGACTATCTCGTATCCCCTTACCGCCTTTCGCACTACGAGAGGCTGTATTATTCCGTGCTCGACGATAGAGGCGGCAAGCTCATCTATCTTTTCTTTGTTGAAGTTTTTTCTCGGCTGCCCGCTGTTCGGCTTGATGTCGTTTATCCCGATATAATGTACGGCATTCCCGTCGGCCGTTTCTTCCTCCGCCGATAAAACCGTCTCCTCCTCCGGTCTCCGTACCGACTCGCGATCGGCGAACAGAGCATCCAAACCGCGCCCGAGACCTCGCGATCTACCTTTTGCTGACATCATTCTTCCTCTCTCTCCAGAAACTCGCGCGCAAACTCTCTGTATGCCTCTGCGCCTTTCGACTTAGGGTCATATTCCGTTATCGCCATTCCGTAGCTCGGAGCTTCGGCGAGCCTTATGTTCCTCGGGATCACCGTCGAATACACCTTTGAGCCGAAATACTTCTTGACCTCCTGCACCACCTGGACGGAAAGATTTGTTCTGCCGTCGAACATCGAAAGTATTACTCCTTCTATCTCGAGGTTTTCGTTCAGACTCTTCCTTACAAGCTCAATAGTGCTCACCAGTTGACTCACACCCTCGAGCGCGTAGAACTCGCACTG
>ERZ772917.1490-NODE-1490-length-13349-cov-6.629758_pt1 | contig 13349 bp, 10 predicted proteins | sample MGYA00511187_ERZ772917 | MGnify/ENA primary metagenome ERZ772917 (study PRJEB29015, sample SAMEA2737925) | human oral metagenome | biome: human oral; feature: human-associated habitat; material: dental | place: China | collected 2012 ... | reverse complement strand
GCTTGCCTTGAGGTTGACCACATTCTCATTTGCCTGTGCGCTGCGGATGCGCCCGTTGCCGGTCACTGCCATGCCTCCCTGCAGACGGAATGCCCTAGCACTTGTATGAATCGTCAGACGATTCCGCAGTGCCTTTGCCGCAGCCGTCTGGAGGGAGTCTGCACCGGCATAACCGCCGGTCATAGAGAAAGTGTCACCGGAAATGTTGCCGCCCGTAAAGGTGGCGGTATTTTCCTCAGCAAGAGCCTCGGCGCGTGTCTCGTTGTCGCTCCTAGCATAGCCGCCCTCAAGTGAGGCTGCATCGAACGTGCCGCCCGTAACTGTGGCATGGCTGCGGACAACCTCCGCCACGCCCTGTGTGCCGGGCTCTTTAATAATCACCACACCGCCATAGATCAGTGGATTGAAGTGTCCGTTATACAGAAACGTGCCGCCCGAGACCTCCACCGTGCTGTTCTCCACATGCGCAGTACCGCCTTGCTTCAGCTCGATGTTGGTGGCGGTAGCCTCGTGCAGCGTCCCGCTTCGAATTATCGCCTTTCCGTTTGTGATGTGGATGTTCGCAAGCGGTACGGACGACTTGAGGTATGTCCCGTAGGCGAAGCTCCATTCCGAGGGGGTCGCCCTTTGGAGGCGGGGCGTATCGCCGCCGCCTGTTCTGCCGACGGTAATGGTGGCGGACGATCCGTCGATGCTGCCCGCAACCCCGTCCTCTGTCACCGTGTCCGATGTGACGGAGGAGGCGACGATGGGATCGGCGTACGCGTACGGGAGTGCGCCGAGCGTCACCGCGCCCGCCGTGAGGGCGGCGAGGATGCGTGGGGCAAGTGTCCGTGATGGGGGACGCTTGCTGCGCTGAGAATGGTGTTTCATGATGATCGACTCCTTTCAAGATCAATACATCCGATGTGGGCACCTTGAATCATGCCGATTCTTCCTCTCCAATTTCACTGTAGCATATTCTCAGAAAAAACGTACTGTCACAAATAACAGGAATCAAAAATCCTGGTTTTCTGGAAATGCCTGTATTTTCAAGGGAAAACAAGATTTATTAGGCGAAAATTTTTTGCAGTGTTTTGTCTGGCAATCGAATGGGGAATGCGATAGAATAAATGGTGGAACTACCAGCTTCCCCCCCCCCCGCTATGGCAGGGGAGGCTAAGATGGCGTGATGCTGCATTTTACATGAGGAAGCTTTATCATTTCTTGGTGGTCACAGTATTTCTGCTCTGTCTCATTCCGTAAACCTGCCTTGCCATCATGTACGCGAACGGAGATGCGAACTATCCGATATGGAATACGGGCAATCGGGGCGGCTCGGCATTTGATCTCTCCTCGTGCGTCGTTACGAGGGACACGGATTCTGAGCTGATCATCTGCGCGTTCAACTATCACCTTACCTATACGTCAGGTGACGGACGCACCTATGAAAATGGGAATTTGGAACCCGGTGGTTATGTGAACTTTTCCGAAGATAAGCGGTCGGGAACGGTCTCTGTTCTCGCCTCGACTATGCGGCAGCCGCAGAAAGTAATGCCCAATAGCCCCGAACAGGAGGCGTTTGATTTGATGAAACGTCAGGTGGGGAAAATGTGAGCGGACGGGATGGCACGGTCTTGCATTGATAAAAACCAATGGCATTCGAGGCGAGGAGCACCTCTCCTTTGGCAGCCACATGGACATAACACGCTCGGCAAGTATTGGATCTGAGGACATGGAGAAGGGGCTGTTGCACGAAGTTTTCTAGCTTCGTGCAACAGCCCCTTTTTTGACGGGTGGACACTATGACATGAAAGCACATGTGGATTCCCTGACGACAATCTGCTGCGCCGATATAACAATTCCGGTTTGTTCGGTCAAGGCGAACGCAGCGTGATTCTCTGTGGAGGAGCGAGGGCACAGTGCGGGCAAAAAAGGTGCGTCAAGATGGCAGTGATGAATGGATCCGTCCTTCTTTGCACACACGCGAAGAACATAGCTCCGAATGACCTGTTCTGCATCAACGGCGCTATTGTACAAAAGGGTATATGTATGCTATGATTCTTATGAACTCATATTTTCGCAATTTCTCTTATAAAGGAGGCATTATCATGGCATTCTGTGAAAATTGCGGGTCTCAGCTGAACGCCGGGGCGCGGTTCTGCACGAACTGCGGCGAGCAGGTTCCTGTGCCGCCATCAGCACCGGCGGCATCTCCCCCTCCGGCGCCGGCATCGTATCAGGCGGCACCGCCACAGCAGCAGGCGCAGTCATCGCATCCGACAGCGGCTGTCGGAGCAGCTGCGGGCGGTGCTGCGGCAGGCATCGGCGGAGGAGCGATGGGCGGAGCGCCACAGATGAATCAGCCGCCGCAGTACCAGCCCGTACAGTATCAGGAGGTACCTCCTCAGACAACAGGAACACCCGCCGGAGCGGCAGGTACACCTGAGACACCGCTGCAGAAGCTCAAGCGGATGTACTTTACCTATCATGGGCGCCTCAATCGCAAGCCTTATATTCTGTGGGGACTGGCGTTATCGATTACCATGTCCATCGTATCGTCCCTGATGGAGTTCATGACGAACAGCCACTCGACGGTGCTTCATCTTTTGGCGCTGCTGCTTCTCCTTGTGCTCCTAGTCGGCTGCGTCGCCTCCACCATGCTCGTTATTCGCCGCTGGCATGATCTCGGCAAGAGCGGATGGTTTACGCTGATTCTGATCATCCCGCTTGTGAACTTCCTCGTCATGCTCTATCTGTGGTTTGTGCGGGGGACGGTCGGTCCCAACGCATACGGCGAGGATCCGCTGGCATAGGCGGGGCATGTCAGCGATTCATTGAGAAAAATGGAGCTATTGCACGAAGCTAGAAAACTTCGTGCAACAGCCCCATTTTTGTATGCGGCTTATGCAGCCTTGTTCTCCTCGGCCAAGTCCACCTCACGCAGCATGGATGCCTCCATCAGATTCACGATGCGGTCGGGCAGCTTGTACTGGATGCCGCCGCCCGTGCGTCCGAACCACGGGGCAATCGTCCCCTTCTGCACGCCGTCGATGGCACGCTCGACGCGGTAGACGTGGAAGTCCCCCTCGCGCGTCGTGCTCGGGAGTGCACGCTGCTCGAACGTCATGCCGTCGGGCGAAACATAGCGCCCCCCCGGGCTGCCGTAGCGCGTCAGCACATCGCCTGCGGGCAGCGTGATGGTCACGATGATGCCGACGGCACCGTCGTTGCTCGGGTAGATCGGCCGTCCGTCGTCCGCATAGAAGCGTGCCTCATCCTGCTTGCCCGGCGTATAGGCAACCCCCTGCTCTGCGGCAAGTCCCGCGATGAATTCATCCGTGGGCGGGGCGAAGTTGTAGTACATCTGCCAGTACGAGGGCGCCGTCTCTTCCTTTGCTCGCTCCTGTGCGGCGGAGGCAGTCTGTCCGATCGTCAGCGGCGCGTCCGGGGAGAGTGCCGGTGTGCCGAACATGGCGGTCAGGAGAAAGAACGCAGCGGCGATCATGCGGATGGGGGAGAGGATCTTCATAAAAATTGCTCCTTTCCGGATATTCGAATTATTTGACAACAATATCATATAACGAAACGAGAAAAAAGGCAATAAAAAAGAGCCGCCAATACGACTCTTGTCCGTATCCATAGAGGGTCAGCGCGCGGCGCGCGTCTGCTTTGCCGCCCCCTGCGCCGTGCGCAGACAGCTCCCGAAGTAGCGTGCGAGATTTTGCTCCAATGCGGCGACATCCTTTTCGTTCGATGAGGAACCGGGATTGTCCGCGAGCGTCGCAGCCCAGTCGTTTGGTCCCTTTAGCGTGAAGAACGCGACAAAGGCCGCCCGTGTCCGATCCGTTTCGTTTGGCGGCAGGTAGTAGAACGTGATCTTGCGCCCGTAGAGTGCGGAGAGGACGGTGCCGTCCCCGTTTGGACGGTACAGCGCGTGGAGTTTCTTGCAGACTGCCGCCATATCCGCGCCCCTTGCCCCGTCCGTGACGAAGATGAAGTCGCCCTCGTCAAAGAGCGAGACCTCCCGATCAAGGTGTTTGCGTTTGACGCCCGAATGAATCAGTGCCTCCGCCTCCTCGGTGGTCGCGGTGCGAAAGCCGTATTCCTCCGCCACGCGTCCAATCTCTGCATTCAGATGCGCGGCATAGCCCTCGGCATAGTGGAAGAACGCGTTCGTGTCCCGCTCCGCACCGGGGCGCGGGAGTTCAGGGCGGCGAACGACTGCGCTGCATGAGAAGGTAAACTCATTCGCCTCATCGCGCAGGACGTAGATCCGCCGCTCGAACGGCTTCTCCTTCTCGATCTGTGTCTCCACCCAAACGAGCTGCGGCTTACAGGCAGCAAACTCCTCCTCCACCATCACGATCACATCGTCCGGCGTGTACGGATCGCTGTTTTCTGTGGCGAGTGTCGATGCACAGCCCGCGAGGAGAGAGGCACAAAGGGGCGCAAGGATACTCCATATACGTATGTACCGCCGTCCTGTCATCGAACAGTCTCCTTTCATGAGATAGCACGATCAAAAAGAGCCGCCCTATCGGACGGCTCTGTCTTTCCTATGGAGCGGGCGATGGGAGTCGAACCCACCTCTAAAGCTTGGGAAGCTTTCATTCTACCGATGAACTACGCCCGCAGATACGCTAAACAGTATAGCGTGAAATAGGACGATATGTCAATAAAAAGCCTCTCTTTATCATCCAAAGTTAATCTTTATCGGAATGTGGTTCCGGATTTTGTGAGCGACGCTCCTTTTCGAGGTAGACGAGGAGGACGGAGATGTCGGCGGGCGAGACGCCGCTGATGCGGGATGCCTGTCCGATGGAGCGCGGGCGGATGGCGGCGAGTTTCTCCGCCGCCTCGAGGCGCAGACTCGTGATGGCGCTGTAGTCGAGCCCGTCGGGAATGCGGCGGCTCTCGAGGCGTTCCATGCGCGCGATCTGTTCCTCCTGTTTGCGGATGTAGCCGTCATAGCGCGCCATGATCTCGACCTCTTCCCTCACATCGTCTGCGAGCGCGGGCAGGTCGAAGAGGGCGGCAAGCTGCGCATAGTCCCCCTCACGTGCGAGCAGGGCAAAGAGCGTCATGGGGACGCGCAGCGGAGACAGCCCTGCCTCTGCGAGGCGTGCCTCGGTCTCGGCGGAGGGGTTTACCTGCGTCTCCTTGAGCTGCTGCACGGCGTGCTCGATGGCGTCCCGCTTTTCCGTGAAGCGCGCCCAACGCGTGTCGCTGACGAGTCCGACGGCGCGGCCGATGGGCGTGAGGCGCAGATCGGCGTTGTCCTGCCTGAGGATGAGGCGGTACTCGGCGCGGCTCGTCATCATACGGTACGGCTCGTCTGTCCCCTTCGTCACAAGATCGTCGATCAGGACGCCGATGTAGCCGTCACTGCGGCGCAGAATCAGCGGCTCCCGACCCGTGATTCCGCAAACGGCGTTGATGCCCGCGATGAGTCCCTGCGCCGCCGCCTCCTCGTAGCCGCTCGTGCCGTTTGCCTGTCCTGCGGAGTAGAGCCCCGCAATGTGCTTGACGGCGAGTGTCGCATCGAGCTGAAGGGGATCAAGGCAGTCGTACTCGATGGCGTAACCGGGGCGCATGATGCGCGCATGCTCAAGCCCCGGAATGGTCGTGAGGAATGCCTCCTGTACGTCGGTCGGCAGGCTCGTCGACATGCCCTGCACGTAGATCTCATTCGTATGCAACCCCTCGGGCTCAAGGAAGAGCTGATGCCGCTCCTTGTCCGGAAAACGCGCAATCTTCGTCTCGACGGAGGGGCAGTAGCGTGGCCCCGTGCCCTCGATGACACCGTTCGCCATGGGCGCGCGATGGAGATTTGCGCGGATGACGGCGTGTGTCGCCTCGTTCGTGTAGGTGAGGTAGCAGGGCGTCTGCTCCGCGGGCATCTCCGTGGTCAGAAAGGAGAAGGCGGGCGCGACGGGATCTCCCTCCTGCACACTGGTCTTTGTGAGGTCGAGCGTGCGGCGGTCAACGCGCGCGGGCGTGCCCGTCTTGAACCGCATGAGGCGCAGTCCGAGTGCGCGCAGCGAATCCGAGAGTGCCATTGCAGGACGCTGTCCGTTCGGGCCGCTGTCGTAGATGGTCTCGCCGAGGATGATGCGCCCGCGCAGATATGTGCCCGTTGCAAGGATGACGGCGTGCGCCGTGAGGCGTTCGCCCGTTTCGCAGAGGATGCCCGTAACGCTTGTCTGCCCCTCATGCTGCTCGGTGAGGAGCTGCGTGACAAGCAGCTGCCGCACATCGAGGTTCGCCGTGTTCTCGACGTTCTCCTTCATGATGCGCTGATAGAGGAATTTGTCCGACTGCATGCGGAGGGAATGGACGGCGGGACCCTTGCCTGTGTTGAGGAGGCGACGCTGGATGCTCGCCCTGTCCGCCGCGATCCCCATCTCACCGCCGAGCGCGTCGATCTCGCGAACGAGGTGGCTCTTGCCCGGGCCGCCGACGGATGGGTTGCACGGCATCATGGCAATGTTGTCGAGCGAGAGCGTAACGATGAGCGTCCGCCGTCCCATGCGTGCCGCTGCAAGCGCCGCCTCGACACCCGCATGCCCCGCACCAATCACAATGATATCATAGTTTGTAGTGGTATTCACACGATGATTCCTTTTGTTTTTATGATACGTTTTGTGTTATCTTTATGCTATTCTTTTACCATAAAGTTTACGGGCACCTCGCCGAGGTCTGTCTCCATGCGGCGCCAGCGAACGCCTGCGGAGTCAAACATGCGCTTGGAGATCTTGGTCGCCTCGGTCGCGGCGTATTTGTCCGAGAGGTAGACGACCTCGCGGATGCCGCTCTGGATGATCGCTTTGCAGCATTCGTTGCACGGGAACAGGGAGACGTAGATACGACAGCCCTTCAGTGAGGTGCTCGCGTTCAGAATGGCATTCAGCTCGGCGTGCACGACGTAGGGGTATTTCTGCTCGGCAAATTCGCCCGTCCGCCCCCACGGGTACTCGCGGTCATCGCAGCCGTTCGGCATTCCGTTGTAGCCGACACCGACGATGTGCTTATCCTCGTTGACGATGCACGCGCCGACCTGTGTGTGTGGATCCTTGCTGCGGTAGGCGGAGAAGATCGCAACGCCCATAAAGTACTCATCCCAAGAGATAATCATTGTGTTTTCTCTCCTTGTGCATCATACATTTGTTTGCTATAATGGAAAAAGGCACTGATAGGCGCAGTGGTAACTCAGCCCCCGAAAGGGGGGATCTGTATGGAGACCTACGAGTTTTTGACATTTCTCGTTGTGTTCACCATCTTAGTCTTATCCGTTAAACGATAAATGAGAAAGCCCCGCCTTGCGCTCCAAACTGCAGACGGGGAAATTCTCGCGTGTATAAGGGGCAACCGCTGAGCGGCAGTGCCCTTTTTCTATGCTTATTTTACTGCAAACAGCGCCGTTCGTCAAGCGTCCTCCATTCTCCCGGCATTTTTTAAAACTGAGAATTATTTTTTTCTGATATTTGGTTGACAAAAGATGAAATATAAAATAGAATAATCCCAATTTGTATAATCGATATTGTATGTATTGACATACAATTCACAATATGATATTCTGCCTAATATTCCTAAGAGCTAAATTGTAATTGAATATTTTGCCAATCGAGCGTGCATCGCACTTAATAGAGAAGCAGGTGAAAATCCTGCGCTGTCCCGCAGCTGTAATGTGGAGTCACCCCCAATACGTCACTGGGAAACTGGGAAGACGGGGAAAACGAGGAAGCAGAGCCAGAAGAACTGCCCGATTGGAACGCTGTATCGTTCCTGCGAGAGACAGGAAGGCACGATTTTTTTATGTGTTTCGTATGCCTTTTTGCCGGAGAGCAAGAAGGCTTTTTGTTTTGTGGCGATTGTAACGGTAAGGCGTTTTTCACCGGATTTCCTATGACATTGGTGGAAACGAAATGTGGATGTATACGCATTCGGACATGTTTCCCAAAATGTATAGCCGTATTTATCTTTTTTTATGAGAAGGGGACTGATTGAATGAAGAAGAAACTGAAGAAATCTGCTTTGCTTGGCATCCTGTTGTCAACCACAATGTACGGGGGGGTTGACGTTCATGCGCAGGAGATGAATGCAGCTGAACCCGCCGAAGAAACAGCCGCAGCTGCGTCCTATACGACCAAGGATATTGATGTTGTCGAGATGTTGAAAGATCCGTTTGGTAATGTTATCACGGAGCAGTCTTACTACCGCACGGGCGGCGACGTGAATGTCATTGATCGGGAGACGCTTGAGAAGCGTCATTTCAACCAACTCAGCGATGCGCTGAAAACAGTCCCCGGCGTGCTCGTACGTAAGCCCGGCTATCGCGGCGGCGAGATGGGGATCGAGGACACGCACAGCGTTCTGAGCATCAACGGTGACGAGCGCGTTGTTGTGCTCGTGGACGGACGCCGCGTGGATAATTCGGCGGCCAATGTACTGAGCTCCTACTCGGAAGACGGGACGAAGGCGATGCTCGACATCAACCAGATCATCAATATGAATGGTGTCGAGCAGATCGAGGTCATCAAGGGACCGGGCGCATCCGTCTACGGTTCGGATGCGACGGGCGGCGTCATCAATATCATCACGCGCAAGGGTGAAGGAGAAGCGCAAGGAACGCTCGATGTATCGGCAGGCTCATGGAACCGCTATAACTATAAGTTTAGTTATTCCGGGAGTCTCGACGCGAATCGTCTCAAGTACTTTGTCTCACTCAGCCGCGAGATGAGTGGGGATGGGAAATACAAGGATGGTCTGACTGGGAATAATTATCGTTGGCTGCACAGCGGTTACAAGGATCAGGCTGCCAATATTCGTGTCGACTATGACTTTGACAAAAATCATACGCTGTACTTTGCCCATAATCATGTGCAGGGGGATGATGACTATCCTCATACAGCGCCCGATTACAGATACATCAATCCGACAGACTGGCATCGTATCCTTACGGATTGGTATAATCATCGCAAAAGAGGAGAAAAGGAAAATCCAGGGTTCCGTAATCTGCGCTATGGATGGGGACCGACAGGTGCGTACAATGCGTACAACAAGAACAACAATGATTTGACGTATGTGTTCCATCGCGATAATGGCATGGAGAGCTTTGTTCGTGTCTATAATCAAAATGAGCGCTATTGGGGAACATCTGGTGCGGGAGATGTGGATGATCCCAATATTGTACCGAATACGCCTGCATGGGATGAGTGGGTACGCCAGAACTATGTCGGGCGCAATGAAAAGTATTGGTTCTTCCGTATGGAGAACTACGGTATGCAGCTTCAGCTTGGCAAGGCATACGATAGGCACAACCTGCTGACAACATGGACGTATGACCGGTCGAAGTTCGAGAATCATAGGCTTCGTAGGCGTACTGTCTCACGCATGGAGCGTTCGTCCATCAATGGTTATCTGCAGGACAAGATTTTTGTCTCGGATAAATTTGAGATTACGCCATCGCTCCGTTATGCGCGTTATACGGATACCACTGAGAGCGATGGAAGAGGAGGGAGTGAGATTCACGGTCAGACACGCGGCGTGTTCACGCCGGCTCTCCATATGCAGTATGCCTTTGAGAAGGGGACGAGTGCCTATCTCGGTTATACGCGCGTACATCGCCCCCTGCGTCCCAATGACTATACGACGGTCTATGAAGACCCCTATGGGAACGAGCTGCGTGCCAATCTGAAAGATGAGCGTGGGGATGTCTGGACGATCGGGCTGCGCCATGACTTCTCGAAGAAGACCTCTGCCTCTGTCCACTATGACTACACGTGGATGAGCAATGCAGTTGTCGGCTATAACGTGCTCGATCCGAATGATCCTAGAAATTCGTTCTATCGTCCCGTTAATGCACGCGAGCTGAAGAAGTCCTTCAACCTGACGCTGCAGCATAGGTTTGATAAGCATCTTACGATCAGTGCGGATTACTTCCATACGTATGATCGTTATTCGGCAAAGGATGGAATGACATTTGACCCTGACCTGAGCTTGGAAGATGGCAATGTTAACACGGCTATCAATGAGCTGCGTCCGACGAATATCTACAAGTTCGATATTTCCTATGACAACAGGAAACTCAATGCCTCTCTGTCCGGAACGTGGTATACGGGGATGAATACGATGGTGTTCAGCTCGAACCGTAAAATGATCATGGATTTTAACATCAACTACAAGCTGCATAAGGACATGACGATCTATGCATCGATCGAAAATCTGACGAATACGGCATATGAGACGGTGGGATCGGATTACTACGGGATTGCTGCCTTCCCAGAACTCGGGCGTGGGTTTATGATCGGCGCGAAGTATACGTTCTGATTCATCCGAACTATAAGAATGGCAAGACAGCCTTTTTGGCTGCTTGCCATTTTTGAGGTGTTGATTTTATGAAGAAGATCGTATGCTTCCTCTTGTTGTTTTTATCTTTCTTGTTGTTCCCTTTTCTTCCTGTGAATGACGGGACACAGGTTGCATCGCTCTCGGAGGAATCTCCAGAGACGGTTTCGCCACATTATCCCCTTGTGATTGACACTTACGATGCGAACGGCACTCCTGTGCAGACGACGTTTCAACGTGCACCGCAGCGGATCATCGTGGATGAGGTGAATGCGCTGGAGACATTGCTGATCCTCGGACAGGGGGAGCGTATCGTTGGTGCCGCGCTGAGTACCTCCGGGGTTTCATACGCACGTCTGCAGCGAGAATACCCGGAGGAGTTTGCCAAGGTAGAGCCAGTGATTCAAAACTCCATCGGACGGGAGCAGGCGGTCGCTCTGCAGCCGGACTTTATCCTCGCGTGGAAAGCGTCGTTCACACCGCGCTGGTATGGGAATACAGCATGGTGGCAGGAACGCGGCGTGAATACCTATGTGATTGCAACGGCGAACCACGTATTGAAAGATGCGACAGTTGAGGACGAATGCAAATTCATTGACGATATGGGACGAATCTTCGATCGGAAGGCGCAGACGGATGCCCTGCTGCGGGATATTCGCGCGGAGCTGCACGTAGATGAGGCGACGATGCGTGGGAGAGAACAGCAGACGGTTCTGGTCGTCGAGGTGGGGGAGGGGGATATCCTCAACTATGACGAAGGCTGGGTGGTCGGCGATATGGTGCGGCGTCTCGGTGGACGCATTCCGCTGACGAGCAAGTACATCGGCGAGGAAGAATTGATCTCCTGTGATCCGGATGTCATTTTTGTTACGTATAACGATGCATACGGGAAACAGTTTGCGGAGAATTTTTTTCGGGCGGTGCGCTTTAACTCACTGCGTGCCGTGCAGAACGATCGCATTCATTTTGTTCCCGTGGAGTATGTTTATACGCCCGCTTTCAAGATGCTTGATGGCATTCGTGCAATTCGGCGGGGACTGTACCCGGATGAATGACGTTCTTTGCGAATGAAAACGCTGGATTTATTAGCGATTCCATAACAAGGGAGAATCATCTATGCAAGTATTCTTTTCGCGCGCAGGGCTCGCGCTCCTCTGCATCCTGCTCACCGCACTCCTCATCGCCGCACTCTTCTGGGCACTCTCGATCGGGACGGTCAATCTGCCGCCCGCCGTCATTGCCGCCGCCATCCTCGACCAGATCCAGAGCGGCACGCCCATTGAAATGGCGGGCAAGGGTCCCGTACACGACATTGTATGGCTGCTGCGCCTACCACGCCTCTTCCTTGCCGCCATCATCGGCGCGGGGCTTGCGACCTGCGGCGTCATCATGCAGGCGATTGTGAAGAACCCGCTCGCCGACCCGTACATCCTCGGCATCTCAGCAGGCGCATCCCTCGGTGCGACCTCCGCTGTCCTCCTCGGGATCGGTGCGGCGCTCGGGGAGAACGCCGTCGGGATCGCCGCCTTTCTCGGCGCGTTTGCCGTCTCCGTCGGTGTCCTCTTTATCGCGAATCTCGGCGGACGCGCGAACGCGATGAAGCTGCTGCTCGGCGGCATGGCGCTCAGTGCCGTGTGCAGCGCGTTTTCGAGCTTTATCATCTACTTTGCACAGGACAAGGAGGGCATTCAGACCATCACCTACTGGATGATGGGGAGTCTCGCGGGCGCAAAATGGGAGCATATGGCGCTCATCGGCGGCATCACCGCCCTCGCCGTCCTCTTTTTCTGGTCACAGAGCCGCATCCTCAATCTCATGCTGCTTGGCGATGAGTCCGCCATCACCCTCGGCACCGACCTCCATCCCTATCGACAGGGCTATCTCATCGTCAGCGCACTTGTCGTCGGCTTTGCCGTCTTTGCCGCCGGTATGATCGGCTTTGTCGGGCTCGTGGTGCCGCACGTCGTGCGCATGCTCGTCGGTACGGATCACAAGCGGCTCATCCCCGTGACGGCGCTCACAGGCGCGATCTTTCTCGTCATCGCGGATGGTCTCTGCCGCGTTCTCATCCCGCACACGGAGCTGCCCATCGGTATTCTCATTGCGCTCGTGGGCGCACCCGCATTCATCTATCTCATGGTGAAACGCACCTACGGATTTGGAGGGCAGTGATATGGAGATACTGGCGGAAGCGATAAAACTCTTTATCGGGGACAAGGAGATCCTCAAGGGACTGGATTTTCACCTGAAACCGAAGGAATTTCTCGGGATCATCGGTCCGAACGGCAGCGGCAAGAGTATGTTTCTGAAATGCCTCTACCGTGTGCAGAAGCCGACGGAGGGGCGGATCTCGCTGAACGGATGCGCGCTCGACGAGCTGAGCTATCGGGAGAGCGCCCTGCATCTCGCCGTGGTGGCGCAGCACAATATCTACAGCTTTGACTTCACGGTCATGAATGTGGTGCTGATGGGGCGTTCCCCGCACAAGCGTCTCCTCGACCGCGACAATGCAGAGGACTACCGCATCGCACGGCACGCACTTGCGACCGTCGGTATGAATGGCTTCGAGGAGCGCAGCTTCGCCAGTCTCTCGGGCGGTGAGCAGCAGCGCGTCATCCTTGCCCGCGCACTCACGCAGGAGGCAGAGTGCATGATCCTCGATGAACCGACGAATCATCTGGACATCAAGTACCAGCTGCAGATCATGGACATCGTAAAGGGGCTGGGTCTCACGGTCGTCTCCGCGATCCATGACCTCAATATCGCCGCGCTCTACTGCGACAGGCTCATCGCCATCCGAAAGGGACGTGTCGTAGGGCTCGGTACGCCGCGTGAGTTGCTCACAGAGGAGTTCATCCACGAGCTCTACGAGGTGCGTGCGAAGGTGGAGACTGCTGAGGATGGTCGTATCTATATTCGGTATTTGCCGCAGTATCTTTGCGATAGTCGCGTGGTTGGAAAGAGGTTAAGCGGTGAACAGAAAATCCCCAGTGTGCTAAACTATGCGTAAGCCTGCCAGC
>ERZ772917.1489-NODE-1489-length-13360-cov-20.380158_pt1 | contig 13360 bp, 14 predicted proteins | sample MGYA00511187_ERZ772917 | MGnify/ENA primary metagenome ERZ772917 (study PRJEB29015, sample SAMEA2737925) | human oral metagenome | biome: human oral; feature: human-associated habitat; material: dental | place: China | collected 2012 ... | reverse complement strand
GCGAGCTGCCGGATCGGTCGACGCGGGTGCAGATTGATTTTGTGGACGGGTCGCGGCTGTTCTTTAACGATCAGCGCAAATTTGGCTGGGTGAAATTGTTGCCGACTGATGAGGTGAAAAACCTGCCGTTCATGCAAAAAGTTGGGCCGGAGCCGCTTGATCCTCAGACGCGCGCCGAGGATTTCATCCAGCGGATTCGCCGCCGCCAGAATTCGATGATCAAGCCAGCTTTTCTTGACCAGACAGTGATCGCCGGGGTTGGTAATATTTATGCTGACGAGGCGTTGTGGGCGGCGCGGATTCATCCGCAAACGCGGGTAAAAAACATCAGCGATCAGCAGCTGAATATATTATTTAACGAGTTGCGGCAAATCTTGCAATTGAGTATTGACCAGGGCGGCTCGACCGATAAAAATTATGTTGATGCCGAAGGCCGGAAAGGGAATTACCTGACATTTGCTCATGTGTTTCGCCGCGAAGGCCAAGCCTGTCATCGTCACCCCGACCAAGAGGTCATTAAGTTAAAAGTCGGCGGTCGCGGTACGCATATTTGCCCGGTGTGTCAGAAGCCACCGATATTTGACAAATAGTAGTTTATAGTGTATGCTACAGGAATATGGCAGGAATAGATCAACCGCCACGCAATGGTCAATTTGGTAAAGAGCCGGATTGGGAGTGGTCGGAGATATTGGGTGATCCAGATGACATGGATACTAAGCTGGCGGCCCTAGTAGAGAAAGCAGAGCGTGCTTCTGAGGTTAGAGATAATGTTGCTTTTTGGATCAATAACATGCTAGAGAAGCATGGCGTGAACACAATTTATCAGCTGGGATTGAGTGATGAAGAGTCGTCCAAAAGAGAGGATGCTGCCCTTGAGGGTTACCGACAAGATGTAGAAAACGGTGATCTTAGCAAGCTAGATATTTCAGCTCTTGATGAGTGTCGAGGTGATGGGTTAGCACTGGCCGCAGCAATTGATTTGCAGTTACGAGTTTACATCGAAAAGCGTATCGCAAGTGAAATATTTGTGATGGCGTGTGTGTCAACTGAGTTGGATTCTCAACGCGTGATGGATGGTACTGATAAAACAGACATGATCGCAGACCATCTGCTGGTGCTTGATGAGACGTCCCGCTCGCCTTGGTTTGGTTTTCTCAATGAAGCACTTGGTGGTGAGGATGTTTCACCAGAACAGGTGGAGCGGGTAATGGATGCTCAGGCTGCTGCTAATAAAACAGGCGATCCATATGAGAAATCTCGTGAGTTTTATGACTGTATATTTATGGAAACTGGCGGTGGGCTTTCTGCGGTGCAAATAGCATTGGTAGCGTATGATATTGCTGGCCTTGCTATGAAAGAGATGACTGATCAGGCTAGTGGCGGGGAATACGCATACTGCATAGAGAAATTGCAGAGTATTGGCTTATCTGATGAGCAAATAACTACATTGATAGCTGCATATAAAGAGATTATGCGAAAGCCGCCTAAAGCGGAAGAATAAATCAGTACACCGAAAGGCATGGCCTAAGGGGGTGTTTGGTATAATTAAGTCGTGATCTATCTCTTTCACGGCGACAACGAATTTGAGAAACGGGCGGCGCTTGCGGCGCTGGTTGGTGATATGGAGGTGGTGCGGCGCGACGGTGAAGAACTGACGGCCGCCGAGGTCTGTGAGCTGGTGATGGGGCAGAGTCTATTTGCCGCTGAGCAGGTAGTGGTCATTACTGATGCGAGTCAGAATACGGCACTGTGGCGTGATTTACCGGAGCTACTCGGTGATACGGCGACTATGGTTATCCTTCTGGAGACAAAGCTTGATAAGCGCACAAAAACGTATAAGTGGCTGAAAAGCCATGCCGAGGTAAGGGAATATGCTTGTTTCACTGAACGCCAAAAGCCGCAGCTAAGTGCGTGGTGTGTTGAGCGGGCCACGGTGCATGGGGCCGTGTTGACGGCGGCACAGGCGACGACACTAATCGATCGGCTGGGGTTTGATCAGCTACGGCTTGATCTGGTGTTGCAGCAGTTGGCCTTGGCTAGCGAACTGAACGATGAGCTAATTAATGTACTGGTGCCGCTGGCTCCGGCTGAAAGTGCGTTTGAGTTGTTTGCGGCAATGCTGGATGGTGACCAGGGAAAAGTGCGCGCGATCACCGCCTATCTCGAGGCGGAGAGCGGTGATGATGGGGCGTACCAGACGCTGGGGCTATTGGTTTCACAATTGGTGCAGCTGAACGCGTTGGTGCTATCTGGTGGTAACACGGGGGCGGTGGCTCGTGATTTTGCGGCCCATCCGTATGCACTGCGAAAGGTAGCGCTGTATGCAGCGCGGATAACGCAAGCGCAACTTGCGGTAATTAATTCTGCCTTGGCGCAGGCTGATGAACAGATGAAAACGACCCGCGTGTCGCCGTGGCTGTTGGTTGAGGCGGCGCTGATTGATGTGACTAGGAGAGATCGCTAAGCCAGCATAAGCTGTTTATATGCTTGACAAAATAAGTATGATATTGTAAAATACAAACTACTATTAGTTTACTAAAAAGGTAAAAAGTAATTAGCTATGGTTTTCAAAGATACGGAGCTTGATACGCAGGGGTCTGGTAAACAACAGTCTTTAGACGAACGGCAAAGGCAGTGGATGGAGCTGGGGCTCGAGGAAAAAATGGCTAAAAAAGAAACAGAGATTAGCCGAGAAGCTATTGACAATGAGCCTGCGTTAGTGATCGCCGAGATGGCAAAGTATGTTGGCGAAGAGTGTCCTCATCTCGTTCAGGTATTTGAGGAGACTAAACATATGCAACTATCTGACAAATACCTGAGCTTATTAGCAGCAGATATAGATATAAGGTTAAATGAAACAAGACCCGAAGAATTGCATGAGATTGCCAGGGAGATCAAGGATAACTATGATACATGGGCAGAGGGAAGGGCTGCACCGCCAATTGGCTCAAGAGGTCCACGTGGTGACGGTTATAAAACTCAGTATTTGTATGAAAGTATGATGGGGAACGGGCTTCCTAAGGAATTTTTTGACAAAATGGCCGTGGCATCCGTTCATTTTAATTATGTTTATCACCCAGACTCTCCGCAGAGTCAGATATATCAACAAATGCGACTTAACTCAGGGCGAGTGTCTGACATTGATGAGCTACGGGAGCAAACACTGAGAATTGCTGACGAAGGTCTTTATGATGCAGTAAAGCTGGTTATAGGAAAAAAGAGCATGTAATTCGTGGAGTTTTTTGTGAGACGGACAATTATTACCCACAGCTCGTAACTCGGATGATAACAACGCTCGAGGTAGATAAGGGCTTGCCACAAGGGGTTCTGTTGGAGCGAGTTAATATGGATGACTTGTTCCATAGAATAAAGGAGGATCTTGGCCCGCGAACAAGCACTAGACTTTCTCGGTACTAGGGCTCACAAATTGTAAAATACTCCCGCCAACTGACAGGAGTATTATTGATGCAACCATGAATGGCTATTTAGCTTCTTTGGCTGCTGGCTTTTTTGCAGCTGGTTTTTTGGTAGCGGTTGACTTGGTGGTAGTCTTTGCCGTCGTCTTTGCTGGGGCTTTGGCAGCTGGTTTTTTGGTCGCTTCAAGCTTCACGCTGGCCTTTTTAGCGACAGCTGAGAGGGCACTCTTGCGCCGGGCAGCAGTATTTTTCTTGAGCAGGTTCTTCTTGACAGCGGTGTCGAGCTCACTGTGAGCAGCGGCTAGTGTTGCGGCGCTTGGCTCGGCCATAAAGGCCTTGACGGCTGACTTGATGTCGCGCTTGATGCCGATATTGCGCTCGCGGCGCTTTAGGGTTTGTTTGGCCCGTTTGATGGCGGATTTGATGATTGGCATAGATTTCCTTTACCTCTATAAATTTGTTTCGCTAATCAAGGATGGATTATACAGAAAAACCCAATAAAAGTAAAGAGTGGCTCGCATTGACGATAATCTATTGACTTTCCTGAAATGCTTATGTATAATGTGACTCAACGGTATAAACAAAAATAAACAGGGACACAACAATGGCGAGCCAGTCACAAAAGCAGCAGATCATTCAGAGCATCAAAGATGTGACTAATATCTTGGTGACGGTGAGCGCTGATCCATCGGTGGACGAGCTATCGGCAGCGCTGGGGCTGACAATTTTCCTGAATAAACTGGGCAAGCACGCCACGGCTGTTTTTAGTGGCAAAGTTCCGCCGGCGATTTCGTTCCTCGAGCCAGATGAGACGTTTGAGGCCACGGCGGACAGTCTGCGTGATTTTATCATTGCGCTCGATAAGGAAAAGGCCGATCATCTGCGCTACAAGGTGGTTGATGATGCGGTGAAGATTTTTATCACGCCGTACCGGGCGACAATTACCGAGGCTGATCTAGAGTTTTCGCAGGGCGATTATAACATTGAACTGGTGCTTGCGTTGAATGTTGAGAGTCAGGATCATCTCGACAAGGCGCTGACGGCTCATGGCAAGATTTTGCATGATGCAGTGGTGTCAACGGTGACTGCTGGTATGGTGAGGAGTAGTCTCGGGACGGTTGATTGGCATGATGATAAGGCATCAGGCGTGAGCGAGATGCTAGTTGACCTGATTGATGAGTTACGAACACCGAAAGTAACCATGGATGAGCAGATCGCAACGGCGCTACTAACCGGTGTTGTGGCGGCGACGGAACGGTTTAGTAACAATTTAACATCGTCGCGGGTGATGACGTTGGCGGCAGAGCTGATGGCGGTTGGCGCGAACCAGCAACTGATTGCTACCAAGTTGGCCGAGGGGCAGGCGATTAAAGCCGAGGAGCACTCAGAGTCAGAGCAATCAAAGCAAGCGGCTGATGCAGCTGATGATAAGACGGATAATGACGGCCAGGATGGCGCTAATTTTAAGGTTGAACGGGGAAAACGCTCGCAGTCAGCTGAGTCAAAAAGAGATGATGGCGCGTTGTCGATTAGCCATGAGCGGCGGGGTAGCCTTGATGATGTGGCCAAGCAGACTCGGGCCGAAGAGCAAGATGCGGCGGCCCGCGCGGCCACGGCGCAGCTTGATCGCCTTCGGGCGGCGTCAGTGACGAGCGGACGGAGCAGTGCGACATCGACATCGCAACCAATCAGTGCGTCGGTGTCGGCTGAGCCAGAAACGGCCACGCCACTACTAGGTGGAACGTTGAACGCAACGACGGAGCGGGCGGCTGAGGATAAGCGCCGCGATCTTGACACTGATCAAAACAAGACTATCTTGCATCACGGTACCTATGTCGGTGCGTCGCGGCCGGCCCTCGGCGAATCGCCGTTGAATGCCGCCATGGGGAAGTCTGATGAACCGCCGAGCGTTGACCCGTTTGCGACCACCAACAAAGACGAAGCGGTCATTGCCGCGCTGAAGGAGGAAACGCAGGCGCTGGCTGACAAGCAGACTCAATCTACCGCTCCGCCATCGCTGCCAGATTCTGAGCGCGACGCCCGCGCGGCAATTACCGAGGCGCTGGCTGCTGCACCGCCGCTTGAACCCGCGGCTTCGCCCGCTCCAGTAGTTTCATCTTCGCCGCTACCGACAGTGTCATCTGCTCCGGCTACGCTCGCTGATATTGAGTCTAATGTGATGCATGGCCTGCCACCGCTGCCTGATTTCTCTGACTTCTCAGGATCAGGTTTGCCACCGCTACCACCAGCTCCGGTCGGTACTGCAGATGGTGGACTGCCAGCGTTGAGCGCACTGTCTTCAGCACCGTCCGCCCCGGCGCCGCCGCGCACCTTTAATCCGTCCCAATTCCAGATCCCGGGGCAAAAATAACCCATGGATGAGGTGCTGCTCATTGATAAGCCAGCTGGCATGACAAGTTTCGGGGTAGTAGCGCGGTTGCGGCGAGTGCTCAGCCAGGCGGCGGGCAAGAAAGTGAAAGTTGGCCATACTGGTACGCTTGATCCGTTCGCTACGGGACTGATGATTATCGTGACGGGCAAGAAGTGCCGTGAGGCTGATACCTTTACGAAGCTTGATAAGTGGTATGAAGCAGAAATCATACTTGGCGAGATATCGACGACCGGTGATCCTGAGGGTGAACTGACTCGCGTGTCGGCGCGGCAGCCGTCCTGCAGTAAGATTGAAGCGGTACTCAGTACATTTGTGGGTGAAATTAAACAGCGCCCACCGATATTTAGCGCCATCAAGATCAATGGCCGTCGGGCCTATCAGCTGGCACGTCAGGGTCAGCCGGTCGATATGCCGGAGCGCACCGTGTCGATCTACGCCCTGGAGCTTGTTGCCTATGAGTATCCTCGTCTGGTGATTCAAGCGCATGTTTCGAGTGGTACGTATATTCGGAGTCTGGCGGTTGATATTGGCCAGAGGCTGGGAACAGGGGCCTACTGCCGCCAGCTGCGCCGCCAGGCTATCGCTGAATATGACGTTGCCCAGGCAAAACCATTAGCGGATTTTGGGATTTCGTCTTGAAGTGCTATTATCAAAACATGGGTAGGCAGACAGGTTTTACAATCGTTGAACTATTAATTGTGATGGTCGTGATCGCGATTTTGGCGACCATCGGTATTGTGGCGTATTCGGGCGTGCGCCAGGACGCTACCGATACCAAGATCCGTTCCATCGTCAAGATCGCTGGGGACGCGTTGCAGATATATGACACACAGAAACGAACGCTGCCGTCAGGACAGGGGACGTTCAACAACGCTAATAGCGTTGACTCACTTGTACCACAGTATATCCAGCCGGGGTATCGCGAGGGTGTCAGCAGCAAGAATGCGTCTGGTCCGGATGATATTTTTGTCTGGTATCCGTGCAAAGATACCTCTGGTAAGATAACAGGTATTGCGGTATTTGCGGCCCTTAATTCTGCCAAGCCGCAGGAGTCGGCTCAAGTTAACGCGGTCAAGGCGACCTGCAACATTCCGGGTGCAGCCGTGCCGACTACCGGTAATCCAGCGTATAATTACGTACAGACATTTTAGCAAGTGCGGCTGATTTGCGTTTTTAGCGTAGCATTGGTATAATGACGAGGCTATGATTAGCAAAGACGATAAAGCGAAAGCAATTGCTTTGACTCAGGTCAACAAGGACGACGTTGGCAGCCCGCAGGCGCAGGTGTCGATCTTGACGGCTCGTATCAAAGAGGTCACCAAGCACCTGAAGGCGAATAAGCACGACTTCATGGCACGCCGTGGCTTAATCCAGATGGTTGGCAAGCGTAAGCGCCTGCTCAAATACCTGGAGCGAACTGATTTTGAGAGTTATAAAGCGGTTGTGGCTGCCCTGGGTCTGCGTAAGTAGTCGCGCCGGGTAGTTGTACGGATATCCACCTTGATATATCACGAGGTGGGTATTTTGATTTAGCGCGGTGTGGCTACAAAAACCGTCCGGCCGTCAGCCGCGCCGCCGAGGGTGCATGAATAGAGGGTGAGCTGTGGTTTGTCGGTTCGGTTTTCGATGTGAACGGCATCTGGCTTGACATCAAATAGCCGGGATATGACGTAGGTGTAGCGCTTGCCGCGGTAGTCAATGATTATTTCATCGCCAATGCGCAGCTTGTCAATGTTGTAGAATGGTGATTTTTGGATGGTTTGCTGCGGTGTCAGGCCCATGATAAATCGGTGGGCCGACAAGACAAAATTACCGCCATCAACTGGATTGCCATTCTCTGGCCGACGCCACCAGGCACCCCGCTCCATAATTTCGGCGCCGCCAGTAGCGTACGGCACGTTAATGTCAATTTTGGGAATATAGAGGCGGTCCTCGGTGATCTTGGTTTCTGGCGTAGCGGCGAGAAGCCTGGTGGTTTCGTTGTGCGTTGGGTTAATGAGCTGGGCGCGAAAGAATGGGCTAAATGCCGTGATGAGCGTGTAGCCGCCACCAGCGAGCATGATAATAGCCAGACTCATACTGAGCCATCGGCGGCGGTTTTTGGCGTGGGTTATCTGCTTCACTTGTTAATTGTAGCATGGGCGGGGTCAGCCTAGCAGCATGGGCCGTTATTTTATCGGGGTGAGCCGATCTGTTCGATGGGGTGCTGATTGACTTTTTATAGTTTTTATGCTAAATTACAGAGTATGAATGAATACGCACCGCGGGCTGATAAACTACCACCGCTAGATGTGGCTGAACAGATTGCGAATATTAGCGATATTATGATTGCTGTTAGGGAGCAGGTTGGTCCGTCTGGTGAATGGTTGAGCAATAACTTAGTGCATATCGAGGGGCAGCCAGACTCAGAATTACGCGCTAATGATCATGGTTCTAGATTTACGAATGCGGATGATTTTTGGGAAAACGGCATGGATCCGTCGCAAGCAAATTCGTCGCAAGACGAATCTGATACATCTGAAAAACTGCCGAGTAAATTTGTTAATAATTTTTGGCAGTACTTTTTTCCGGATGAAATGTTCAAGGATGACTTGTTGGGGCCAACGGTCCTGAATAAACCGCCGCGAAAGCTGCTTAAAGAAACAGGAGGAGAACTCCTCGCATCGGTTCAGCGGCTGTTTGGGATGTTATTTAAGGATACCAATATTGATAGTCACAAACTTGCTGCCTTGGAGTCAGCAGCTGGTGAGGAGCACCTTACCGATCTTAAGGAGGCAATGTTTATACTCTATGAGCTGGCACTGCGTACGGTTACTCAACAAAATGTTATTGAGGCTGAGTGCTCAAGTGCGCATGAGTATTTGTGCAAATAGGAGTTCGGTATGGTAAGAAACATAAATGCAGAGCCATCAAGGATAAGTCGGCGTGGTCTGTTGTTTGGTGCGGCTGGAGCAGTGGCGGCTACGGCTGGTGGGCTGCTTATGAACCGTGGCGATGAAAGTCAACGGATACTATCGGTAGAGACGAATGCCTCGAAGCTTGACCTTGAAGGGGCGTATGAGATATATGGTCAAGCCCGTGATATGTTTCGGCAATGTATTGAGGAGGCGCCCGTGTTTACGAGTGAGATACCGCCGATATTGCCACCGCCCACGTCGGTATCTGTCTCTCGAGACGGAGGTAGGCGTGGTTTTATGACGGGGGGTGCGCTACTTCGTAAGGCCGGTCATTCTGAGCGAGCAGTGATAGGCACGGGAGTCTCTTCGGATTTGGGTGATGATAGTAGGGTGCGCGTAGCCGTCGCGTTTGAATTGTTGGCAGGTAAGCCCGAAGCTAAGATTGCTGAGCTGATGGCGGTTTGGGGAGTATCGAGGCGAGGGTTACCGACAGAACGTGCCTTTCGGGATATACTGTATGAAATTGATCCGGAAGAGCTGATGCTATCCTTTGTGCCAGTATCTCAGAGGCAACCGACAGCGCCAACTAGTGAGCAGCCGTATGAGTGGACTGCTATGCTGCCGGGAATGGAGAGTTTTAATGTGATACAACAAGTCATTGGTGCGGCTGGCGGTAGCTCACCGGAAGTGTTGTTACCAACGCCAAAGGTTTTGGACCGAGTAAGTGAGCAGCTCGCTGCGGTTCGGGATGCGTTTGGTCGGGCCGGCTTCCTATAAAGCATGCGGCCCTGTGATATAATAGAAAGTGCGAATATAACCCGCAGACGGTGATGGATGTGTGGTGTGTTGATAGTAAACCAGCATGCATACACCTGTTACTGTCTTTGCGAGAAAGAGAGGATCTATGGCAATTATTAACCCGAGTGGCAAGGAGATTTTTTCGGTTACTACGGAATTGTGTGGTCGGCCGCTGACGCTGGAGGTGAATCGGGTCGGCTTTCGGACGACGGGCAGCGTGTTGGTGCGCTATGGCGATACGGTGGTTTTGGGCAGTGCTCAGGTAGGTTCGCGGCCGGTACAGCTAGATTATTTTCCGCTGTCGATTGATTATGAAGAACGGTTTTATGCGGCGGGTAAAATTTCTGGCTCGCGGTTTATCAAGCGTGAGGGCCGGCCCAGCGACGAGGCGGTGCTGATCGGCCGGTTGATCGACCGCCCGATTCGGCCGCTGTTTCCAAAGGGCTACCGCCAAGAAGTGCAAGTCGTGGCGACGGTCTTAAGTATGGATCCGGATTTCCGTCCAGACGTGGTGGCGATGATTGCGGCGTCGAGTGCCTTGATGCTGACCGGGACGCCGTTTGACGGTCCGGTGGCGGGCTTGCGGGTAGGTCGGGTGAACGGTGAGTTCAAGGCCTTTTTGACGCCGGAGGAGCGTGAGCAATCTGATTTGGATCTCGTGGTAGCCGGTATCGAGAGCGGCATCACCATGGTGGAGGCTGGAGCCAAGGAAGTATCAGAAGAGGTGATCGTCGACGCCATGGCCTGGGCGCACCAGATGATGCAGCCAGCGATTGACTTGCAGCGAGAGTTGGCAGCTAAAGTGGCGCCAGCTGCGCAGGAATATGAATTAGTTTTACCTGATGAAGCAATTCAGCAGACGGCTGATGAGTGGGTTGACGGTAAATTAGGCGAGAAAATCCGCCGGCCGTATCCAGAGCGCAACGAAATGGTTAATGAGATTCGCTGGGCATTCCATGAGGCGATGACTGAAAAGCTAGGCTTGAGTGCTGAGGAATATAGCGAGGTGCGCGACGAATACGATGAAGCATTTACCTTGGCGCTACACAAAGATGTTCGCCGCGGTATTGTCGAGGATAATATGCGTCCAGATGGCCGCAAACTAACTGAAATCCGCCCGCTCAGCTCAGAGGTTGGTTTGTTGCCACGAGCACACGGTTCAAGCTTGTTTACCCGCGGCGTGACGCAGGGTATGAATATTGTCACCTTGGCGCCACTGAGTTACGCGCAGCTGGTTGATACCATGGAGGTCAATGACGGCGAACGGCGCTACATGCATCATTATAACGCGCCGGGCTATACGGTTGGCGAGGTTAAGCGGATGGGCAGTCCGGGCCGGCGCGAGATTGGCCACGGCTACTTGGCGGAACGGGCCTTGACGCCGGTGTTGCCGAGCGAAGAAGACTTCCCGTACGCTATTCGCAGCGTCACCGAAATTATGAGCCAGAACGGTTCGACGTCGATGGCAGCGACCTGTTCAAGCTGTCTGGCGCTGATGGATGCTGGCGTGCCTCTCTCGGCGCCGGTTAGCGGCATCGCTATGGGTCTAATGATGGACGGTGATACGCCGTACGTACTGAGCGATATTGCTGATGCTGAGGACTTTGCTGGTGATATGGATTTCAAGGTGACCGGTACAGCCAAGGGTATCACGGCGCTCCAGATGGATATGAAGGTGCATGGCTTGCCGGTGGCAGTGCTGCGCCAAGCGATTGAGCAGAGCAAGGCTGGCAGGGCGCATATTCTGCAACATATGCTAAGTGTGCTGGCTGCGCCGCGTGATCAGCTTAGCCCGTACGCGCCGCGGATTGAAAAGCTAAAAATTGATCCAGATAAAATCGGCGCGGTCATCGGCAAGGGCGGCGAGGTGATTAACAAGATTACCAGCGAGACTGGTGCCGAGGTTGATATTAAGGAAGACGGCTTGATCACCATCGCCAGTCCAGACGGCGAATCAATTGAGAAGGCGCTTGCCTGGATTAAAAGCCTGGTCGAGGAGCCAGAAGTTGGCAAAATCTACCAAGGCAAGGTCGTCAGTATTAAAGACTTTGGAGCATTCGTGAATATTTTGCCGGGGATTGACGGTATGTTGCATATTTCACAACTATCGGATAAACGAGTCGGCAAAGTAACTGATGTCTTGAAAGAGGGTCAAACGGTACGTGTTAAGTTAACAGAGATTGATAGCCGCGGGCGCCTAAGCTTGACAATGAAGGGAATTGAACAGCGATAATATTTCTTCGTAAGCAAATATATGTGGAACAGCTTGAGTTTTGCTATACTTAATGAAGATACACTTATGAAAGAGGGGAAGTCTATGAATAATCAACCGCAACCACCTGAATCACCACAGCCGGTGCCGCCCGTACAGCAGCCAGCTCCAGCGGCTACGCCGTCTATGCAACAGCCAGCGATGCCGCCGCAAATGCCAGTCAAAAAAGGTCTTAGTAAAGGGGCTTTGTGGGGTATAATTGGCGGTTCTATCGGTTTTTTTCTACTAATTATTGCGGTGGTGGTCGTCTTGCTTCTCAATATTGGGCCGAGCAAGGACGACTATCGTCAAGCTATTTCGTGGATAAATAAGGATAGTTCGGAGTTGAATGGCTTTCGGAGTAGTTCTTCTATGCGCAATCCTGAAGCCTACAAAGAAACAGTTAATCGCGTGATCAAAAGCCGCGATGAGCTAAATGACAAACTGTCGAAATCTAGGATTATGCGCGATAAAGATGTCAGGGAAGCCTACGATAAATACAAGAAAGCCTATGATGTTGCTAAGCCAGAGATAGAAAGTCTGTCTCAATATGTAGACGTCTATAGTAAAGTCAGTAAAAAATGTGATAACATATTTTACTTTGGTTATATAAGCAGGAAGCCAGATGAAGTAGATAAAGAGGTCGACCAAAAATATGGTGATTGCACGTCATTTCTGCAGCAGCTGAGCAAATCTGAAAATAGCAATATAGCAAGCTACGGCAAGGAGTGGAGCGATTACTATGCTTCGCTGAAGAAATATTACGTCGGTTATTCTAGGGCTTATGCTGATGGTAATTTTAGCGCTCGTCCAAGCCGCCCAATGCGGCCGTCAACCACAGGGTATACGTTAATTAGCAATGCTGGCCGCAAAATTAACGATAGCGGTATGGACCGATACTTTAATGATTTTTCAAGCATTGTTAATCAAAAGCTAGCTGCAATGCGATAGCGGCCGCGGCGTTAGTAATGCCCTCTGTACGTACTACGGGGAGCATTATTTTGGTAAAATATGGTTATGAGCAAGAAAGCTAAATTAGACGCCTTGGCGGCGGAAATTGTTGAAGCTGGGATTTGTTCGGAATTAGCGGCTCAAGCGACGCAGCTGGTGATGGGCGATGGCAATGCTAATGCTGATATCGTATTTATTGGCGAAGCACCAGGTAAGAATGAGGATCTGCAGGGCAAGCCATTCGTTGGCGCAGCAGGGAAATTCCTCGATGAGATGCTGGAGGCGGCTGGTTTGCGGCGCTCAGATGTTTATATTACCAACATTGTGAAGTATCGGCCGCCGAATAATCGCGACCCGCTGCCGGAGGAAAAGCGCCAGTTTTGGCCGTACCTCATGCGGCAATTGGAAATTATCCAGCCAAAAGCGGTGTTAACATTGGGGCGGCACGGCGGCGGCGGTTTTATCCCTGGGCTGCGGATCAGCCAGGACCACGGTCGGCCGCGGCGGGTGCGTTTGCATGAGTTGGAGTTTGTAGTGATTCCACTGTATCATCCGGCAGCAGCGCTATATAACGGTAGCATGCGCCAGACACTGATTGATGATTTTATGCGGGCGGCGGCGTTTGTGCAGCAGAATAATCCTGAATCGTAAGATT
>ERZ772917.1487-NODE-1487-length-13364-cov-3.560899_pt1 | contig 13364 bp, 13 predicted proteins | sample MGYA00511187_ERZ772917 | MGnify/ENA primary metagenome ERZ772917 (study PRJEB29015, sample SAMEA2737925) | human oral metagenome | biome: human oral; feature: human-associated habitat; material: dental | place: China | collected 2012 ... | reverse complement strand
CCGCCAGGGACTGGCTCGCGCCGTCCTGTCCGGCGTACTCGTCCGTCATGAGCGTGGTCTTGATGCCCATGCGCTCCGCCTTCCAGCAGTTCATCACCAGGTCGGCGTCCGGGTTGCCGAAGCCCTCCTCGCTGATGACCACGCCGTCGAGCCCCAGCATGGCGGCCAGCTTCGTGGCGTAGGTGCTGCTGCGGCGCTTGTCGGCCAGGGTGACGTTCTCATTCGTGACGATGCAGGTCACGAAGTTGAAGTCCCGTCCGTGGCGCTTCAGCATGTCCGCGATGATGGGGTTGTTCTGGTGGGAGTAGGTGCTGTTCTTGTCACAGGCGGAAACGCAGTTTCCGGAAGCGATGGCGCCGTCCATGACCTCAAGCGGGGAGAGGACCGTCGGCAGGATTTTCTTCACGTCCACGCCGTAGAGGTAGGTGTCGTGGAGCAGGCCCTGAGTCTGGAGCATGTAGAGGTAGCCCACCTTCGGCAGGCCGGGATGGGCCCACATGGCCTCCTTGATGTTAGCCTGGTTGTAAATCTCCACCTTCTCCGCCTTGACGTCGGCGCAGGCCTTCGCCAGATAGGCAGCGGCCTTGATCCCGGCTACGCGGCAGGCCTTCTCGTAGTCGTGCTTGTCCATCTCCGGGTCCGACGGCTCCAGGACCAGGACGACGTTGCACGTCTCGGAATAGGGCGTGTACTCCGCGCCGGGGCCCGTCATGTCGATGATGCCCTCCTGGAAGCGCACCAGCTTGCCGGCGGTGACGACGGCCGCGCCGGAGAGAACGAGCGTCTTGCCCTCGCCGACGGTCTCGACGTCGCCCAGAATGCCGGGGAACACCTGCCCCTTGCCCTCGATCTTCCAGCGGGGCTCAACGACGTCCTTCACCGGCATGATGCGGACGCTCTCGCCCGGCATCGCCAGATCGACGTCGAGGTTCTTCCCAAGGAGCGGGTCCTCGGCGATGAGGTCCAGCAACTCCTTCTTGTTCACGGTCAGAGTGCCGCCGGAGAAGCCGGTCTTGTCGCCGAACTTAAGCTGCTTGACAAAAAGCTTGTGAAGTTCCAGTCTCATAAAAAGTACTCCTCCTTTCCAGCTCCTGTCGTTCTCAGAAAACGCTGAGCTGCCTTCCGGGCGACCTCCGCGCTTCCTGAAACCGATACCATGGGTGAGGGCCGCACCGGCCTCGGGACTCCGCCGCGCCGGCTTGGACGCCTCACCCGGACGCACGCTCCGGCTTAGAGCATCTTGTCGACCTCGGCCGTGATGCCCTCGATCGACGTGCCGTCGCCGCTGAGGCGAGCCACCTCCGCACCGCCCTTCCAGAAGAGGAAGGTGGGCTGAGCCATGACCTTCAGGCCGATGGCTACGCGGCGATTCTTGGAGGTATCCACCGAGCAGAACTTGACCTTGCCCTCATACTTCGGGTTGTCGGCCAGCTCGTGGTACTTCGGCATCAACGCCATGCAGGGACCGCACTTTGGCCCCCAGAAGTCCACCACCACAGGGATGGGGCTCTCCTTGATCTCGGCCTCGTAGTTCTCCTTCGTCAGTTCAACGATTGCGCTCATCTTGATTCACCCCCTTCCATTGGGTTCTTGTGAAGCAAAAGGGACGCGGGACGCAGCGCCGCCTCCCGGCGGAACTGTCCGTACCGCTCCAGACTTTCCTTCATCAACTCGGAGTCGATGAAGGCGTAATCCGCACGTCTGCCCTCATCCAGGGATGAGGGGATGATCATCCGCTCCCGGCACGCCTCGTAGACGCCCACGGCCTTTTCGATCATGGAGAGGGATTCCAGGTCCACGAGGGCCCCCGGACGTTCTTCGATCAGGACGGAGCGAAAGGGTTGATGGTAGGGGCGTAGGTTGCCGCAGAGCGGGTGGGTGAGGAGGATGGAGCCCAAGTGGATGGAGTCGCGAACGGCAACGAGCACGTCCAAAGAGGACCCCTCAACGAAGCGTCCGCACCGCACGCTTGCGCACAGGTCCCTGTTGTTGGTGATGAGCACGGTCTTGTTCATTGCCGACCTCCGGACCTCCCGTGTTCTGTCACCTGAGCACATTCATTAAAGATGAGTGTGTGAGCTATGCCCGGTTTCAGACTCCCGTCCGGATGCGATCCCTTTGCCTGAGAGTTTCAGCGTCACGTGGGCGCGTTGCCCCTTCGGCGTCCCGCGGCGGCGGGATCTCTCTCGCATCCCTCATTCGGGAAGCTGCCATAGCTGAACCTTATTAACTCAGCTCTATACTGGATTATAGCGGACTCGCCGGAAACGTCAATATGGAAAAAAACTTAAAACAAGCAGCCCTGCGGGCGGGAGTTCCTCCTGAGGCGGCCGCACCCAACGGAAAGCGGACCGGCTTGCCGTGGGACGGCCGGGGCTGCCCTACGAAATATATTCTGCGTTGTATCGTGAAGTGGGAATCGGCGACAAACGAACGTCAATTTGTCCGCGGCCCGCCGGTTTGGGTCGCGTCTCCCCCAAGAGGGGCGCTTGCGGTTATAATATTCCTAGGTTTAGGGGTTGCGGACGTTCGCCCAGCGGTTGATGGCGCGTCCGGGGGACAGAGGAGGGGGAGCGCAAAAGTTGGAGAATGTGGTCATCATTGATTGCGGCTCACAGTTTACGCAGTTGATCGCGCGGCGCGTGCGCGAGATGAACATCCACAGCGTCGTCCTGTCGTGGGACGCGCGGCGGGAGCGCGTGGCGGAGTTCAGCCCGAAGGGGATCATCATATCGGGCGGGCCGGACAGCGTCAACGATCCGGACGCCATCGCCGTGGACCGACGCGTGCTGGACATGGGGGCGCCGGTGCTGGGCATCTGCTACGGGATGCAGCTCCTGGCGAAGACCCTGGGAGGGGCGGTGGGCTCCGGCGAGCGGTCGGAGTACGGCGTGACGCGGGTGCGGCGCAGCGGGAACTCCCGCCTCATGGAGGGGCTGCCCGATGAGCTCCAGGTTTTGATGAGCCACGGCGACCGGGTGACCTCCCTGCCCGAAGGCTTTCGGGCCACGGCCTCTACGGAGGGGGGCGTCACGGCCGCCATGGAGGACCGGGCGGGGCGCTTCTTTGGGCTGCAGTTTCATCCGGAGGTCGTACACACGGAGCACGGACGCGACATCCTGCGCCGGTTCCTGTTCGACATCTGCGGCTGCGCGGGGGACTGGAGGCTTGAGGACTGGGTGGAGGGCGCCGTGGCGGATATCCGGCGCCAGGTTGGCGAGGGCCGCGCCGTGTGCGGGCTGTCGGGGGGCGTGGATTCGAGCGTTGCCGCCGCCCTGGTGAACCGGGCCATCGGGCCGAGGCTGACCTGCATCTTCGTGGACCACGGCCTGATGCGTTTGAACGAGGCGAAGCACGTCGTGGCCTCCTACAGCGGCATGGGGCTCTCCGTGCGCCACGTGGACGCCTCCGCCCTGTTTTTGGATCGACTGGCCGGCGTGACGGACCCGGAGAAGAAGCGCCGCATCATCGGGGGGCTCTTCATCGACGTGTTCGACGCGGAGGCGGCGAAGATCGGGGAGGTGGACTGGCTCCTTCAGGGGACGATCTACCCGGACGTCATCGAAAGCGGCCATCGGAAGGGCGCGGTGCTCATCAAGTCCCATCACAACGTGGGCGGGCTGCCGGAGCACATGAAGCTGCGCCTCTTGGAGCCCCTTCGGGACCTCTTCAAGGACGAGGTGCGGGCCATAGGGCGCCTCATCGGCGTGCCGGAGGACATCGTGGACCGGCAGCCCTTCCCGGGGCCGGGGCTCGCCGTGCGCTGTCTGGGGGAGATCACGCGGGAGCGGCTGGACACGTTGCGGGAGGCGGACGCCATCTTCCGGGAGGAGCTGAGGCGCGCGAAGCTCTACGACGGGATATGGCAGTCCTTCTGCGTGCTGCTTCCGGTGCGCACCGTGGGCGTGATGGGGGACAGCCGCACCTACAGCGAGGTGGTGGCGCTGCGCGCCGTCAACTCGCAGGACGCTATGACGGCCGACTGGGTGCGCATCCCGCCGGAGGTCTTGGACGTGACGGCAAAGCGCATCTGCAACGAGGTGCGCGGCGTGAACCGCGTCGTGCTGGACGTGACCTCCAAGCCGCCGGCAACGATCGAGTGGGAGTGATTGCAGAGGTCGAAAATCCTCTGGACGCAGGGCTTTTTGGCCCTTGAGAGCATTGAATTGAAGCCTTGCGTGGCAACGATTTTTACCAAGAAAGGAGCCGCCTGATTTCAAGGGTCAGGCGGCTCCTTTGGCTTTCCGGATTGCCAAGCCAAACGCAACGGGTACATTGGATAGGCTATAAGAAAATTTATTCTATTGATATATGGTATATGAATATAAAGTTCAGCGCGCTGTAATCTATCCGTACTTTGGTGTATTATATCCAAGTACGGTGAAGATGAAGGGAGGCAGCGCGAATGGCAGAGGCATTGAAAAAGGAAGTATTGTCTCCAGTGAAACCCATTTTAAAATGGGCCGGGGGCAAGGCTCAACTGCTCGGCGAATTGTTGCCCAAAGTGCCGGCCTCCTACAATCGCTATATCGAGCCTTTTGTTGGAGGTGGTGCCCTGTTCTTTGCGCTCCACCCGGAAAGCGCCTTGATCTCGGACAGCAACCCGGAGCTTATCAATGCGTATCGGCAGGTGGCGAAGAACGTCGATCAGGTCATTCGTTGTCTTGCGACCTATCAAAATACACAAGAGGCGTTCTATGTCGTTCGCGGGCTGGATTGGTCAACGTTGCCTCCTGCCGAAGCCGCCGCCCGGACGATCTACCTCAACAAGACCTGCTATAACGGTCTGTACCGTGTAAATCGGAAAGGGCAGTTCAATGTGCCCTACGGCAGATACAACAATCCGAAAATTTGTGATGCCGACGCACTCTACGCTGCTTCAGTCGCGCTGAGACAGACGGAGATTTTATGTGGCGACTATATGCTGGTGCTGGAATACTATGCCAAGCCGGGTGATTTCATCTTCCTTGACCCGCCCTATCTGCCGGTTTCGGAGTACTCAGATTTTAAACGGTACACGAAGGAGCAGTTTTACGAGGAAGATCACGTTGAGTTGGCAAAGGCGGTCATGCGGATGCACGAGCGCGGGTGTCATATCCTTCTGACCAACTCCAATCACCCGCTGGTGCATGAGCTCTATGCGCCGTTTAATATTGAAGTCATTCAGACCAAGCGCTATATTTCCCGCAGCGGCGACAAGCGCAGGGGTGAGGATGCTATTGTCAGCATCCCGCCGAAACGGCGCACACAGCTTTATCTTCTGCCGAAACCGCTTCCTGAACAGGTGTCTGAATATCCTCCGACGCGCTTCATGGGGTCGAAGAGCAAGCTGCTGTCTGAGATTTGGGGCGTGGCATCGGAGTTTCAATTTGATACGGCGGTGGATCTGTTTTCCGGTTCTGGCATCGTGGGCTACATGTTCAAGGCACAGGGCAAGCAGGTCGTCAGCAACGATTATATGGCCATGTCTGCGACCTTTGCAAAGGCCATGATTGAAAACAATTCGATAAAGCTGCCCGTTGAAGAAGCGAAGGTTCTATTGCTCCCCCAATGGAAATCCGATCATTTCGTATCGACTACGTTTCAGGGGCTTTACTATTCAGATTTCGACAACGCCCTGATTGATACCTTGCGCGTCAATATCGCGGCGATTCGTGACCCTTACAAACGGGCCATAGCGATGACCGCGTTGATTCGCGCCTGCACGAAAAAGCGTCCGCGCGGTATTTTTACATATACCGGCGAACGTTACAACGACGGTCGTAAGGATTTGCAAAAAACGCTGGAACAGCAGTTTTTAGAGGCTGTTGAGGCGATCAATCGGGCAGTGTTTGATAACGGAAAGGTCAATCGAGCGAGGCACGGTGATGCGATGGATTTGCGCCTGGAGCAACCGGGTCTTGTCTATATCGATCCGCCTTATTATTCACCCTTGTCCGATAACGAGTATGTGCGGCGCTATCACTTCGTAGAAGGATTGGCGCGAGACTGGAAGGGCGTTGAGATTCAGCAGCACACGCAAACGAGAAAATTTAAATCCTATCCCACGCCGTTCTCAACGCGAAAGGGGGCGGCAGGTGCGTTCGACCAGTTGTTTAAAAAGTTTTCCAAAAGCGTGCTGATCGTTTCATACTCATCAAACAGCTTGCCGACACAGGACGAGATGACCGCAATCATGTCAAAACATAAGGAACACGTTGAGGTTGTTCCAATAGATTATCGGTATTCCTTTGGGAACCAGAATGACGCAAAGACAAACAGAAACAAAGTCCAAGAATATCTGTTTGTCGGATATTAAGGAAGCGCTGATTAATCTTCAAAAGTTGTTGAAAGCAATCAAGGAGTATCAAACAGAGGCTATCCTTTAGCGCTTCCTTAAAATTTTAAAATGGGGCTACGCCCCAAGCCCCGCGCGCTTCGCGCGGCCTGATGAAGTTTCAGGCACTGAGGGGAGTCCATACGGTTGACAGTTCTCAACGACTTAATCAGTGTTTCCTTAAAGGAGTTTGAGGTATGGGGTTCTGGCAGCTTGGCAATACGTCCGTAAGGAGCGCCATGCGGATAAGGGATGGCCTGGTTGCCCTCTCCACCTCGGCGATTCAAGGTGATATTCGTAGAGGGGAAGGTGATAGAGCTTTTCGCCGTTTGCTTGGAGAATGCGGCGTCGTTTCTCTTGGAGAAGATGTGACCAACAGCGTTGGGCGTAAGTGGCGTTCAGCCATGGGAAAACTCGGTTTTATTTATCCGGAGATCAAAAGCTCAATGGGATTTGAGCAAAGCGCTCTTGGCCCGCTTGACACGATTACGCCCGCCGGTCGAAATTTGATACGCGCTGAAACCGTGGCTGCTATGCAGGAGTGCTATTTGCGGTCAATGGTCACTCCCATGGCCCCATGCGGTGAAGGTCTGAGATTTTCTCCTTTGACCTGGACGTTGGCGATCCTGTTGGAGCTTGAAAAGCGTCGCATGGAGCCTGCTGTCAATTTTATTGAAATGGCTGCGATCGTTCAGGTTACAAGCCCTGCCGATGGGCTGGAAGCCACCGTCGAAAGGCTTTGTAATCTGAGAGCGCTGCGGAAGGCGGCAGAACGCAAACGTGCCTTTGACCGGGATATCTATGAAAAAGGCGCCGCTGAATGCGCATGTAAACCGCACACTTTCATCGACTACGCAGATATGAATATGCGTTACCTGAAAGCGACCGGCATGGTGCAGTCCAAGGGTAAGGGGATTGTTCTGATCCCTGAAAAGCACGCGTTGGCTGTTGAGCTTACAAAGGGACTTATGTCGGACAAGCCCTTATTGGAGCTGTATCGCTCTCTTTGCAATGGAACGCCATTGCCGACCGATAATGCGGAAATTGCCAACCAAGTGCTTTCAGACCTGTTGCAGAAAATTCAGCATTATGGCGTCGAATACTCCATCGTTGGAAAGCTGTTGGATACCCCGGCACATATTAACCAGGTTCGGTATGAGATTGAGGGGCTGATTGCAGAAAAGAAAGAGGAAGTCTATGCCGGGCAACAGGCCGGGCAGTGGGAAGAAATTGCAGCTTATATGGATTTGATCGCTTTGCGCAGAGATCGCCTGAAAATTGGTGAGGACGCTGAGATTAGAATTCCAAAAGCGGAGGTGCCGGCCTATCTGGAGTGGAGCCTGTGGCGGGCGTTTCTGGCGATTGACACGTTGGCAAATAAGCCTTATGAAGTGCGCCGATTCAAGATAGATCAAGATTTCCTGCCGGTTAGTACTGCACCAGGCAATGGCCCGGACTTGATTGCCGAGTTTGAGGATTATGTTATCGTGATCGAGGTCACGCTGTCCGAGAGTTCCCGCCAGGAGGCGATGGAGGGCGAACCTGTGCGCCGCCACGTTGCGGATATGACGCAGCAATACGACAAGCCGGTCTATGGACTGTTCATCGCCAATCGGATTGATTCCAACACAGCGGAGACGTTCAGGATTGGCACTTGGTACACCAAGGACGATGAGCGGTTGGATTTACACATTGTTCCTTTTACGCTGGCGCAGTTTGTGGCGTTTTTCAGAGCAATTTTCAAAGGAAATCGTGCAGCACCCAATGTGATCGTATCGCTTATAGAGGAATGTGCAAGCTGCCGGGCAAGCTGCGAAGCGCCCGAATGGAAAGCTGCGATTTCAAATGCGATTCAGAGAAGAAGTTAAACTGCGAAAGCGCGATGCGATAAAAAATAAAAAGCTCTGAGTAATAGAAAAATTCCACTAAAGTCAGGAGGATGGATGCTATGCGGTTTGCGTTTTTGATCATGGGCGATTTCAATGCGGAGGCGGACAGGGCGTCGATTCACGGTGGTGACGCTCAGATCGTCGGTGTCGCAGACCTGCGGGAAGCAAGGGAAGAAGCGCGCCGGCTGCAGCGTGAAGGGGTTGACTGTATAGAGCTCTGCGGCGCTTTTGGAGAGGAGGGGGCGAGGGCGGTCATTGAAGCGACGGGAAATAAGCTCCCGATTGGGTATATCGTCCATTTCCCGGAACAGGACGAGGTGTATCGCGCTGCGTTTTCCAGGTAGCGGCTTGGGGTTTTTCGGCGTCAGGTCATTTTGACCTGGAACGGGGGGATTTTGCGGCACAGGCACCGTGGAATCCCCCAGCCCGTTCTGAGGCCACCAGGGAGGCAGAGCGGCTCGGTGCAAGTGTCTTGGCTCGTCCGCGCGCCGCCTGTACGCTTGCTTATAGCTTTACAACGATCTTGCCGTTTACGCTTCCCGCATCCTGTGCGGCAATAGCGTCCTGCATGTCCTCGAAGCTGAACGCTTTTCCGTAAACGGGGACGAGGTTTTTGTCCTTGATAAAACGGAAGATGTCGTCAACGACCTGCTGTGTAGGCCAGTTGCTGTGGAATCCGGTAAGGTACACTCCGTTTGGAATGTCCTTGATGGGATCAAATCCATTGAGCGCATACACGCCTCCGAGAACGCCGGTATTGCAGACAATTCCGCCCCTTTCCACGGCGGTCAGCGTATCTTTTACCGTTTTTGCACCGACAAGCTCAAGAGCTTTGGTGGCTCCCTGAACGACGCCTGTGAGCCTCCCTTGGTCCAGGACCTGCTCATCCGCGTCGAGGAGCAGCTTTAACTTGTTTTCTCTGTGGGTGGTGGCGATCACACAGCATCCCATTGCCTTTGCCATCTGTATCGCCGCATAGCCCAGCGCACAGGTCGCCCCGCGGATCAGGAGCGTATCGTCGGGTTGCAGTTTGAGGCATTCAAGCAGGCTGCCCCATGCGGTAAAATAGGTTTCCGGCACAGCCGCAAGCGTCGCCCAGTCGAAATCGCTTTCGATGACAAAAACGCGCTGAACGGGCAAAAGGGCGTATTCAGCGTAACTGCCGTTGAAGCTGCGGCCCATGCCGCCCATCATGGCAATGACCTTTTGGCCTTTGGAAAGCCCGCTGTCGGAGGGGTCGGCAACCTCTCCCGCGCACTCGATGCCGGGAATGATGGGCTTTTGAATGTACTCCGCGCATATCTCGCTCAGGCGAAGTATCTGCTCCGAATGGTTCATGCCGAAAACCCTGACCTTTACCAGGACCCAGCCGGGCCTTACCTCTGGAATCGGCACCTCCGACAGGACGAGGTCTTTTGCCTCCGTAACGCCGTTTAAAAGGACTGCTTTCATGGTTTTCATCAGGATCGCCTCAATACCTCTCGATCGCTTCCACGGGACAGTTTTCAGCGCAGTTGCCGCATTGCAGGCAATGGCTTTCATCGATCACAAAAGGGGTTCCTGGCCTGATGGCGTCCTGTGGGCACACCGCCTGACAGGTGCCGCACCCGATACAGTTTTCCATGATGTGGTATCCCTTTTTTAGCGATTCAGCGTTTCCGACTACAAAATATTCCCTTGTGATTGGGCGGGTAGAGAGGCAAAAGTACTCTATCGTGTAGTCCTGCAGAAGGAAGATCGTGTCGATGTTCTTCGTTTCTCCGGGGTAGACGTTTTCGAGGTAGGGCTGTTCCTGATAAAGAACGTTCCGCCACTTGACCTGAGCATCCTCTGGGACCTCTTCGGCTCTGCCGGAAAGTCGGATCGTTTCTTTGTACTTCGTGTAGCCAAGGACCTGAACTCTTCCGTCGTTTTTCAGCTGCGAGGCGAAGTATTTTCCCCTGGCCGTCAGAAAGTATAGGCTCGTTCCCTCATAGTGAATGGCGCTGATGTTGCGCACCTGCGGAGCGCCGCTTTCGTCAACGGTGGCAAAATCAAGCACGCCGACGTAGCTTAATTTTTTAATGCAGGTTTCGATATCCATGTATTCAACTTCTTTCTCCCTGCGACATCTCAGGCGTCAGCAACCCGTTTTCCACGCTGGCCCAGCACTGCGGATCGTCACCGTAGAAGTCACCGTTTGTGCCCTTGGCGACTGCAGGACAGCCACGGCAGAATTGCTTTAACTTACAACGGGAGCATTTTGAAAAATCGTCATAATTTCTGAATGCCTCCATGTCCGTTACCCAAACGTCAGCGAGTCGGTCTTCAAACACGCTGCCCACCTTGCTGTCCGCCACCCTGCGGCAGGCATAAATCTCCCCGGTGGGCAAAATCGTCAGATGACAGTTCCCACAGTTGCATCCACCATAGATCATTCCATCGCAGGCATAGGAGGGAATCTTGAATTTCCCTGTTTCGTACTCATAAAGCGTCCAAAGGTGATCTTTCTTGTTGAAGTAAGTATCGCAACCCTCCGCTTCGTATTCCGTGAACTTCCGGTCGCAGGTGGCAAGCAGCTTTCGATATTCCTGTGCCGTAATGCCTGCGTCGAGCTCACCCCCGGAGGGGACGTAACGGGAAAAGGCAAACACGTTTACCCTGGCCTTCACAACGGCATCGATGATGCCGGGAAGCTCCGCATGATTTACCTTGGAAACGGTGGTCATAACGACGCTGCGAATGCCGGCCTGGTTGATACAGCTTATTTTTTCCAATGTGCAGTCGAAGGACCCCCGCTTACGGAACCAGTCATGAGTTTCCCTCAGGCCATCCAGCGAGAGCTGATACTTCTGACAGCCCAAGGACTTCAATGTTCTGCACACCCGATCGGTCAGATGAAAGGGGTTCCCCATGATCGTAAAGGGGATGGCGCGCTTGTGAAACAGCTTTAAAAGTCGCCAGAAGTCGGGATGCAAAATAGGATCGCCACCCGTAAGGTAAAAATACGGAAGCCTGTCGTGGACATCGCAAAAGTCAAGACAGTTATAGAACGTTTCCTGCAACTGCTTCCACGTCATGGAGTCGAGTTCCCGACAGGGATCGCCCGAAAAAATATAGCAATGCCTGCATCGCTGATCGCACTCGTCAGTGATATGCCATTGGAAAGAAAAATATTCTTTCATGTTCGTCCTTTGAGAACAGCGTTTTGTCTGTGTAAAAACGCATAAATTGAGCAATGAAAGATGTTCCCGGCAAGATATTCCCCACCGGGAACGGTTTGAGCTGGGGTGGGATTACTTCTTGTCTGCCGCACCGCAAGCGGAGCCACAGGCAGCCGGCTTTTCTTTCGGCTTGTCTGCCGCGCCGCAGGCAGCGGGCTTTTCCTCCGGTTTGTCTGCCGCGCCGCAGGCAGACGTTGAAGCCTCCTTATCCGTTGTGCCCCATCCGGACAGATTGGAAAGTGCCATCAGTATCTCCTCCTTACAAAATAGTCGGGATAGCCGGGGCGCTTTCTGCGCCTTGTTTGCATTCTATGAAATGGCGGAAGCTTTCACAAGTACCCACTTTTTTGTAACTTATGGACCGTCGCGTCCGAGTTTTGATTCAAAGCAGCTTGGAAACCGTTTATTTTATCCACGAAGCTTCCTGGCGGAACTCAGCCCGTCCGTTGCAAGGTCCCCCTTGCTGAAACTTCCGAGTCACGAAAGCCTCTTTATTGACCTTTGATACGTGTTGCATTATGATTACAATGTAACATTAAAAAATGAAGCAATAGAGGTGTCCCAATGAAAACGAAGGGTGAACTGCCGGATTGTCCGGTTGCCACAACGGTAGGGCTGATTGGGAGCAAGTGGAAGCTCTTGATTTTAAGGAATCTGTTGATGCGTTCGTGGCGTTTCAACGAGTTGCGTAAGGACCTGGACGGGATCAGCCAGAAGGTGCTGACCGACAGCCTCCGCCAGATGGAAGCAGACGGAATCCTCACCAGGACGGTTTATCCCGAGGTGCCGCCAAGGGTTGAGTATGCCTTGTCGGAGCTTGGTGAGAGTATGCGTCCCGTCCTTACGGCAATGCACGAATGGGGGAGCGCCTATAAGGCACGGATGAAACAAAACTAACGTCATTCTTTGACGGCAGGGCGACGACAAGGTCCGGGGGGATTGATTGTTGATGGAGTGCAGCGATTATCTGCGACTGCTGGCGGAGGATATCCACACGGTGGCCGTCGCGACGGTGGGGGTGGATGGACGGCCCAAGTTGAGGGCCATCGACATCATGCTCTGGGACGAGGACGGCGTCTATTTCCTCACGGCGCGGGGAAAGTCCTTCTACGCGGAGCTCGTGGACCAGGGGTTCGTTGCGCTGACGGGGATCAGTGGCAAGATTTCCATCTCGATGCGCGGCGAGGTGCAGGACATTGGGGGGGAGCGGTTGGACGATATCTTCGAAAAAAATCCCTACATGAAGGAAATCTACCCCGGTCGCACGCGGGAGGCGCTTACGGTGTTCCGCCTCTCTAAGGCCGTGGGCGAGTACTTCGACATCAGCGTGCCGTCCCGCGTCCGGCGGGACCCCTTTTCGGTCGGCGGGGCAGGGGCCATCGAGACGGGGTACTTCGTGGGTTCTGGCTGCATTGGATGTGGCCGGTGCCTGCGAGCCTGCCCTCAGCGGTGCATCGACTTCTCAAGCGGGCGCGCCCTGATCGACCAGAAGCGCTGTCTGCACTGCGGCCGCTGCGCCACGGCCTGCCCCTCCCGCGTGATCGAGCGAAGGGGCATAGCGTGACAACGTGACCATCAGGAGGGGAGCGAGGGACGGCCTCTAAGGACCGTCACGACTTACGAGCGCAGTAGCTTGCAGACTTTGAGCGAATGAAGTCAACCAGCAATCGAGAGGTCCTTCAGAAGCACCTTCAAGTGCTTTATTATGGGCGTGTCGTTGTTGACAAATTTGTGATAAAAACAATAAAATACAATCACATAAACTTGTGGGAGGAAAATGAATGAATAAAATAACGTGTATTTGTTTAGGCGTAAAAAACATGGAAAAAGCGTTAAAATTCTACAGGGATGAGTTGGGGTTTGAAACAGATTGCAGAGAAGATAATCCATCCGTATGTTTTTGCTAGATTGTCAAGCTAAAAGCAACAGGCAAATTGAAAAAAGGCCTCATTAGGG
>ERZ772917.1485-NODE-1485-length-13384-cov-17.876960_pt1 | contig 13384 bp, 13 predicted proteins | sample MGYA00511187_ERZ772917 | MGnify/ENA primary metagenome ERZ772917 (study PRJEB29015, sample SAMEA2737925) | human oral metagenome | biome: human oral; feature: human-associated habitat; material: dental | place: China | collected 2012 ... | reverse complement strand
CGGCGTCCATGTTGAACACGAAGATGAAGGGCTTGGAGGTCATGAGCTGGAAGGAGCGCAGCGCGTCCTGGTCCAGCTTGGCGCCCTCGGGGCCGGACAACAGCTCGCCGCGCTCCAGCAGCTCCAACGCCTGGCGCGCGGTTTCGAGGACGATCGGCTCCGTCTTCTTACCGCGCACCTCCTTCTCGAGGCGCGGGATCTGCTTCTCAATCGTCTGCATGTCGGCGAGGATCAGCTCGGTCTTAATGGTCTCGATGTCCGAGGCCGGGTCCACTTTGCCGTCGACGTGCACGACGTCGGGGTCCGAGAAGGCGCGCGTGACCTGGCAGATCGCGTCGGCCTCGCGAATGTTGGCGAGGAACTGGTTGCCCAGGCCCTCACCTTCGGAGGCGCCGCGCACGATGCCGGCGATGTCCACGAAGGACACGGTGGCGGGCAGGATGCGCTGCGAGCCGAAGATCTCCGCGAGCTTGTTTAGGCGCGGGTCGGGCAGGGGGACGACGCCGACGTTGGGCTCAATGGTCGCGAAGGGGTAGTTCGCGGCGAGCACGGTCGCGCGGGTCAGGGCGTTGAACAGGGTGGACTTGCCGACGTTGGGCAGTCCAGCGATACCGATAGTAAGAGACACGCCCCCATCCTATCGGAGCGGGCCAGGTGGTGTTGCCCTACTTCGTGTGGTTTGGCCCGGCGACGCGGGGCGCGTGGGGGCGCGCGGGTGCCATGCCGGCGTTCTTGAGGTCGGCGCGCAGGTCGCGGGGCAGTGCGAAGGTCGTCGACTCGGTTTCGGTGCGGGCCACCTCGACGGTCGGGAAACCGCGGTCCTGCAGCCATTCGATGACCTCGCGCACGAGGATCTCGGGCACGGACGCCCCGGAGGTCAGGCCCACGGTACGGGCACCCTCGAACCATGCCTCTTCGAGCTCGTCGGCCTTGTCGACGCGGTAGGCGGCGCCGGCCCCGGCCTCGAGCGCGACCTCAACGAGGCGCACGGAGTTCGAGGAGTTCGCCGAGCCGACGACGACCATGACGTCCACCTGGGGCGCGATGTGCTTGACGGCACCCTGGCGGTTCTGGGTGGCGTAGCAGATGTCGTCCGACGGCGGGTCGATGAGCTGCGGGAAGCGCTGGCGCAGGCGGTCGACCGTCTCGCGGGTCTCATCGACGGAGAGCGTGGTCTGGGAGATCCACACGACGCGCGAGGGGTCGCGCACGACGACGCCCTCGACCTCGTCGGGGGTGCCGACGACCTGGATGTGATCGGGGGCCTCACCGAAGGTACCCTCGACCTCCTCGTGGCCCTGATGGCCCACCAGGATGATGTCGTAGTCTTCCTTCGCGAAGCGCACGGCCTCTCGGTGCACCTTGGTCACGAGCGGGCAGGTCGCGTCGATCGTAGCGAGGTGACGGGTGGCGGCGGCCTCGTGGACGGCCGGGGAGACGCCGTGCGCAGAAAACACGACGCGGGCACCCTCGGGCACCTCGTCAGTCTCCTGGACAAAGATCGCGCCGCGCTTGGTCAGCGACTCGACGACGAACTTGTTGTGGACGATCTCCTTGCGCACGTAGACGGGCGCACCGTAGAGCTCGAGGGCCTTTTCGACGACGTCGACGGCGCGGTCCACTCCGGCGCAGTATCCGCGGGGGGCGGCCAAGAGGATACGTCCGTTGCCCTCGCCATGGGAGGCGGGCAGGGGGGACTCGGCGCTGGCACGCAGGTCGACGTTTTCATTCATGCGTCCACCCTAGCGCCCACGGCCCGGGGCGTGCGCGCGCTCGTGGCAATCCCACACGCCCCTCATCGACGAGGCCGGGGCTACCCACAGGGGCGCGGCGCGGCAGCGCGGCGGGGCTATTCGTGTGGCATGCTGAGGGACGTGACATTGCCTGATACTCCTGCTGCGCCGCCTCCGGGCAGCTCGCCCCAGCCTCGTCCGCCCGCCGCGAAGGCAGCTGATACGACGCGGAATAATCCGTGGCCGCTGCGCAGGCTGACGGAGAACATCAAGGTGTACGTGGACCGCATGAGCCCCCTGTGGGTGGAGGGCCAGGTCGTCGAGTACAAGGTGCGCCCGGGCGCGAAGATGCACTTTTTGACGCTGCGCGACCTGGACACGGACACGTCGATGACGGTGACCGCGTGGGCGGGCGTCATGGATTCCACTCCGCTGACCGAGGGCGCGCGCGTGGTGACGCGCGTGAAGCCGGTGTTCTGGGAGCGCTCGGGCCGCCTCAACCTGCAGGCGGCGGAGATTCACCTGCAGGGCGTGGGCGACCTGCTAGCCCAGATTGAGGCGCTGCGCGCCCGCTTGGCCGCCGAGGGCCTGTTCTCAGATGCACGCAAGAAGCCGCTGCCGTTCCTGCCGCGTACGATCGGCCTGATCTGCGGGCGGGGCGCGAAGGCGAAGGACGATGTGGTCGTCAATGCTTCGGACCGCTGGCCGAGCGCGCGCTTCGTGATCCGCGAGGTCGCCGTGCAGGGCGACCACTGCGTGCCCGAGGTGGGCCGCGCGCTCCTCGAGCTGGACGCCATGGACGATGTCGACGTCATCGTCATCGCGCGCGGCGGCGGCGCGGTCGAAGACCTCCTCCCCTTCTCCGACGAGCGCCTCGTGCGCGCCGTCGCGGACGCCCGCACGCCCATCGTCTCCGCGATCGGCCACGAGGGCGACTCTCCCCTGCTGGACCTGGTCGCCGACTACCGCGCCTCGACCCCGACGGATGCGGCTCGCCGCATCGTCCCAGACCGCGCCCGCGAGCGCGACGGCATCACCCAGGCGCTGACCCGCATGCGCGGGGCGCTGGGGGCGCGCCTGGCGACGGAGCGCTCGAACCTGACGCTGATCGCGTCACGCCCGGTGCTCCAGGGCCCCGACGCCATCGTCGAAGGGCACCGCGCGGCGCTGGCGCAGCGGGTCACCGCACTGCGATCGGCGATCGAACGCCGGCTCGCCTCGGAGCGCCAGCAGCTGACACGCGCGCGCGCGACGCTGACCGCCCTGTCACCGCAGGCGACGCTGGACCGCGGCTACGCGCTCCTGAAGACGCCGTCGGGCGCGCTCATCACCTCCTCGACCCAAATCAAGAAGGGCGACCTCATCGAAGGCATCCTCGCTTCCGGCCGCATGGTCGCCCAGATCGTGGGTGCCACGAACCCCGCTCCGCCCGCGGACGCGCCCGACACAGGCGCCTGACCCGTAGGGCCCGCCCCGGCCTCGTCCCCCGCACCTCCCACCCAAAGGAACATTCTCATGACCACGAACGACCAGCTCCCCGATCCTCAGTCCCTCGGCTACGAGGAGGCGCGCGACGAGCTCGTGCGCATCGTCCAGACCCTCGAGGGCGGGCAGGGCCCGCTCGAGGACACTCTCACGATGTGGGAGCGCGGCGAGGCCCTGGCAGCCCGCTGTTCCCAGATCCTCGACGGAGCCCAGGAGCGTCTTTCTGGACGCACCTCCACGCCCTCCCCCGAAGCACGCTAATGTACGTTCTGTAGATCCGCTCACCCGCAGGCGAGGAGACACCATGACGGTGCAATCTGGACCCCACATTCTCGCGATCGGCGAGGCGCTCATCGACGTCGTCATCACGTACGAGCAGCCCGACTTCCCCGTTGAGGTCCCAGGTGGCTCTCCCGCGAACGTCGCCCTGACGCTGGGTCGCCTCGGCCGCCCGGTGGCGCTGGCGACCTGGATCGGTCTGGACGAGCGCGGCCGCCTCATCGACTTCCACATGCACGATTCCGGCGTGCACGTCACCGGGGCCTCACGCGCTGCCTCGCACACGTCAACGGCGCTGGCACGCCTGGACGAGTCGGGGGCCGCCTCCTACACCTTCGACCTGGAGTGGGCGCCGGCTCCACCAATCACCGTTCCGCCTACCGCGCAGATCATCGAGGCGGGCTCGATTTCGGCGATCATCGAGCCGGGCGCCTCCGCCGTCCTTGACGCGCTGACCCGCGGCCGCGAGCACGCGCTCGTGTGCTTCGACCCGAACGCGCGCCCCTCGATCATGGGCGAGCCCGCGGCCGCGCTCGCTTCCCTCGAGCTTTTTATCGCCCTAGCTGACGTCGTCAAGGTCTCCGACGAAGACATCGAGTGGCTGACGGGCGGCGCGCCGAGCGACGAGGTCGTGGATCGTTGGCTCGGCATGGGCCCCTCCCTGGTGGTCGTCACGCGCGGGAAGCACGGCAGCGACGTCGCCACGGCCTCGGGAGTGCGCTTCACGAAGACGCCTGGCGACGTCGAGGTCGTCGACACGGTCGGCGCGGGCGACTCCTTCATGGGCGGCATGATCGACGCCATGTGGGGCATGGGCCTGCGCGGCGCCGACGCGCGCGAGGACCTACGTTCCCTGCCCGAGGAGCAGGTCCGCGCCATTATCGACCGCGCCAGCGCCGTCTCCGACGTGACCGTCTCGCGCAAGGGCGCAAACCCGCCCTGGGCGCACGAACTCTCCTAAGCACGCCACACACGTGACGAGGCCGGTCCCCACATCGGGAGCCGGCCTCGTTCATCGAACGCGCGGCACGCTCGGCGCGCGGTTACTTGCCCATGCGGCGCTCGCGCTGCGCGTAGGAGCGCAGGGCTCGCAGGAAGTCGACGCGACGGAAGTCGGGCCAGTAGACCTCGCAGAAGTAGTACTCGGAGTGCACGGACTGCCACAGCATGAAGCCCGACAGGCGCTGCTCGCCCGACGTTCGGATGACGAGGTCGGGGTCGGGCTGGTCCTTCGTGTACAGGTGCGCGGTGATATCCGCGTCAGTGAAGGAGTCGGCGACCTCGTCGAGGGTGCGCCCCTGGGCCGACGCCTCTCGCATCATGGAGCGCACGGCCTCGGTGATCTCGTGTCGGCCGCCATAGCCGACCGCGATATTGACGGTCATTCCCTGCACGTCGGCGGTGCGCGCGACGGACGCACGCAGGTCCTCGGCCACCTGCTCGGGTAGCAGGGACAGATCGCCGACCACGGCCAGCTTCCAGCGCCCCTGATCCGCCAGGAGCGACACTGCCTCGCAGATGATGCGCAGCAGCTCGCCCAGCTCACCGGCGTCGCGCGAGAGGTTGTCGGTTGAGAGGAGCCACAGCGTCACGATCGACACACCCGCGTCGTCGGACCACTGGAGGAACTCGCTGATCTTTCCGGCACCAGCACGGTGCCCCTGCGAGGCGGTCGCGCCCAGCGACTTCGCCCAGCGGCGGTTACCGTCCAGGATGACGCCGATGTGTGCGGGTACGGCGGCGTCAGACAGCTCAGCTTTGAGGCGGCGCTCGTACATGTCGTAGAGCATGTTCCACTGGGCCATGATGTCCCTCCCTACTGTCGCACCCTGCGGCGCGGCGTACGCTTATGTCATTAAGGGTATCGCGCCGTGGGTCACAGGGAAACACAAGCACTCTCGAAGTGCGAGAACGCGCCTGCCACAATAAGTTACGGCGTAGTAACCTACGGACTCGTAAGAAATGTTGACAGGTTGACGGGGGGAACGGATGAAGATCGCGTCGCTCACGCCCAAGGAGTGGTTCTCGGGCCAGCTCGTGCAGATCAAGCCCAAACTGCGCGGGTGGCTGCACCTCGCCGCCACCCCGCTGTCCCTGGCCGCATCCATCGTCCTCGTCTGCCTGGCACCTACGACTCCAACGACGATCGGTTCCGCCGTTTACCTGGCGTGCTCCCTCATCCTCTTCGGCGTCTCCGCGGCCTACCACCGCTTCTACTGGGCCCCGCGCTGGGAGATCATGTGGAAGCGCCTGGACCATTCCAACATCTTCCTGCTCATCGCGGGCACCTACACGCCGATCACGATCGCGCTCCTGGACCGATCCGACGCGACAGTCCTCCTGTCGGTCGTCTGGGGTGGCGCAGCCGTCGGCATCCTCCTCAACCTCTTCTGGCCCACCGCCCCGCGCTGGCTGACCACCCTCGTCTACGTTGCGCTCGGCTGGGTCGCGGTCTGGTACCTGCCGCAGCTGTGGGCGGGCGGCGGCCCCATCGTCGTGTGGCTGATCGTCGCCGGAGGCGTCCTGTACACGCTGGGAGCGGTCGTCTACGGCACGAAGAAACCCGACCCCTCCCCCACCTGGTTCGGCTTCCACGAAATCTTCCACGCCTTCACCGTCGCCGCGTGGGCCTGCCACTGCGTCGCCGTCTACCTGGCGGTCCTGAATTCCTGACGCGCCGCCCAGCCAGGCGCAATGTTGCTACACTCGACACCATGCGCGCCGGCACCCGTGTGTCGGCGCTCGATTACTGACACGTCATTGGAGGAACCATGGCTGACACACAGTGGCTCACGCAGGCCCAGTACGACCTGCTCGCAAGCGAGCTGAAGGAGCGCGTCGAGGTCAAGCGCGTCGAGATCGCGCGCCTCATCGATGCCGCCCGCCAGGAGGGCGACCTGCGCGAGAACGGCGGCTACCACGCCGCGCGCAACGAGCAGTCCATGAACGAGACCCGCATCCAGGCGCTCCAGGAAATGCTGGAGCACGCAGAGGTCGGAGAGACCCCCGCCGACGACGGCATCGTCGAGCCCGGCATGGTTGTCACCGCGCTGGTTGCGGGCCGCGAGCAGAAGTTCCTGCTCGGTTCGCGTGACGCCGGCGGCGACCTGGGTATCCAGGTATTCTCCGCTCAGGCTCCCCTGGGCGCCGCGGTCATCGGCCATAAGGCCGGCGACAAGCTCTCCTTCGAGGCCCCCACGGGCCGCATGATCGACGTCGAGATTCTCGACGCAAAGCCTTTCGAAGGCTGAGCTTCCAAGCGAGCAGGCCCACCCGGCCTTTGCCCACCCCTCATCAATGCGAAGCGGGTCCCACCTCTTGGTGGGACCCGCTTCACGCTACATATGCGCGCGGAGGAAGCCTTACGCCTCCATGTCGGGCGTCGGCGGCTCTCCCGGCTTCTGCTTCTCGCCAGCCGGAACTTCCTCCCGGGTCGCGTCTCCTTCCGACTCGACGTGGGCCTCGACGTGCAGATCCGCAGACACCACCACCTCGTCCTCGTTCGACTCCGCACGAGCCACGTACGGGCGCGTATCGGGCTTACCCGCGTAGGAGGCGGCGATCTTCTCCTCGAGGATGCCAGGAGGGCCACCCGGGCGGTCCTGAGCAGTCGCCAGCTCGGGCATCGGGTCGTACCCGTGCAGGTACATGACGGTCGCGTTGATGAAGGCAGCGATCGGCACCGAGAAGATCGCGCCCGCAATGCCTGCGATCGCGGATCCAGCGGTGATGACGAGCATGACGGCGACAGGGTGCAGGGAGACAGCGTTCGACATCATGAAGGGCTGCAGGATGTTGGATTCGACCTGCTGGACCACCAGAATGATGACGAGCATGATGACCGCCTTCGTCAGGCCGCCGTTCACGGCCGCCACCAGCACCGCGATGACGCCGGACGTCAGGGCACCCAGAATCGGCACAAACGCCGCGAAGAACGTGATGACGCCGATCGGAATGGCCAGGGGCACGCCCAGGAAGAACGCGCCCAGCGCGATGCCGGTCGCGTCGATGGCCGCCACCTGGATCTGCGCGCGGACGTAGGAACCGAAGGTTGCCCAACCGCGGATCGCGCTCTCATGGACGGGAACGCGGGCGGGGGCGGGCAGCAGGCGCACACACCACAGCCAGATAGAGCGCCCCTCCTTCAGGAAGAAGAACAGACAGAAGAGCATCGTCAGGCCGGAGGTCGCCAGCGTGCCCACCGACGAGGTGATGCTTAGGGCACCGGTCGCCAGCGTTTGTTTGTTGGTATTGAGCCAGTTCACCAGCTCGGAACGCAGCTGCTCGGCTGCGGCCGTCAGGACGGTCGTGTCGATCTTCAACGGGCCGTTCTGCAGGAACTCGTTGTGCAGGATCGCGTCGAGCAGGGCGTGGAAGCCGTCCGCGGCCTCCGAGGCCAGCTGCGGGACCTGCTGGATGAGTTCGGCGGCTGCCTGGCTGAGCGCACCGGCGACGGCCGCAAAGAAGACGAGCAGGCCGACGGTCGCTGCCAGAGAAGAGGGGAAGTGCAGGCGCTTGCGCATCCACGACACGAGGGGCTCGAGCAGCACCGCCACCGTCAGCGCGATCGCGACCGGCATGATGACGATCGTCAGGCGCGCGATGCCCCACAGGACGGCCATGACCAGGCCAGCGACGACCAGAGTGCGCCACGAGATCGCCGCTGCGACGCGAAGGGTGCGCGGGACGGCGGCTGCCACGTCGCGCTCATCCTCGTGTTCCTCGCGCACCGACACCATGACGGGTGCGGGCGCAGGTTCGTCAGTGTGTTTTGCGGGCAGCGCAGCAGAAAGCCTGCCCATGAGGTCGGATAGTTTCCAGCGCGGCTGTTCCTGAGTGTCGGCCACGGTCCCTCCTTTTCATTCTTCCCTAAGCGTACCCGCCCACTCCCTCATTTCCGTTCGCGCAGCGCGCTCACCCGCCCCGAGGAGCGCATACTGGGACCCATGACATCGTTTTTCAAGCAGGCACACACGAACGTTCACATCTCCACGCACGCGGTCCTCGGCTCGAACATGAGGGACGAGGCCGGGGCGGGCCAGGAGGTCATCTACCTTGCCGCGGGCTGCTTCTGGGGCGTCGAGAAGGCCCTGTGGAACGCCCCCGGGGTCATGACCACGGCTACCGGCTACATGGGCGGCGATTCCCCCAATCCGACGTACGAGCAGGTGTGTTCTCATTCGACGGGGCATGCGGAGACCGTGCGCGTCATCTTCGATACCGCGCTCACGAGCGCCGCTGACCTGGTTCATCTCTTCTTCGAAATCCACGATCCGACGCAGGTCGGTGGACAGGGCAACGACATCGGCGACCAGTACCGCTCTGCGATCTGGACGACCACACCCGAGCAGCTGCGCGACGCGACCGCCCTGCGAGCGGCCTACCAGGAGGTGCTCACTGAGCGCGGTTTCGGCCCGATTCAAACGGCCATCTCCCCGGCTCCCGACGGGGACTCCACCGCACGTTTCTGGTACGCGGAGGACTACCACCAGCAGTACCTGTTCAAGAACCCGGGCGGCTACGAGTGCCACGCGCGCACCGGCGTTGCCTGCCCGGCTCTCCCCCGCGAGTAGCCGATGCGTGACACAGATGTGGGGCGGGCCGACACGTTTGTGCCGACCCGCCCCACATCGCGTGAAATCAGTTCACGCCCAGGATGTCGGTGACGAACACGAGGGTCGCGCCGCCGGGAATGCCGGCCTGCGGGACGCCGCGTGCGCCGTAGCCGAGCTCGGAGGGGATGGACAGCAGGACGCGGTCGCCCACGTGCTTGCCCACGAGGCCCTCATCCCAGCCGGGGATGACCATTCCGACGCCGATCTGGAAGGACAGGGCACCGCCGCGGTCGAAGGAGTTGTCGAAGTCCACGTCGGAGCCGAAGACCGCACCGTAGTAGTGGCACATGATCGTATCGCCGACCTCGACCTCCTGGCCGTCACCTGCGTGGAGGACCTCGACGACGAGCTCGTCGGAGGGGGTGCCGTCGAAGGACAGGGCGGGCTTGCGGCCGAATTCGCCGGCAACAGAGATGTTTTCCATGGTGTCTTTCCTTAGTGTCCGTGAAGCGGCGCGTCAGTTGCGGCGCATGAGGTAGGACAGGATCCTGAGGATCTCGAGGTAGATCCAAATGACGTCGGTCATGATGGCAAAGGTGCACAGCCACGAGTACTTCTCAGGCACGTTGTTGGCGACGCCGACCTTGACGGCATCAAAGTCGCGCACGAGGCACAGCACTCCGATGAAAACCGCGAGAACGCCGATGATGACGCCGAGCGGGATACCGAAGATCGGCGTGTTGCGCACCGCCGTCATGTCCACGAGGCCGGTACCAGAGAGGAACAAGCTGGCCAAGTAGTAGAAGAAGAAGGCGACAGAGCCGATGCCGGCGACACGGGTGAGCGTGTTCGAGTTGCGTACAAAGCCCATCGTGAAGGCGCCCAGGGTCACGCCGATGACGACGAGGGTCGCCAGAACGGCGCTCACCACGATGCCCGGGAACATCGCTTCGAAGGCGCAGGACAGGGCCCCGAGAACGAAACCTTCGATGAGCGAGTAGGCGACGATAGCGCCGGGACGCACCTTCTTCGAGAACTGGATGAACAGGGCGAGTCCGAGAGTGACAGCGCAGGCTGCGAGCGCAACCATCATCGCCGCGCCAATCGCGACCAGGCCGGTCATCCATCCGGCGGTCGCACCCACGAGAAGCAGGCCGAAGCACATGAGGGACTTGACCACGACGTCGTCGTACGTCATCGTTCCGCGATCCACCGCGTCGGCCGCGGGAGCGTTCATCATCGCCTCGTACGAGGCCATCTGCTCCTCAGAGCTGGACGACACCGGGTAGCCCTGGGTGCCAGCCTGCGCAGTGCCGTAGACCGGCTGCCCCGAATAGTCGACGCCCTGCTGGGTGCCGTACGGGTTGGTCGCACCCGCATAGGGGTTCTGTGCCTGCGCCGAAGCGGGCTGGTAGCCGGGCATCGCAGGGTATCCGGCGGGAGTGGTCTGCTGGGTCGACCAGTCTTTAACGATCGAATTCATCACCGGGTTGGCCATATTTCCTCCTTGGTCAGTGATGTGCTGCCTCTAGTGTCGCACGAGGCACCTACGGGTGAGAAACGTTCCATTATGCGCGCAGCGCAACGCGGCGTCCACACGCACAGCGAACTCCACGAACTGGCCACGGCCTCGTCGACGACACCGCTGGCCTGTACCCCCGGTGGGACTCGAACCCACAACACACCGATTTTAAGTCGGTTGCCTCTGCCAATTGGGCCACGGGGGCATCCAAGCGCACATCTAGCCTACGGGAGGCGGGCGCGCACCTCAAGCTCCGCTCAGATCATCGCCTGTGCGATGCCGTCGAGGATGTCGTGCTCGGAGGTGACGACCTGCTCGATCGGGTGCCCGGCCGCCTCGGCGCGGTCGAGCACGCGCGTGACGATGCGGCTCCAGATAAGCGCGCCCGCCGCGATGACGTCCTCGCGCCCCTCGGGCATGAAGCCCAGGGAGGCCTTCACGGACGTCGGCTGATCGACCATGAAGCGCACGGCCTCCTCGAACTGTGCCGCGTTCAGGCGCGCGCCGTGGATGCGCTCGGGCTGGTACGACGTGAGCCCCAGCGCCTGGGCGGTCAGGGTGGTCACCGTGCCCGCAACGCCCACAAGGGAGCGCACGCGCGCCAGGTCCACAGACTTTTCCGCACCATCGAGCTGCTCATCGATCCACGCGATCGCGCGCTCCTGGTCCTCGAGCGGCACTCCGCCTGCGGGATCCACGTGGGAGAAGAACTTCTCGGTGACGCGCACGGCTCCCATGTCGATCGAGATCGCCTGCTCGACGCGGGTCGAGCCGGCCACCAGCTCCGTCGATCCACCGCCGATATCGACGACCAGCATCGGGGCGGTGACGGACTCGCCCAGGCCGCTCACCGCGCCGTTGAAGGACAGGGAGGCTTCCTCCGTGCCGACAACGACCTCGGGCTCCACGCCGATGACGGCTTTGATCTGACGCACGAAGTCCGCGCTGTTGGACGCGTCGCGCGTCGCAGAGGTCGCCACGAAACGGGTGCTCGTCGCCCCCAGGGCCTCGATCATGCGCTGGTATTCGACCGTGGCCTCCACCGTACGCTCGATCGCAGCGGGATCCAGGTAGCCGCGTGCATCCACGCCCTGCCCCAGGCGCACGATGCGCATCTGGCGGGTCAGGTCCGACAGATGGGGACGGCCGTCCTCGCCGATATGCCCGTCGGCGACGAGCAGTCGGATCGAATTGGTTCCACAGTCAATGGCAGCTACGCGGGTCATCGCTTCGTTTCTACGGGGTGAGTTCCGGACGAGGCCGGGGCGGGCACGGGCAAAAGGCGCTCAGCAGGAGCAACGGGAGGTGGAGAACAGGCCTCGCTCGTCGAGCATCGCGAGCGCGCTATCACCAATCGGATTCACGCCGGGGCCGGCGGCCAGAGAGTGGCCGACGAGGGCGTGCAGGCACTTGACGCGCGTGGGCATTCCGCCAGCGCTCACTCCCGAAATCTCCGGAACGTCACCCAGGGTCAGGCGCGCCTGAATGTAGGCCTCGTGGGCGCGCGCATAGGCGGCACGCAGCTCCTCATCGGCCGCGAGTTCCTCGTTGAAGGCCTCCATGACGTGCTCGGCCTCAAGCGTGGAAGCGCCCTTCACGGCCGCCGGGTGCGTCAGGTAGTAGGTCGTGGGGAACGGCGTCCCGTCAGGCAGGCGCGGCGCGGTGGCCACAACGGTGGGTCGACCGCACACGCAGCGCGCAGCAATACCAACGACCCCTCGGGGCACGCGGCCCAGCTGGGAACGCAGGACCTCCAGGTCCTCTTCTGTGGCGTCGGTGGTGTTAACGAGGCTCATTCTCCGCTTTCTTGGCTGGTTGTGGGGGCCTGTCCCGACTGGCTGGTCTCAGCCGACGGGATAGGCGTCGCACTCGGCGGCTGATCCGCCTTCCCCACTAGGATACCGAGCTGCTGCACCCAGGGGCGCGCCGGTCCGGTGGAAGCAGCTGCGGCCGCCAGCGCCGAGTCCTGATATTGCGGCCCCGGATCCACGACCGTGTATTGGGTCTCACCGGGTCGTACGAATCCGAGCCGCTCGCGCGCCTGAGTGGAGATGTAGTCGGGGTCATTCCACAGGTCGAGGTGACGCTGCATGTCAGCGTTCTTCTGCTGTTGCTCGGCAACCTGCGCCTTGATCTGCGCGAGTTCACGCTCCTGCTGCCACCACTGGTAGAGGCTGGGCACCAACATGACCGACAGGATCGCGGCGACGATCAGGACGACAAGAAGCCGCGTGGACACGTCGAGGCCACCGATGGACAGGACCGACGAGCCATCCGCGGAGGGACGCACAAACGAAGAACGCGACGAGCCCTTCTCGAGGCCCTTATTCCTGCGGAAAAAGCTGCGCTTTGCGCCCTGTTCCTTCTGGGTGTCCCTCGCCGACTTCTGGCGCTTCGCCGAGGCCTCGGCACCCTTCGACGACTGTGCAGCCTTCGCGGCCGCCCTGCGCTGGCGCGACTTTTCCGCGTTGATTTCACGCGTCGTACGCGCTGCCTCCGAACCGGAGGAGCGTCGATGCGAGGAGGGACGGGAAGAAGGACGACGGCTAGCCATTCTTCTATCGTGCCCTAAGTTGGCGTCTTTGGCTCAGCCCCACGCCGAAAAAACTCCGCGCGGACCCTTGCGGGCCCGCGCGGAGCTATGCGGCTAGTTGCCTAGGCTCACTTGAAGCGAGGGAAGGCTGAGCGGCCTGCGTACACGGCGGCCTCACCCAGCTGCTCCTCAATGCGCAGCAGCTGGTTGTACTTGGCCACACGCTCGGAACGAGCGGGAGCACCGGTCTTGATCTGGCCGGAGTTGGTGGCGACGG
>ERZ772917.1482-NODE-1482-length-13398-cov-5.652177_pt1 | contig 13398 bp, 14 predicted proteins | sample MGYA00511187_ERZ772917 | MGnify/ENA primary metagenome ERZ772917 (study PRJEB29015, sample SAMEA2737925) | human oral metagenome | biome: human oral; feature: human-associated habitat; material: dental | place: China | collected 2012 ... | reverse complement strand
TTAAAGGCGAGAGAAAAGTCGTAACCAAGGGCTATTTCAACCCGGTCGAATACCACAACCATCCAAAAGATATCTGGTGGGGGCTATTTTACGAGCCTGTGATCGAGTGGAGCAAGAAAATAGCCGATAAAATAGGCATAATGCAAAGCGGCTACACCAACGTTTACGCGCTATATATCCTCGTATATCTTTGCGCGATACTAGCGGTTAGCTACTTTTTGATATAGGGGGCGTGAGATGGAAATTTTACAGACTATATTTTTAATGATATTTCAAGTCGTCGTCATCGTCCTAGTCGCGCCGCTATTTGACGGTATGGCCAGAAAGCTAAGAGCCAAACTGCAATCAAAACAAGGCAGCGATTTTTTCCAGACGTATCGCGACATCATAAAGCTATTTAGACGCGGCAGAACCGTGCCTGAGTGCTCTCACTGGGTATTTAGATGGGCGCCGTTTTTCTTATTTGCCACTTCGGCGGCGATACTAGCGGCTATTCCTATTACTTACAGCGATCCAACCACCGATAAAATTTTCGGAGCATATTCGGATATCTTCGTTATCTTATATCTGGGCGCGCTTTTACGCTTCGTATTCGGTGCGGCTTCAATAGATAGCGGTAACCCGTTTGCCGCAACCGGCGGCGGACGCGAGCAGATGCTTGCAGTTTATGTTGAGCCTGTGATGATGATGTGCTTGGTTGCGGTTATGCTTGCGGCCGGTACTTCAAATTTAGTCGAGATTCAGCATATGGTGCGAAGCGGAGAGATAGGCTATCAAATTCCAAGCTTTGCCGTCGCATCAATCGCATTTTTATGGTGCATGTATGTAGAAACCGGCAGAAAGCCATTTGATCTTGCCGAAGCTGAGCAAGAGCTTCAGGAAGGCTTACTTGGCGAATACGCAGGTAGCGATCTTGGCTTAGTACAAGCAGCGCTGATTTTGAAGCAATTTGCGATGATCGGTCTATTTTTAACGATATTTGAGCCATGGAATTTTAGCAATCCGTTCTTGGCCATCATAATCTTCGTCCTAAAAGCTGGCGTGTTCTACGTCGCCGCAGTCTTCATCGACAACTTCGGACCGAGATTTAGAATGACTTCGAGCCTTCGTAAAATTTCATGCGGCGCTCTTGCCATCGCTTTTGCGGCATTAACGCTTTACGTAGTAGGATTTTAAGATGACTAGTATCGATATTTTAGCAATCTGTATGATAATAACGTCGCTAGCGGTATTCGGACTTAGAAATTTAAAACTTTCCGTCGGAATTTACGCAGTTCAGACGCTACTTTTGGTGAGCATATTTTTTATGCTGTCTTCTACCTTCAATGCGCCGCAGCTTAAAATTTGGGCGGTAGTGGCGTTTTTTACGAAGGTTCTTTTTGTGCCGGGAATCGTATTTTTCCTAATCAAAAAACTCGGCGTCATCAGTGAGGATGAGCCGGTGGGCGGCTTTTTCGTAAGCCCAGTTATCGCTATGGGATTTTCTTTGGCGATTGCAATGACGATAAGTCCGATTCTTTTAGAATTCTCGCTAATTCAGGAAAGAATCATGCTAATTGCGGCGGTAACCGTATTTATGATGGGAATTTTCGGCTTCATGCTTAGAAATTCTTTCATCAAGCAAATTCTAGCTTACTGCCTCTTTGAAAACGGCATCCATCTAAGCCTTGCGCTTATGGCTTACAATTCGCACGAGCTAGTCGAGCTTGGAATTTTAACCGACGCCATCTTCGCGGTCATCATAATGAGCGTCTTGGCGGTTAGATTTTACAAAGCTTACGATGGGCTTGATACGTCCAAAGCTTCAAATTTAAAGGGATAAAGATGAATAGTTTACTTTTTATATTGATTCTTCCTTTGGTCGGTGCGTTGATACTGTTTTTATGTCCTAAAAATTTCAAACTGCTTAGTATGCTGCATGTTTTGATCTCTGCGGTTACCTCGGCAGCACTGCTTTGCAATGTGGGCAAACTTATCAGCGGAAACTGGGAGCCTTTTTACGAATTCAATAAATTTCTATTTTTAGACAGCCTCGGCTGTGTATTTTTAGTACTAATTGCAGTAACGGGCTTTTTGGTAAATTTATACTCCACCACCTATATGAAATGGGAGATACAGGGCGGTCATTTGGATCTTAGCGATCTTAGAAAATACTATGCGCTCTGCCACGTTTTCGTTTTTACGATGACGCTTAGCGTTATCTGCAACAACGTCGCGTTTATGTGGGCTGCGGTAGAGGCTACTACGTTAGCTTCGGTATTTTTGGTCGCTATTCATAAAGATAAGAAATCTACCGAGAGCGGTTACAAATATATCGTTATCTGCTCGATCGGCTTAGCGTTTGCACTTTATGCGACGGTTTTACTATATGCGGCTACATTCAAAATCACAGGCGACGGCCAAGCTTCGATGCTTTGGACTAGCATTATGGATCACGCCAAAGGCTTAAACCACGATGCTATAAAGCTTATTTTTATCTTTGCATTGATCGGTTTTGGTACCAAAGCAGGACTTGCTCCTACTCACACTTGGCTTCCAGACGTCCACGCAGAAGGACCGGCTCCGATTTCAGCCTTGCTTTCTGGCGTACTTTTAAAATGCGCTATGCTTGCGCTATTTAGATACTATGCCGTGACCGCTCAGGCGGTAGGATCTACCTTCGTTTGCCAAGTAATGTTGATCTCAGGAACGATCACGCTATTTGTCGCAGGAATTTTCCTCGTCCGTCAGCACGACGTAAAGAGAATGTTTGCTTACCACTCGGTCGTTCATATGGGCGTTATCGCGTTTGCGCTGGGTGTCGGCGGTAAATTTGGACTATTCGCAGCGATCTTTCACTGCCTAGCCCACAGCTTTACTAAGGCTCTTGCATTCTGCTCTACCGGCAATATCGCTAGAATTTACGGCCATAAAAATATGACCAAGATGGGCGGTATGATAAAGATCGCTCCGATTACTACGATAATGTTCGGCGCTGCGGTCTGCTCGCTCGTAGGCGTACCGGCGTTCGCGATATTCGTCAGCGAATTTAATGTATTCCACGGAGCGATCGAAAACGGTCAATATTTTGCGGTAGCGTTATTTGCGATCGCGCTCGTAATTATTTTCGTTGCGGACTTCGCGCACTTCAATATGGCAAGCTTCGGCCAGCCTAAAGGCGAAGTGGTTTACGCAAAAGAGATGAGCCTGTTTGAAAATTTACCGTTGATTCTACTTTGCGCCTTAGTTATAATCTTCGGTGTTTGGCATGTAGAAGATTTCTGGTCGCTCGTCAACAACGGCGTTCAAATAATGATGAGAGGTTAAAAATGAGAGGCGATAAATTTGTAGAAATTTTAAGAACCAAAGTTAAAATTTTGGACGTAACCCGCCAAGCCGAGGATCAGATCACCGTTTTAGTAGATAGAAACGATCTTCCGCTTGCAGTCAAAACGCTATATTACGACATCGGCGGATTTCTCAGCACGATGATCCCTAGCGATGAGCGCGAAATAAACGGAAATTTCGCGCTTTACTACGCCATATCGATGGAGGGCTCAAAGATGACCGAGGCGGACGATTTCGCCGCCGAAGACAAATGCTTCGTTACGGTTAAGACTTTGATCCCTGGCTCCGATCCGACCTTCCCGTCGGTAACTCCTTTGGTGCCTGCTTGCGTATGGTACGAAAGAGAGGCCTTCGATATGTTCGGCCTGATCGCCGAGGGCTTGCCTGATAAACGCCGCCTAGTTTTAAGCGATGATTGGCCTGACGGACTTCATCCGCTAAGAAAAGACGCGATGGATTACCGCTATAGGCCGGATCCGGTCGCTCATCAAGATGAGCCGGATGCGGAGTTTTTATTCCCTACCGGCGACGGCGTAGTGGACGTTCCGCTAGGACCTCTTCACGTAACGAGCGATGAGCCGGGGCACTTCAGGCTATTTTGCGACGGCGACGAGATTATAGACGCGGACTACCGCCTGTTTTATCAGCACCGCGGTATGGAAAAGCTAGCCGAAAACAGAATGAACTACGATCAGATGGGCTACCTAGCAGAGCGCGTCTGCGGAATTTGCGGCTACGCTCACGCGATCGCTTGTATCGAAGCGGCGGAAAAGGCCATCAGGCTTGAAATTCCGCTTCGCGCGCAGGCTATCCGCGTCATCTGCCTTGAGATCGAGCGCCTTCACAGCCACCTTTTAAATATCGGTCTGGCTTGCGAGGTAACGGGCAACTACAACGCTTTCATGCATATCTTTAGAGTGCGCGAGTACTCTATGGAGCTAGCCCAGCTCGTAACCGGCGGCCGCAAAACCTACGGCAACGTCATTATGGGCGGTCTTCGCCGCGATATGACCGATAACGAGATCCGCAAGGGTATCGAGATCATCAATAAACTCGACATTCAAATTTCTGAAATTTGGGATGCCGTGATGGAGGACAAACGCCAAATCGGACGCTGGAAGGGCGTGGGAATTTTGGATAGAAACATAGCCCGCGACTTTAGCCCGGTGGGTCCTAATATGCGAGGCTCGGGCTTTAAACGCGACAACCGCTACGATCATCCGTATGATTTCTTCAACAAGATCGAATTTAAAGTTGCGGTCGAGCACGGCTGCGATGTTTTAAGCCGCGAGATCGTAAGATATAACGAGCTTAAGCAATCGATCCATATCATCCGCCAATGCTTTGAGCAGATGCCGCAAACTCCGATCAGCATCGATCCTCAAACGATGATCAAGCCGGAGAATTACGCTCTAGGTCACGACGAGGCGCCGCGCGGCGAAAACGTCCACTGGATCATGCAGGGCAACGCTCAGAAGGTTTATCGCTGGAGATGCCGCGCCGCTACGTATAACAACTGGCCGAGCTTGCGCTATCAATTCCGCGGAAACAATATCTCGGATGCCGCGCTAATCGTCTGCTCGCTCGATCCATGCTATTCCTGCACCGAGCGCGTGACTTTAGTTGATATTAATAGTGGAAAGAGTAAAATTCTAACCGAAAAAGACCTTAAGAAATTTTGCCAAGACGGCAAGGCTAGTAAAAAGGATTTAAGATGATGAAGTTATTCGATATTACCGAAAAATACGGTAAAGCGACCTATGCTTATCCATTCGAGCCTTATATCGTACCCGAGAATTTTCGCGGTCAGCCCGAATACACCTACGAGCTTTGTATAGGCTGTGCGGCATGCGGAATCGCATGCCCGTCCAATGCGATCGAGCTTAAGATGAACGAGGCTCAAACCAAGCTTGTTTGGGAGTTTGATTGCGGACGCTGCATATTTTGCGGACGCTGCGACGAAGTTTGTCCTACCGGCGCCGTAAGGCTGGGAAGCAGCTTTGAGCTAGCCGTTAAATTTGACAAAAGCGCGCTTATTCAGCGCGGCGAGCTTGAGATGCAAAGATGCAGCTGCTGCGGCGAGCCTTTGTCACCAAAAAGGCTTATAAATTACACCCTAGAGAAGCTAAGTACGGCAAATTTACTCCCGGGCAGATTGGAAGAGGCTAAAAAATACCTCTATATCTGTCCTGAATGCAAAAAGGCTCAATCGGTTGAGAGAATGACTAAAGGTTTAGAGGAGGCAATAAAATGAGTTTATATCAAGTCCCCGACAATATTAAAAACGCAAACGATCTAACTGCAAAGTTGGAGCATCTAAAAAATATCCAACGAAGCTTCAGCGTTTACCGCATCGACTGCGGAAGCTGTAACGGCTGCGAGATCGAAATTTTTGCCGCTATTACGCCGATGTGGGATCCGGAGCGTTTTGGCTTTAAACTAGTCGCAAACCCACGCCACGCAGATATCTTAGTCTGCACCGGCCCGGTTACGCGCCAGATGTATTATCCGCTACTTCGCGCTTACGAAGCCGCGCCAGACCCTAAGATCGTAGTGGCTCTTGGAGCCTGCGGAAGCACGGGTGGAATTTTCCATGACGCATATAGCGTTTGGAGCGGTATCGATAAGATTATCCCGGTAGATGTATATATCCCGGGCTGTCCTCCGCATCCTGCTAGCATTATCTATGGGCTTGGCATGGCGCTTGGCATCATAGATCAAAAACTTCACAAAAAAAGCTACGAGCAAGACAGCACGCTTCCGCCGCCGGTTGAAAACTCCGTTATAGGAAATATCCTATTCGAGCGCGATCTGCAAGCCGAGGCCAAAAGGCTGATGAGCTATATTTTCGGAAGAGTTTTATTCGCGAAATATATGGACGCGATCAAAGGCTCCTCAGACGCGCATAATCCGGAAATTTCGTGCGAAGCGATGCTTAAAGCAATCCATGCAGAGGAAGATCCAAGATATGCCGAATGTATGGCGATCCTGCATAACGACGTATATCTAAAATACGCTAATGCGGGAGAGGAATTTAAGATCGATGCGGAAAAAGAGGTTTGGAGCAAGCGATGATTCAGGTTTTTAAGCTTACGAAGCGTCATATGGACGAAAATGAAAAACTGCCAAAAGAGCTAAAGCAGATCAAGGTTTTTTCTACCTGCGTCGGTCACGGCGTAGGTACGATCGATTTTAGCGAAAAGGTTCTTGATATCAGCGACGAGGAATTTAACCGTATCATCGAGAATTCCGGCGATTACGTTAAATTTAAAATCGGAAATCTAAGCAAGTATTTTGAAGTCGAAATTTTCGCCGAGCACGCTGCGAAGCTCATACCGCAGCTTTGCGAATGTAAGCTTAAGGATTTATTGAGCGATATGCACGAAGGATACTTCGTGCTTAGGAAGGATTTTTGATGCGAAAGGCGTTGCTTTGTATCGGCAATCCCCTTCGCGGCGACGATGACGTAGGTAACGAAACGGGGCGAATAGTAGAGGCAAATTTAAAGGACTGGCGCGTTTTTTACGGGCAGGATGTACCTGAAAACGAATTTGCGGCCCTTAGGGAATTCGCCCCTGAAATTCTAATCGTAGTAGATGCGATGAGCGGCTTTAATGACGGCAAGATCGAGTTTTTCGATCTTAGCAATGAGCGCGATTACATCTACTCGACGCACAATCTGCCTACGCCGGTGCTTCTAAGCTATCTGCGCAAAATTTGCCCAAAGACGCTGTTTTTGGGCATCAGCGTGCTGCTTGATAATGTCCTTGATTTTAAAGAAGGGCTAAGCGAAAGCGCAAAAAAAAGCGCGCAAAAAGCTTATGAGCGTATTTTAGAAATTGATTCAAATTTAATTGAGGAGGAGTAAATGTTAAATCCTGCAGAAACCGCGCAAGCGATATCTAGTTCGATGCAACACAAGGCGCATACCCCGCTAATGAGCGTAATTTTTCTAGCTATAATGGCGGGTGCAGCGATCGCTATGGGCGATATTTTCTGGGCTCACTCAACCGTCGGAATGGCTGAAAAGCAATCGATCGGCATGTCGAATTTCATCGGCGGTATCACCTTTAGCTGCGGTCTCATGATGGTCGTTTTCTACGGCGGTCACCTATTTACGAGCTCGGTTCTTACCGGCGTTCCCGTCGCAGACGGCAAATTACCTGTAGGCAAAACAGCTGGCTATTGGGCGATCGTTTGGTTTTTTAACTTCGTAGGCGGCGCGCTAATCGCGTATATGTACTACTACTCCGGCTTGCCGCTAAAATACGACGGCTACATCTTGCAGCACTTCATTCCGTCCGGTATCGGCAAGATCACTGCGCCGTTTCACGAGCTGTTCATCCGCGGAATTTTCTGTAACGTATTCGTATGTATGTCCATCTGGACCGCTACGAGCGAGAGCAATCTAGCGGGCAAATTTTTCGCCATTATGTGGATGATCGGCGCATTCGTCGCTTGCTCGATGGAGCACTGCGTTGCAAATATGTTTATCATCACCGAAGCTATCATCGCTAAAGGCCACTACATCGCCGCAAACGGCGGAGATATCGCTGCGGCGGCTACGGCTTTAGGGCACGGCATAACCGCCGAAAAATTGGAAGTACTAAACTGGGGAAATTTCATCGTTAAAAACCTAGTTCCGGTTACTATAGGCAATGTCTGCGGCGGTCTATTTTTCGTCGGTCTAGTCGGATTTATGACAAATAAATTCGATATGAAAAAGAAAGACTAAGGCGGATCGCGCTTTAAATTTAGGGCGCAATCGCCTTAGAAAGCGCGCAATCAAAACCCATTCGGCGCGAGCTTTTGATTTCAAGCATTTGAAATTACGGTTCGCGCCTTTTAAATTTCAAACTCTTTAAATTTAGCCTATTTTTAAATTTAGATTTTAAATTTACGCCGCACCGAAGTCTGCGCTAAATTTAGACGCAGTAATCCAGAAGCTTGTTGTAATCCAAAATCAAAAACTCGTGCTGGCTGACCTTTTTGATGACATTATCCTTCACGAGCTCGTTAAATGCGGTGCTGGTGCTTTGGCGCTTTAGTCCTATAAAAGACGCCAAAACCTTAAGCGAAAACGGTAAAAAAACGTATTTAAAGCCATTTTGATGAAAATTTTGTTCGTTCGCAAGCTCGATCAAAAAGCTTGCGATCCGCCCCTTGGCGTTTTCAAAAAGAATGGAGCGCGTGATTTTGCGCTGCATCAAAATAATATTCGTAAGTATTTTTATATAAATTTCGCAAAATTCCTTGTTTTGCAGAATTTCACCCAAACCGTCCACGTCGATCGTGTAAATTTCGCTATCTTCCAAAAATTCTAAAGCGCAAATTTCATTTAAAATCGTGATACCGCCCTTTTGCAAATAGTTTATTATAAACTCCTCGCCGTCTTCGAAAAACGACAGCTTTGCAGAGCCGGTTTTGAAAATAAAAACCTTCGGGGTATCGCTATAATAAACATAGCCTTTTTTAACGACGGAGCGCTCGAATGACGCGAGCTCCGCATCGCTAAGCGTAGCGATAGCCTCGGTTTGCAGTAATCCCAAACGCGATTTTTCCATAAAATTTTCTCCCTTAAACCGGTGATTATACAATACCAAGCTTAAAGCGTCGAGAGCCGATCTAAATTTAAAGGCTCTCCTGTGCGCTCTGTTTGCAAAATAGGTGATTTCGACACAAAAGCAGGTTTTTAACTTTTGCGCTATATAATAATCAATATAAATTTCACGCCGCGAGTAAAATCTGTGATGAATGGGCTGCCGCAATCTAAAAAGCCCTTGCATAGCCGCTGCGCCGAAAGCTCGCTCGCGATAGATACGATAGAAAGGAAAGATATGCAAAAGCCAAATTTTAAAGATAGCGTTTCCGAGACGCTACTAATCAACGTCTATATGCGCCATCTGGATTTCAAAGACGCGGATCCGATCCTAAACGATCCCTTTTCAAGCGCCGTCGTAGAGCAGATCGATTATGATTTTGCGAAATTCGACGACGCACGCCTTAGCAAGACAGGCACGGTGATCCGCGCGAAATTTTTCGACGACGAGACGCTGCGGCTCGCGGCGGAGTTCGACTGCCCTATCATCGTGCAGCTTGGCGCGGGGCTCGACACCCGCCCGCTTAGGCTCCAACACGTCCTGCCGAATGCCCTATTTTACGACCTCGATCTGCCCGACGTCATAGCCGTACGCGACACGCTGCTACCCAAGGCGGAGAACAACTTCAGCCTGCCCCGCTCGATGCTGGATCTTTCGTGGATGGACGAGCTAGCCACAAAGCACGGCAACGCGGGCTACATATTCATTTTAGAGGGGGTGAGTATGTATTTTAAGAAAGAGGAATTTAAAAAATTTTTTATCGCGCTTGCGCAAAAATTCCGCGGCTACGTGCTGAGCGACTTTATGAGCGAGTTTTCGGTTAGAAAATTCGACTCCAAGCGCCACGACGCGATGAAACACATGCAAAACGCACCCTTTAAAATGGGCATCGGCGGCGGCGCGGAGGTGCAGGGCTGGGATAGCGCGCATATCAGATTCGTCAGGGAGGCTGCAATGCTAAAAATGTATAAAAGCCATTGGAGTCTTAAAGGGCGCCTATTTAGCCTGATTCCCGCCTTTTGCAATGCATGCAAGATGTTTGTTTTCAAAATAGGCAAAGATGAAATTTAAGTAAATTTCAAAATTTTAAAGCGGCGCGCCGCAGGGAGCATAAGCCGGCTTTTTAAACAGAGGGAATAAAATTTTAAAATTTTCGCCGACATTAGCGGCTTGCGCTAGTCGATAATGGCGGATAAGCCGGACGGCAAACAAATCAAACTAAACTAAGTCGGACAGCGGTCAAGCCGACTCAGGCTGCAACCAAGCCAAGCCAGGCAACAATCAAGCCAAACGACTAGCGTCAGTGCGTCTATACGCGAAGTAAAATTCCTCGATTTCAAGCCGAGATTGTAAATTTAAACGCCCGCTATATCCTTACTATCTAAATTAAAAACCGCCCTTTTACTCGCTACTGTGATTAAAAATTTTAAAGCCGAATTAGAGCCCCATATACGTTAAACAAAAATTATTTTTTCATTGACTTAAATTTACGTTTTTGCTAAAATCTTGGCGTATTAATTTACAAAGGAGATCAAAAATGCGAAAATTTTTCCTGCCCCTTTTCTGTGCCTTCATGCTGGTCGGATGTAACAAACACGGCCTTGGCCCCACTAACCTCTTTTTAGAAAACAAAGAACTAACCCAGCTCAAAGGTCGCCATATCCTAGATATGGAGAAATACACCGGCGGCTGGTCATACATCGATATAGGCATGTTTTCAAATAAATACTATCTGCAATATGATCCGCGCGAAGTACTATCGGTAGAGAGATCGTGCAACTTCTGGGGCTGCAGCGTAGTAGGCGTTAATTACAGCACTTACGGCTACATCTATTTCACCACCGACAAAGACGGCTATATCACCGACTATACCGAGGACGGCGACGCGATAAGGAGCGTCAAGCATAAATTTAAAGACCTACTAGTACTGGAGAATTAAGATGAAAAAGACGATAATGGCATTATGCGCATTTGCGATTACTACGGCATTTGGTATATCGGATAGCGATTACAATAAATTTGACACACTGGATGAGAGCGGAAGATATAAAGAGGCTTTGGCATTTCTCAAGCCTTTAGCCGAGGCGGGCGACGGTAGGGCTACTACGCTTATAGGCTATCTTTATGAGGTTAGGTTTGATAGCTACGGCGAAGGGATAAAGTGGTATAAAAAGGGTATGGAGCTAAACGACAGCCTCGCTTATAAAAATATGGGTTGGATCTACTATCTAATGAGGGATTATAAACTAGCCGCTAAGGCGTACGAAAAAGCAAGCGATTTAGGCAATGTGCAGGCCGATGCGATGATAGGCAATATGTATCTAAACGGGATATATTATACAAGGGATTATAAAAAGGCTCTCGTATATATACAAAGAGCCGCCGAAAAAAATAATGCGCAGGCTCTAACCGATCTAGCTATATGCTACGAGAACAGCTACGGCGTCGCAAGGGATCTGAATAAAGCCAGAGAGCTCTACAGACGCGGAGCTGCCGGCGGTAACGAATACGCCCAAAAAGCGCTAGGTAGGCTGTAGTAGCACAAAGACAACCGCGAAGCCGGTTAAATAGTTGCGGCTTTGCGGCGGGATAAAATTTTGATCGTCGAATTTCTTTACCGCGAAATTGCTTATAAAGTCGCTCAGCACTCGACACTGCGGATGCGGCTAAATTTTAAGTCGGACGAATATAGAGCCAGCTCGCTCGTGCGCGCATCGCCTAAATTTTAGTCATGCGCGGCACGGGGTGCGTAAGCTGCGTGATAGTTTGTGATAGTTTGTGCCGCGATGATTTGCGTAAGACGATTTCTCGGTGCGGTAAAATTTCAACCTCGGCGCTGCGACGATCTGCGGCACAAAGCGGGCGCGGTAAAATTTCGTGCTGCGCTGCGATATCTCGCGACAAGAAGCGAGCATGGCTCGTAAATTTTACCTAGCCGCGGCAGAGCAAAGCGCCATTCGCACCACGAGATGTGCCGCAAAGCAAGGCGCGGGTAAATTTCATTTCATGCGCGCAAGGACGCCCTGCCCGCGCGAGCGCCCTTCATAGGTGTAAAACCCCGCGCGGAGCGCGCCTCATCTGCGTAAAATGCACTCCGTCCGTCAAAACCGGCGCCTCGTCTGCATAAAACGCACGCCCTATCTGCGCTTAGTGCTCTTTAGTTGCGCAAAACGCACTACCTGCCTGCGTAAAGCGCGCTTCGTCTGCGCAAAACGCGAGCTGTTCACCAAAAAACAAGCACTCGTGCTCTGCCGTTGCGTCTAATCGCATGATCGCGCCGCAGAGCGGATGCGAGTAAATTTTAAAAGTAGAGAAAATGGAGAAAATTTTAAAAAGAGCGAAGTTACAAGGCGCGCTCGGTGCGATATGTATTTTGGCTGCGGGCGCGACGTATTTTATAAAGGGCGAGCCGGAATTTTTAAAGATAGTGCGGGTGCTCGCGCGGCTTCTTGCCTTCGTCTTTCTCTACGACGCGATCGCAAACGTCCAAAGGCTCTCGGGCTCGAACGTCTTTACGATCTTCAAATACACTTACAACGCCGTGCTTTTGGCGCTGCTATGCAGCATAGCTCTTTATGTGATAGACAAATCCTTCTTGGGCTTGATCGACATCGGTATGTCGTTTTTACTGCTTGGCATCGCGATAGCGTGGATAGTCATAAATTTTAAATTGCGCGCCGATACGGGTTGCGTGTTTTTCGCCGTGTACGCCGTGCTGCTCGCTACCAAAGTCGCCGTAAACTTCCTCCACGGCATGCTTGAAATACTAACACCGACCCTCATAACAAGTGGCGTCGTAAAATGCATCGGGGTAGCAAACGCGTTGTCGGAAATCGTCCTGCCCGCCGTACTGCTCGCCGCATGGCTCGGTATAAAGAGCTCCCGAAGCTCGCAGGATCCATGGCGCTAGAGGCGGTAGATCGCGGCGTTAAATTTAAACGCGCCGCGCCGTAGCGATAGGCGCTGTTTGGACTAAACATGCCGCTTTGAGGTACCTCGCGCCGCCGCCGCTGTCCGAACCCGCGATAGGTTTGGACTGAACATGCCGCTTTGCGATGCGGCCGTCGTAGAAGCCGTAGAAAAGTAAAAATTTTAACAGAAGCTGTATGCGGCGCAAAAAATTCGAAATTTAAATAAAAGGCTCTGCGCCGCAAAAGCTACGACGCAGAGCCGGAGGTTAAGATTAAGGGGATTCAAAACCAAGTCTAAATTTAGCGGAGTCAAAAGCTAAATTTGGCGAAGTCCGAGGCTAAAATCGGCAGAATCAAAAGCTAAATTTAGCGAAGCTCCGAAATAAGCCGGCAAAGCCCAAGTTAGATCAACGCAAAGAAACCCAAGCCAGGCTATTTATCCTCCAAGACCTTGCTCTTCCACTTCGATGATTTCTCCTCGCCTTTTGACATATCTTTAGAAAATTCCGAAATCGCTTCAAAATTTCTCTGCACGCCGTCGCTAGAATTTTTGTATTTTA
>ERZ772917.1481-NODE-1481-length-13399-cov-148.131670_pt1 | contig 13399 bp, 13 predicted proteins | sample MGYA00511187_ERZ772917 | MGnify/ENA primary metagenome ERZ772917 (study PRJEB29015, sample SAMEA2737925) | human oral metagenome | biome: human oral; feature: human-associated habitat; material: dental | place: China | collected 2012 ... | reverse complement strand
CGGACGACGTGGGCGCCGATGTAGCCGGCGCCACCGGCAACGAGGATGCTCATGGAACCAAGCCTAGACGTGCCGGCAATCGCCGAGCCCCGTCTTGAAGAGCCACTTTTCGGCAGGAGACCGCGATGTCATGACGATAGACTGGTGGTGTGACCGAGTTCATGCTGCTGTGTCTGCCGTCCTGTCTGTACCTGCCCGTGCAGACGCGCGGGCAGCAGTCGCCGGAGCGCTACCGAGCCGCGTTCGAGCGTCTGGGCCACACCGTGGGCTCCGCCTCGCACTACCGTCTGGCGCTGCTCGTCCTGGCCCCGCTGCTGCTGGTGGGGTGGCTGTCCATCGTCCTCGTTCCCGACGACGTGCTGGAGATGTCCGGGGTGTCCATCGCCCGGCTCACCTCGGTGGGGGCCGCAGCGGGGGCCGTGCTCCGGCCCGTCGGCGAGGAGGTCTTCTTCCGCGGGCTGCTCGGCGGGGTGCTCATGAGGCGGCTCGGATTCGCCTGGGGCAACCTCCTGCAGGCCGTCGTGTTCCTCCTCGTGCACCTGCCTCTGCTGCTCGTCGACACGCGGCTGTGGCCGCTCCTTCCGGCACAGTTCGTTGCCGGCTGGGTCCTGGGGTGGCTGCGCCACAGGACCGGCACCTACCTGCCCGGCGCGGCCGTGCACGCCACGGTCAACATCGCCATGGGGCTCATCGCCGCCTGAGGGCCCCTCAGGGCGAAGGAGGACACGGACGCGCGGGAGCCCTCCGTCCCCGCGGACCGGCACCCGCCGGTTCCCCGACGACGGGACCGACAGGAACGTCCCGGCTGCTTAGCCCTAATCGCGCCGCTTGCGCAGGGCCGCGCCCATGGCGTGGGCGATGCGGCCTGACTGACGACTTGCACTGGTTGCCGTTTTGGTTTCACTTCAGGTAGCCTCAGCGGCATGGGGGAGCGAGAGATCTATCCGAGCGCGCCTATCGTCCTGATGGCGATCGAGGTGCGGCACCCGCAGTGCGACCCACTTGACCGCAAGCAGGTTGCGGACGTGTCGGCGCGGGTCAGACACCTGCTGCCTCTGCCGAGTGAGATGAACGAGGTCTCATTCACCGTGCAGACGAGCACTGACGGTCCGCCCACCCAGCATCAGGTCGTCAGCACCTTTCCTAGGTGGACGAGTCGGGACAAGCGAACTGCTCTGTCGATCCGCCCAGACAGCCTGATAATCGAGACCACCGACTATGGCAGCTACGACAGGATTCGCGACCTGTTCGTCGTCGCACTCCAAGCCCGCCTAGCCGTTGCAGCTCCGGCCGGAGTGGAGCGGATCGGACTTCGGTACATCGACGAGATTCGGGTTCCTGCTGAGAACGGCAGCGACATGCCCACGTGGGCACGGTGGGTGGACGCTTCTTTGCTGGGACCCGCGCATATCAGTACGCGACTACGCCTCGAACCTGTGGTTAACGAAGGGACGTGCGTCTTCTCTGGCGGCAGCGATCGCGCACTGGTACTGAGATACGGCGCACAGAACGACTATGTCGTGCAGTCCACACCCGACCTGCGGCGCCCACTCCCACCTCCGGGGCCCCTGTTCAAGTTGGACATCGACAGTTTTTGGCAGGCAGCTGACGAGGTGCCGGAGTTTGACATGGAGTTCATTCTGCACCGCGCGGACAACCTGCATGATCCGGTGCGAGGCGTGTTTGAGAGCGTGATTACGGATGACCTGCGGGAGAAAGTACTGAGACATGACTGAAACGCTCGTTTGGAACGCCGCTGTCGAGTCGGCGCTGGGCTCTCGCGCCACCGGGGGCACCTCCACATCTACTCCGACTCAGACGGAGACACGACTGACACCTCCTCACCTCACGATAGAGGCTGGAGTGGTTCGAAGCATGGCACGTAACCTGAAGAGCGCTGCTGACGACCTGCACAAGCGCACCCTCGAGGAGGAGTGGCGTACGACGACAGCTGAGCGTCGTAAGGCCAGCGTGACCTCGATACTTGTGGAGCTTGCTGACCTCGGCTTCGCCTGGCGCGACATCGCCCGGATGGTCGGCGTGAGCGTGCCCGCAGTGCAGAAGTGGCGCAAGGGCGAAAGGGCGTCCGGTGACAGTCGCATGCGGATTGCGAGCCTCCTGGCCGCCTGTGATCTGATCACGAGTCACTACATGGTTGAAGAGGTCGCCTCATGGTTCGAGACGCCGCTGTCCTCAGCGGCACCTGTCACGCCGATTGCACTCTACGCAGCCAGTCGCCCCGACCTCGTGTTTGAGCTTGCAAGCGGTCACGTCGACCCCGAAGTGCTATTGTCGGAGTTCGACCCCGACTGGCGCGAACAGTACCGGTCAGACTTCGAGGTGTTCGAGGCGGGCGACGGTAATCACTCGATTCGTATGAAGGATTGATGGTGAGTAAAGGCCTCGAGTCCCCGTACACAAAGGGTACGCCAGACTGGGATGCTCTCTACCGTGCGCGCGGCGACGACGTCGGGAACTCGCGGCCCTTCTTCACCGGCGACGTATTCACGAACCTGCAGCTCCCGGGATCAACGGGCAGGACGAAGTCTCGCTCGGTTATCATTCTTCAACACCCGTGCTCCATGCGCAGGAACGGCGTCGACCTCGCCTGGCAGGTCCTCGTCGCTGAGGTGACAAACCGCAAGCAGATCAACGAACAGGGTTGGGTCAACGGCAACTACAACCTCATGCCGCTGCCTGACATCCGCCCAGAGGTGACAAACCAGAGCCGGAACCAGGCCGCTAACTTCGACAACCTCTACACGATCGCACCAGCTCTGCTGGCCTCGCGCATTGCCTCACTGTCACCGTTCGGCGTCAACCTACTTCTTCAACGGTGGGTGCACTACAACTCCCGAGTCGTCGTGCCCACCCACACATTCCACGAGCAAACCGTTGCTTTCTATGAGGAGGCCGACCTCATTGAGGAGTGGTGTGAGGAGTCGGGCGGCGCGGATCTACAGGCGGAGACGCAAGCGTGCCTCGACTGGCTGCGCATCGACAGGGACGGCTCGACATATCAGGAGATGCTGAAGAACCCGCAGTCGCACAGTACGATCCGCCGGGCGATGCGCAAGGAGTTGCGCGACCGGAACCGCGCTTGACAAGGATGAGCCCTACCAAAGGCTCGCCCCATACGTGAACCGCGGCCGACGGTCTAGACATCACGCTAGGGCCGTAGGTTCTCAGCCCTGAGCGCGCCGAGAGCGCAGGGCCGCACCCTTGGCGTGGGCGACACGTCCCAGCTCCTCCTGGAAGGCGCGCATGGCGGCACGGATGCGCTGCGCCTCCTGGCCCTGCCCGGCGCCGAGGATCCGGGCGGCCAGCAGCCCGGCGTTGCGGGCCCCGCCGATGGACACGGTGGCGACCGGTACCCCGGCGGGCATCTGGACGATGGACAGCAGGGAGTCCATGCCGTCCAGGTGCGCCAGCGGCACGGGCACGCCGATGACGGGCAGCTCGGTGACGGCGGCGAGCATGCCCGGCAGGTGGGCGGCACCGCCGGCGCCCGCGATGATGACGCGCAGGCCCCGCTCGCTGGCGCCGCGCCCGTAGTCGATCATCTCGGTGGGCATGCGGTGGGCGGAGACGACGTCGGCCTCGTAGGCGATGGCGAGCTCGTCGAGGGCGTCGGCGGCCGCCTGCATCGTGGGCCAGTCGGAGTCCGAGCCCATGACGATGCCGACGACGGGGTGGGTGGTGGTGCTCATGAGGGTCCTTCCAGGGTGGGAGTCGGGAGGGGTCAGGCCTCGCCGCGCAGGACGGCGACGACGGCGCGGGCACGGCGCAGGGCCTCGTCCACCGCCTCGGGGGCGGACGCCGCGGACGGGTCGCCCGGGACGGTGACATTGACGTGCCCGAGCTTGCGTCCGGGGCGCCACTGCTTGCCGTAGAGGTGGATCCTGGCGGCGGGGTCGGCCGCGAGCGCCCGCGCCCAGGCCCCCGCCAGGGGCTCCCGCTCGCCGCCGAGCACGTTGACCATGACGGTGGTGGCCGCCGTCGGCTCGGTGGAGCCCAGCGGCAGGTCGAGCACGGCCCGCAGGTGCTGGGCGAACTGGCTGGTGAGCGCACCGTCCTGGGTCCAGTGGCCCGAGTTGTGGGGGCGCATGGCGAGCTCGTTGACGAACAGGCGGGTGGGCTCGCCTGCCGTCTCGACGGCGAAGAGCTCGACGGCGAGGACGCCGGTGACGTCGAAGCGCTCGGCGACGGCCAGGGCGGTGGCGCGGGCGAGCGCGGCGGCGTCGGAGTCCAGGCCGGGTGCGGGGGCGATGACCTCGGCGCACATGCCGTCGACCTGACGGGACTCGACGACGTCCCACACGGCTGTCTCGCCGCTGGGGCTGCGCGCCAGGAGCACGGCGAGCTCTCGGGTGAAGGGCACGGCCTGCTCAACGAGGAGGCTGGTGACGGCCGCCCCGCCGAGGCTGCCTCCCCCGCCCGCGGCGGGGCCGCCGGAGCGCCCGGCCCCCGCCGCGGCGGTGGCACTGATCCACGTGGCGGCCTCGCCGTCGTCCAGCTCGGCGGCCGAGCGCACGAGCAGCACGCCGTGGCCGTCGTAGCCGCCACGGGGTGTCTTGAGGACGAGGGGCCAGCCGTGGCGCGCGGCGAGGTCCTCGATGCCCGCCCGGATCTGCTGGACGGTGCCGGACACCTCCGCCCAGGCCGGCTGAGGGGCGTCGATACGCGCCATGGCACGACGCATGGCGATCTTGTCGCGGGCGAGCAGAAGGGCATCCGGGCCGGGGTGGACGCGCACGCCCTCACCGACCAGCGTGGCCAGCAGCTCGGAGTCCTGGTGCTCGTGCTCGAAGGTGAGGACGTCGGCGGGGGCGAGGGACTGGGCACGGGTGGCCGTGGCCTCCTCGGCCGCGCCCGCACCGGCAACAAGCGCGCGCACGGCGACGGCGTCGTCGGCCGCACCCACGGGGGCGTCGACCACCACCTGGGCGGTGGAGCCGTCGGGGGCCTCGACGAGCGCGCGCAGGTGGATGCCCAGGGCGCTGGCCTCCTCCTGCATCATGCGGGCCAGCTGCCCGCCGCCGATGACGGCGACGACAGGGGCGCCGGTGGGACGACGGGCGGGGTCGGCGGCCGTGGGTGCGCTCACGTCGTCCAGGCTACCCGGCCACGTACGCTGAGGCCGTGCCCGCCCCCTCCTCCGAGCCGCCCCGCCCCGCGCGCTGCCGTGAGCGGCTGCCCCGCACCGTCCAGGTCCTGCTCGTGTGGGCCGCCTGCACCGCCCTGACCTTCCTGCTGGCGCGTCTGGGAGCGCAGGACACGCCCGCCACCCCCTGGGCGGGGGCCCGCCCCTCCTGGGCTGAGCACCTGTCCTTCTGGGACGCGGGCTGGTACGCCCGTATCGAGTCCGAGGGCTACCCCAGCGAGCTGCCGGTGGACGGCAGCGGCCGGGTGACGCAGTCCACCTGGGCCTTCATGCCGATGCTGCCGACGCTGGCCGGGCTGCTGACGTGGACGGGGGCCTCCTTCTACGTACGGGCCGCGCTCGTGTCCCTTGCGGCCTCAGCGGTGGCGGCGGTGGCCGCCGACCGCTGGCTCGCCCGGCGCACGGGCGCCGAGGTATCCCTGTGGGCCGTGGCCCTCGTGTGGTCCTCACCCTGCGCCCTCGTCCTTCAGAGCGCCTACGCCGAGCCGCTCGCCCTGGCCCTGGTCGCCGGGGTGCTGCTGGCGGCGGACCGCCGCCGCTTCCTACTGGCCCTGCCCCTGGTCCCCCTGGCGGCCCTGTCGCGGCCGGTGGGGCTCCCCCTGGCCGCCGGGCTGGGCCTGTGGTGGCTGCTGGAGCTGCTGCGCTCGCGTGACCTGCTGCCGACGGCGGTGCGCGCCCCGCTCGCCCTCACCCTGGGGGCCAACCTGTCCGCACGGCAACGCCTGCACCTGCTGGGGCTGACGGTCGTGGCCCTGGCCTCGGCGCTGCTGTGGCCGGCACTCGCCTGGGCATGGACCGGCCGGATGGACGCCTACACGGCCACGGAGACCGCCTGGCGGGGCTCGCACCTCATCCCCTTCACGCCCTGGGCGGTGCGCTCGGGCTGGTGGGTCGGCGACCACCTGGGGCCGGTGCTCCTGCTGGGGGTGCTCACGCTGGCAGGGGCGGCCCTGGGCTCGCGGTTCCTGCGCTCCATGGGGGCAGCCGCGTGGACCTGGTGCGTGGGCTACGTGGTCTACCTGCTCGTCTTCTTCGACCCGACGACGTCGCTGCTGCGGCTGCTGCTGCCCCTGGTCCCGCTGGGCTGGGCGCTGGCGGCGGCGCTCGCCCGCCACCACGGGCGCCGCGGCCTCGTGCTGGCGGGCGTGGGATGCGTCATCGGCCAGGCGCTGTGGATCAGCTGGGTGTGGGACCTGTCGAGCGTGTCGATCCAGTGGGTGCCCTGACGGGCTGTCCTCCCCGTCCCCGTTCCCCGGCATCCGGCGGCCCACGCCTTAGGATCACGGCCGTGTCTGCCATGCCAGAGCCCTCCCGCCGCACGTCTGTGCGTGAGCGCGTCGTCGCCTGGGTGCGCGAGTTCCTCCAGTTCGGTCTCGTGGGCGCCCTCGCCTTCGTCGTCGATGCCGGGCTGTTCAACCTCTTCCAGCACGGGCCGACCGGTTTCCTCGCCGGCCACCCCAACACCGCCAACGTGCTCAGTGCGACGATCGCGACGGTCTTCTCCTGGGTCGCCAACCGCCTGTGGACCTACCGGGGCCGCACCCGCGACAACGTCGCCCGGGAGGCCCTGCTCTTCGCCTTCGCCAACATCGGTGGCGTGCTCATCACCCAGTTCTGCCTGTTCTTCACCCACGAGGTCCTGCGGCTGACCTCGCCGTTGGCGGACAACGTCGCCGCCTACGTCGTCGGCTTCGCCCTGGGCACGGCCTTCCGCTTCGTCTTCTACCACTACATCGTCTTCACCGGCACCGCCCAGTGCCCGGACTCGCCCGGCTCGGTCACCGTCGCCGTCGTCGGCGGGGCCCCGGCGACCCGTCCGCTCAGCCGGGGGACCGTGCCGGACCCCTCGTCCGAGACCTGCCCCGGCCCCGCGCTCCCGCCCTCCAGCCGTCCGGGTGGCTCAGGGCGCGCGGAGCAGTGAGGCCCGCCCGGGCTGGTCGGCTCCTTCAGAAGCGGCGTCGGCGTCCCACGCTCACCAGCGCCCCCTGCGGCAGGACCTTGTCCGGGTCCAGCGTCTTGGGCACCGCGTTGAGCAGGACGGAGAAGACCGGTGGGCGCCTCTGGGAGAGCTCGATACGGCCGCCGTCGGCCTCGATGAGGTTGCGGGCCAGCGCCAGGCCCACGCCGGTGGAGCCGTGGCCGGAGACCGCGCGCTCGAAGATCGTCGGAGCCAGGTCGTCGTCCACCCCCGGCCCCTCGTCGGCGATGTCGATGAAGACGCCGTGTCCGCCGTTGGCGCTGCGCACGCTCACCGTCGTCGTGCCCGCCCCGTAGCGCAACGAGTTCTCCAGGCAGGTGGCCAGCACCTGGGCCAGTGAGCCCGGCGTCGCCAGGACCGGCATCCCCACCTCGTCGCTCATGACGAGGCGGCGGCCCGCCGCGGCGAAGGACGGGCCCCACTCCTCGCGCTGCTGGTCCAGGACGTCCACCAGCCGCAGGGCCTCCGTGGAGCCGCCGCCCTTGCGGCGCGAGACCTTGAGCAGGTCCTCGACGACGCCGACGAGACGGTCGACCTGCTCGATGCAGGCTCGCGCCTCCACCCGCACCTCCTCCTGGTCGGTGATCATCTCGATCTCCTCCAGGCGCAGCTCGAGGGAGGTCAGGGGTGTGCGCAGCTGGTGCGAGGCGTCGGAGGCGAACTGCCTCTCAGCGGCGAGGCGGCCCGCCACCCGTTCGGCCGAGCGCACGAGCTCGGCCTGGACGAGGTCGATCTCCTCGATGCCCGAGGTGCGCAGGCGCGGGCGCACCTGACCCGAGCCGAGCTGCTCCGCCTCCGCCGCGAGGTAGATGAGGGGCGCCTGGATGCGGCGCGAGCCCCGGGCGGCGACGACGTAGGCGGTCATGGCGGCCACGAGCGCCAGACCCACGATCGCCAGCACGACGGTGACGATGATGGGGATGCGCTCTGCGGTGTCGTCCATGAAGCGCAGAGCCACCAGGACCCAGGCGGTGCCCAGCGGCAGCCCCAGCAGGACCACGGCCACGGTGACCGCGCCCATCGTCATCTGCATGGCGCGGCGTCGCACCTCATCCTCCTCCCCGACCCGCACGGGGCCGGCACGTACGCGCCCGCTGTGGCCGGGCCGGCGGTGTGCGGCTCAGACCGCCAGGCGGTAGCCGGTGCCCTCGGCGACGAGCAGCGCCGGGTCGGCCTCGTCGTCGTCGAGCTTGCGGCGCAGCCACGTCACGTGCATGGCCAGCGCCTGCTCGGAGCCGGTCGGGTCCTCGCCCCAGACCTCCTTGCGGATGTCCTCGGAGCTGACGACGGCCCCGGCCCCGCGCACGAGCACCCGCAGGAGCTCGAACTCGCGGGTGGACAGCTGCAGCTCGCGCGTGCCCACGAAGGCGCGGTGGGCGGCGACGTCGACACGCACCTGCCCGACGACGAGCTCGTCCTCCGTGACCTCGCCGGAGGCGCGACGCACCTGGGCGCGCACGCGGGCCAGCAGCTCGGCCAGGCGGAAGGGCTTGGTGACGTAGTCGTCCGCCCCGGCGTCGAGGCCGACGACGAGGTCGCCCTCCTCCGAGCGGGCGGTGAGCATGAGGATCGGGGTGCTCAGGCCCTGGGCACGCACCTGCCGCGCGACGTCGAGGCCGTCGATATCGGGAAGACCGAGGTCGAGCACGATGATGTCGGCCTCTGCGACCTCCTCCAGCGCTCGCGCTCCGGTGCCGTAGGCGCGCACGGTATAGCCCTCGCGGCCGAAGGCACGCGCCAGGGGCTCGGAGATTGCGGGATCGTCCTCGACGAGCAGCACGGTGGTCATACCCGGATCGTATGGGACGGCTCCCCGTTGCGCCACGACGCGGGCACGATCGGTGCCTCCCGTCCCGCCTGGCGGCCCCGGAGGCTGTCGACGCTCAGGCCTTCGCCAGCGACCAGGGGACGATGTTGCCCAGCCCCTTGGCCACGACCTCCTTGCACTCGCTGACCCGGTAGCGGGCGGCCTCGGGACCGTTCATGAGGGCGCGGGCGGTCGGCTCGTCCATGCGGATGCCGCCCGGCTCCGCGGTGTCGACCAGTCGCGAGGCCAGGTTGACGGTGGGGCCGAAGACGTCGCCCGAGCGGGAGACGACCCGTCCCTGCACAAGGCTGGCGCGCACGTGCATGGGCACCGGCCCGGACTGGAGCTCACGCACCAGGGCCGTGACGACGTCGGCGGCGGTGACGACGTCGTCGGCGATGTACATGACGGCGTCCCCGATGGTCTTGACGACGCGGGCGCCGCGGGAGGTGACGACGTCACGCGCCGTCGTCTCGAAGTCGTTGAGCATGGTCTCCAGCTGGGTGCGCCCCATCGTCTGGGCCCGCTGGGTGAAGGCCACGATGTCGACGAAGCCCAGTGAGCGGGTGAGCGGGTAGAGGTCGGGGCCGGCCTCCTCCCGTCCGCGGCCGGAGACCTCCGCGTCCGTGCGACCGAGCAGAGCGGCCATGTGGCGGCTCCACACGTAGTCCAGCTGGGAGCGCAGCGAGGCGGTCATCTCGTCGACGTGGTCGAGGACGACGAGCCGGGCGGCGGTGTCGTCCAGGTGGAGCCGCTGGACGACGTCGGCCACGAAGGTCTCGAGCTGCCACAGCACGAGGCGGTCCATCGTGTAGGACTGGGCGCGCAGCATCTCGAAGACGCTGGAGGCGGCCAGGCCCCCGCCCGGGGCGGACGGGGAGGGCAGGCCGTCGTCCTTGTCGTCGATGAGGTCGGCGACCCCGCGCAGCGCCTCGACGTCACGCTCGGTGAAACGCACGTCGTCGGGGCGCACGTCCGCGAATCCCATGGCCCGCCAGAAGTGCCGGGCGACGTCGACGCTCGTGCCCGCGCTCTCGGCCAGCTGCGCGAGGGTGAGGCTGGGGCGGCCTCCCAGCAGGAGCCGTTCGTGGCGGCTGAGGGTGGCGTCGTAGGTGGAGCGCGGGACGCCTGCCGGGCCGGGCTGGGGGGCGGGTGCGCTGCGTGGGCCGGAACTCTCCGAGTCCGCGGCGTCACCACTCTCGACCTCGGCCCCCCTCTCGGGCCTCCTGTGCTCAGTCACCCGCGAATCGTAGCCCAGGTCACACACTCGTGCTCAATCGAACAGGGCGGGAGATGACACCGTGACTGAACGCGTGTGGTAGACGTCCCCCGCGGCCACGCTCCGCCGTCCGCCGTCGGGCTGCTCGACGACGAGCGCGGGGGTGATGTCGACCGCCCGCCCCTCCAGCGCCTCTCCCCCGGGCAGGTCGACCTGCACCTCCTGCCCCAGGGTGAGGCAGGCCTTCCGCAGCTCGTGGAGCAGCCCGGCGGCGGGCCGCCCGCCGTCGGCCTCCCACTGCCCCACCCGGGCAGCCAGGGCGCTGCCCAGCGGAGTGAGCAGGTCCTCGGGGCCCAGGTCGGCGCCCGCCAGGCGCAGCGAGCCCGCCCACGGCACGGGCAGGTCCGGCACCTCCTGGCTCACGTTGACGCCGATGCCCAGGACGACGGCGGCGGCCTGCTCGCGGTTCGTCGGCACCTCCTCGGGAGCGCAGCGGGCCGTCTGCGCCACTTCGGCGAGGATGCCGCAGACCTTGCGGGCCCGGCCCCAGCCCGCGACCGGCTCGAGGGCGGCGCCGTGCGCGGGCACGAGCAGGACGTCGTTGGGCCACTTGGTGCGCACGCTCCACGCCGAGCCCGCGGCGGCCAGGACCCGCGCCAGGGCGTCGTGCACCGCCAGGCCCGCCAGCAGCGGCAGCCACGGCAGGCAGGAGGCGGGCACGAGGGGCCGCAGGACGACCGACAGGAGCAGGGCGCCCTCGTCGGGTGTCTGCCAGCTGCGTCCGCACCGGCCCCGGCCCGCGGCCTGGCTCCGTGCCCGCAGGGCCGACAGGTGCGGCCACTGGCGTGTGGCGGCCGCGGGGTCGCGGGTGAGGGCGTCAACGAGGTCGCTGTTGGTCGAACCGGTCCGCGTGACGGTGACGAGGGGAGCCAGTGCCGGTGCGGGCTCCGCGTGGGACAGGGCGTCGTCGCAGCTCATGGGCACGAGGCTAGACGAAGAGTCCCGGGACGCTGCGCCTAGGGTGGGCCCGTGAGCCCCGCCGCGCTGATCCTCGCCTCCCAGTCCTCCGGTCGCCTCGCCACCCTGCGCGCCGCCGGCCTTCGCCCGGTCGTTGACGTCTCGGACGTGGACGAGCCCGCGGTGCTGGACGAGCTCGCCCGCGGGCGCGCGCACAGCGGGGCGCCGGGCCCGACCCCCGCCGAGCAGGTCCTGGCCCTCGCCCGGGCCAAGGCCCTGGACGTCGCCCGCCGCAGCCGCCCCGTCGAGGGCGCCGCCACCGTCGTCGTCGGCTGTGACTCGATGCTGGAGATCCACGGGCAGGTCGTGGGCAAGCCGCGTACCGACGCGGCCGTGCGCGAGCGCTGGGCCGCTCTGGCGGGCGCCACCGGGGTGCTGCACACCGGGCACAGCCTCGTGCGCCTGGGCGAGGACGGCGCCGAGGCCGCCGTGGCGCAGACGGCGGAAGGGGTGTCCTCCACGGTCGTGCACTTCGGCTCGCCCACCCCCGAGGAGGTCGAGGCCTACATCGCCTCGGGCGAGCCGCAGTGGTGCGCGGGCGCCTTCACCATCGACGGCTACGGCGGTGCCTTCATCGAGGGGGTCGAGGGCGACCCGCACGGGGTCGTGGGCATCTCCCTGCCTCTGCTGCGCCGCCTCCTGGCGCAGCTGGGGGTGACGTGGACGCACCTGTGGGACCTGCCGTCCGGCGGGGCGCAGGACGGCTCCGCCCGTGGCGCGGACGCGCCCGCATGAGGCGGCTGCTCGTCGCCTCCCGTACCGCCACCTCCCTGCGGCTGGCCCGCTCGGCCCGCACCCTGGGCCTTGGAGTCGTCGGCGTGTTCACCGCCGCCGACCGTGACAGCCTGTGGCTGCGGGCCCTGGACGACGTCGTCCAGGTCGAGGCATATGACGACGTCGACGCCCTCGTCGCCGCCGCCCTGGCCCTGAGGGCTGACGCCCTGCACCCCGGTGTCGGCTTCGCCGCCGAGTCCGCCGCCCTCGCCCGGGCGGTGGCGGCCGCGGGACTGACCTGGGTGGGGCCCTCACCCGAGGCGCTGGAGCTCCTGAGCGACAAGCGGGCGCTGGCGCGCCTGGCCGGGGGGCTGGGCGTTCCCACGCCCCTGACGCTGGCGGTCACCGGCCCGCGGAGCCTCGACGAGGCGCTTGCGCTCGTGGAGGGCCCCGCGGTCCTCAAGACGGTGCACGGCGGCGGCGGGCGCGGCGTCCTCCTCCTGCCGGGCGCCGGGGACCCGGGGCGGGGCCGGGCGGCGCGCGACGCCCTGTCCGCGCTCACGGGCATGGGGCCGCTCCTGCTGCAGGAGGCGGTCACCGGTGCCCGCCACGTCGAGGTGCAGGCGCTCGCCGACGCCTGCGGGCGCGTCGTCACCCTGGGCACGCGCGAGTGCTCGGTGCAGCGCCGCTCCCAGAAGCTCATCGAGGAGGCCCCGGCGCCCTTCCTGGCGGAGCCGGTCCGCCGGGCGTTGGAGGAGCGCACGCGCGCGCTGCTGGGCGCCTCCGGCCTGGTGGGGACCGCCACCTGCGAGTTCCTCCTGCCCGCCGGGGGTGCCGACCCCCTGCTGCTGGAGGTCAACGCCCGTCTGCAGGTCGAGCACGCGGTGACGGAGGAGGTCACGGGCACCGACCTCGTGCGCGCCCAGCTGCTGCTGGCGCAGGGGCGGGACCTGGGTGAGGTGCTCGGCCTGGAGGCGGGGGCGCAGCGCGTGGGTGTGCGCGGCCACGCCGTCGAGGCGCGCGTGTACGCCGAGGACCCGGACACGCTGCTGCCCGAGCACGGTGAGCTGCTGGGTCTGGAGGTGCCCCTGAGCCTGGAGGCCGAGCGCCGACGTGTCGCCTCGGGACGTCCGGCCGGGCCGGTGCGCCTGCGCACGGAGCGCTCGCTCTTCCCGGGTGACGCGCTGGTCGGGGCGGTCTCGGACCCGCTCGCGCTGCTGGTGGCCGCCGGTGAAGAGCGCGCGACGGCGCTGGACGCCCTGGACGAGGCCCTGGCGGGGGTGAGCACCCGGGGTGTGCGCACGCTGGTGCCGCTGCTGCGTGAGGCCCTGGCCCATCCGGGGCTGCGCGCCGCGTCGGGCTACACGGTGACGACCCGCTGGCTCGAGGAGGTGCTGCGCCCGGCTGCCGGTGCCCCGCCAGGGCCGGGGCCCGGGCAGCCGGACGACGGGCAGCCGGGGCCCGGGCAGGCGGACGGCGGGCGGGCCGGGTCGCGCGCCT
>ERZ772917.1480-NODE-1480-length-13400-cov-4.798351_pt1 | contig 13400 bp, 15 predicted proteins | sample MGYA00511187_ERZ772917 | MGnify/ENA primary metagenome ERZ772917 (study PRJEB29015, sample SAMEA2737925) | human oral metagenome | biome: human oral; feature: human-associated habitat; material: dental | place: China | collected 2012 ... | reverse complement strand
ATCCGGCCGTTGGCCCAGGGATTTTTGTAACGACAATTTCATCGCCTTTGCGCTCAAAGTGGTTAACGCTTTTTTCGCCGGGATAAGGCGTGCTTTCAACGAAAACGTAGGGATGCTCTTTCATTGTATCCCTATCGGCATAGAGCCCTTGAAACCCATCCACCACGACAGTGCGGTAGATATGCAGCCCGGCCTGGTCGCGGGCCTTGTTCATCTTCCAGCTGTGCCAGGTCACGTCACCCAGCGGAATCAGATAGGCCAGGATCAAATAAAGCGGTATCGCCCAGTAGCGCTTTTTCCAGCGCCAGACCTTCGATACAAGCACCAAAAGCCCGATCAGCACCAGCGGCAGGTAGAAAATCAGTAATGCCGGCCCGGCCAGACCAATGTAGAGTTTCATCCTTTCTTCCCCGTAGGTTATAGACGCATTGGGTATCGGCTATTCACATAAGCGGCAAAACAATGTCTTTGTATAAAAACAGGTAGCTTGAATATCAGCAGCGTCAGTTAGATTCCTACCAGAGCACATAAGCCAGGTTGGCAAGCGCGGAGTATTCAAAAAGGCTCTGGATGTTCATTTCAATCTCCTTGTGCAGATTTACGCGCAGGTTTGAGAGTGGCAAGAATTAGCTCTTTATAGCTAACTCTATTCGGATATTCTGGCGTCGCTTCCTCGCCACAATGCCAAGGCGAGAAGCCTGAACCCGTTCCGGTCAGGCCGATAAACAGGCTGTCAATGAAAGAGGGATAGATATCAATCCGTATCAGCTCGCCAAGCACTTCCCTTGTCCGTATATTGACGACCATGACGCTCTCCATGGAAAAGTATTTATACAAGACAACCGGGTCTTTATACGTTATTTCATACTCCGATGCATATTGTTTCACCTGGGTTACGACAGGTTTTCCATCTTCAATGGTATGCCTGGTTATTATCGGATTGTCTGGAGTACCTCCGCCGCTTTCCACAAATGAAAAACCATATTTTGAATAAAATTCAATATCGTGACTCCACCGAAACCCGTCCGCCTGCGCCGTCTTGTAGACCTTCAGCCCTGCGTGCGCACGACATAACCGGCTGGCTTTGTAACTAATATAGAATATTTCCAGCAATGGCGCAGAAACCAGAAAAACGGCAAGCGCCAGCGGAATCGACCAGCGCAAGAATTTAGGCAGTTTCCGCAAAAGGATAGCAATCAAGAATGAAATAAAAAGCGCCAGCGGGACATAAACAATCACATAGCCCGCCATGCCAACACCAGTCATATAGAAATGGTCGAACATGCTTCTATTTTCCTTATCTTCAAATCAGATCATGCATTGAACGGGGAAAAGTGGCGCTGCAATAGGTTTATTCGTCACTGGGCAGTGGATTGAAAATCTACATGAAGTAATAAAAAACGCGGCAATTGCCGGCAGCTAAATCCAGTTTAGGTTTCGACGGTATTGTTTTTTCTGCATTTCCAGAGGCTATCCAATATCTTTTCATAAAACGGGTGGCTTAGATATCAGTCAATCCAATTAAATTCTCTTCCAGAGTAGAATAAATGCACCTATATCAGGCAGTTTATAGGAATTTAGATTCTTCAGCTTTCTCGGTGATAGCTTCTTCATTCAAACTTGTTAAATTGACATAAGCGGCAGAAGCCAGTTTGGAATATTCATAGTATTGAATGAAGTTAGACATGGCTTTTCCTTTCCAATAAAAACATTATTACGGCAAAGTTTTTAACTTGGTTTTCTTAGGCTTAAGTGTTTTCTTCCATAAAGATGTCTCTGGTATTTTTGGACAGCTTAGAACAGGAGGGCCCAATAAACCCAGTATTAATGTTTCGTATGTAGGGAGAATACGATATATTGTAATACTCTGAGAAAGAATCTCTCCAGTTTGAATATCTACAACTTGTTCCTCACCTTTTTCCAGTTTCCATCCAATCGTCTCAACTGTACGAAAAGGGGTGGGTTGGTAGGCATAGCGCTCATAGTATCTTGCTTCCGGTACATCTCTTAAGGTGACCATGACCCGGTTGCCGGTTCTTTCGAGATGCCTTGCACTGCCGTCAGCCAATATATCTTCGTAAAATCGAAAACCCATTTCTTCAAAATCCGCGACTCGGGTCGGGTCGTATGGAAACTGCTCGCCTTCGGTCACGTCTTTTCTTGTTAGGTCTTTTCGGCTGAAACCGCATCCTTCCACCTCCACCTGCCGATACACTTTAACGCCGGCATCCTTGCAGGCTTGTGCGAAATGCCAGGAAATCCAGGCTTCTTCCAGCCAGGGAAGCAGAAGGAGAATAACGGCAAGGCTTTTCAGCCCGCGCCATATCCACGGAAATCGTTTTACGAATCGGCGCAGTATGACTGTGATGAGAAAAATCAGGAACGAATAGGTCGCAATTACGATAACGCCTATCGGGGTCAGAATGTAGCCGTCCATTTCGGCTCCTGGTGAGGATTAAGCTTCGATATCGAGTTGTTGACTGTATTCGGTACAGGTAGCGTAGATACCCGCTCCCCGGTAGGCAAGAAAAGCCTCACGCAGATCCTGAAATATCTCTTCACGATGGCTTTGGATAGCTTCCGGGATCTTGAAATCATAGACCTTGAAATGCAGCCAGCACGGTCCGCCTCGCTCCCCCTTAAAAGCAAGGCCTTCCCGCTTGAACCAGATCAGTTCGCCTTTCCAGTAGAAGTTCCAGGTCGAGATGTGGGACAACTCGTCCCGACCGCGTGCCACACAGCGCAAGTAGATGTCGCGCGCCCGGTCGACGGTCCAGGCTCGGCTGATGGTTCTTCCTGCACCAAATAAGGAATCGTCTATCTTCTCCAGTCCATACTTCTCGACATCCGCTTCCGGAATTCTTTCATTGATAAAGGCCATGGTCTTTCCTCGCTGGTGTTTTATGGATGTCGGCTGATCGATGCGTTATGGGCGTTGGCTGAGAGGGGCGCTTAAAGCACTGTTATCGCATCGGTATTGACAATTTCCAGAGACTATCCAATATCTTTTCATAAAATAGGCGGCTTAAATATTAGTAAATCTAATTATGATTATCTTCCAAAGTAGAATAAATACGCCTATATCAGGCAGTTTGTAAAAATTCAGATTTATTGATTTCTTTACTACTAGTTTTCAAATTATTTCCGGCACATTAAAATAATGTTCCAGAGAGCCTGGAGGTAGTATTTGGACGGCGAGCAATAACTTTCCAATGCTTAATAAACTCTGTTATCTGTATATTAGTAAATTTAGGAGCTCATTTATTGTACATCTTAAATATACTTTTAAGATCATTTGTATTTACTGGATTTTTACTATAATTCACCAAGAAAGCCTCTTACTACCATTTATAATTCAGTATACTTAGGGGTGTTGGCAATTGTGGAACTGGTCATGATTATTTCTCCAAGCTAGGTTTAAGAACTTTCTGAACAAAGGTACGAGGTTGCACATCCTTATATTCTGGTGAACATGTTTCCCAATTGTGTAGATAAATAATACGTTCAGCAATTATTCCATTAGTCTGAAGATCGATTATCTTTAGAGAACTACCTGTTACCCAGTATTTACGCTCTTCTGGTGTCGAAATATCTTCATATGTCACACCGTAACGAGGCTGAGGTGTGGATAAGACTGACACCGGTGTTTTTTCAAGTACAAAAACTCGGTGCCCTTCCAAAGAATGTGAATTACGTTTCCATGGTTCGTCGAACTTGCCTGTGTAGCGATATCGCTTACCATCTACAGGGTCAATAACCTCAATATAGCGGTAACCACGATATTTATTACGAAAGTTTTCCTCATCCTTTCCTAGAGTTTCTGGATATTTATTTTTATCCTGAATGGGGTGTGGAAGAAGTTTTCTATATCAAATTTTTCATTTGTGTAATCTACTTCATACTCATCCTTCGGATATTGTTTGTTGTGGTCAGTTTGACGAGGTGAGAACAATAAGACTCCATCAATATTTTCTATTGTGTGATAGATAAACTCTTCAGCTTTCCGACAGGCAGATTCAAAAAGTAGATTTACTTTTTCAGTATAAGCTTGGTTAGCTTTCTGTGCCTGTTTATTATCCCACCACCAGTATGTAGGAAAACCGACAATTGGGACAAGAACGATTAATACCGCAATCATTTTCCCACGATCAGTTTTGGGTAAAGTATAGGCAAGTACTAAAGCAAGAATAGAAAGAAAAAAGATAAGGAAAATGATTATCTGGACAATTCCCATTGCCGTTATGTAGTCCATATATATTTCCTAGTAGGGGTTAAGCTTCGATATCGAGTTGTTGACTGTATTCGGTACAGGTAGCGTAGATACCCGCTCCCCGGTAGGCAAGAAAAGCCTCACGCAGATCCTGAAATATCTCTTCACGATGGCTTTGGATAGCTTCCGGGATCTTGAAATCATAGACCTTGAAATGCAGCCAGCACGGTCCGCCTCGCTCCCCCTTAAAAGCAAGTCCTTCCCGCTTGAACCAGATCAGTGCGCCTTTCCAGTAGAAGGTCCAGGTCGAGAGGTGAGACTCTTCGTCCCGCCCCATCGCTACTTCACGCAGATAGATGTCGCGCACCCGGTCGATCGTCCAGTCCCGGCTGTAAGTCTTGCCTATCGACAAGAGTTCGTAGTCTATTTTTCTTAGTCCGTATTTCTCAAAGTCCGCTTCCGGGATTTTTTCATTGACAAAGGCCATAGTCTTTTCTCCTGTGCAGGAGCTGAGGCGGGTTTAAGGGTTTTCAGAATAAATTCTTCCAATCCTGAAGCGACGACGTTTGCACATGCCGGCGTTTCCATAAGCAGCATGTCGGGCTGTGTATCAGCCACCAATGGCTTTTTTCTGCCCGGCCGCCGGCAGAGTAAATTTTGTCTGCTTTTCCATTTCCCGGGCGTTGCGCTAAGACAGCCGGGTAGAAAGCGGATGAAAAATGGCGGCAGAGCCGCAGAAAGCGGCTGCAGAGGGGACGTGTTCGAGCAACGGCATGATCGGCGCGCTGCCGCCGTGGCGGGGCGCTTGTGCGGCAGTGTAAAAGCCGGCAGTTTGCCCGTAAAAGGCAAATTGCCGGCTCGGTCAGGAGGTAGGTGCTTTACTGCTTGCAGATAATAATGTGGCCGTCGTCCTGGCGAATGTGGCCGCTTGTTTCCAGGTCTTTCATGACGCGCGTGACCATTTCGCGCGAAGCGCCGACGACCTTTGCCATATCCTGTTTGGTGAGTTTGCGGCGTACCTGGCGTTCGCCGTCGACTTCTTCCGACAGCTCCAGCAGCAGCTTGGCGACGCGGCCGTAGGTGTCCATCAGCGCCAGGCTTTCGATCTTCCAGGTGGCGCGGCGCAGGCGCAGCACCAGGCTGCGCATGATGCTCAGGCAAAGCTCCGGGTTTTCCATCAGGGTGTGGGTGAAATCCTCGCGGGAGATTTCCAGCAGTTCGCAGTTGTCGAAGGCGACGACGTCGGCTGAGCGCGGCTCGCCGTCGATCAGCGCCATTTCGCCGATGCATTCGCCTTCGCCGATGAAGGAAAGAATGACTTCGCGCCCTTCGTTATCGCGGCTCAGAACCTTGACGCTGCCGCGTATGATGATGAACAGGGATTGATCGTCGGAACTGTCGCCGCCGTAGACGATCGTTTTATTGCGCGGAAAGCTGCGTCTGACGGCGACACGGGCGAACATCTGCAACTGCGCGTCGGTCAATCCTTCAAACAGGGGAATGTTCTGCAAGGCGGCCAGTCGGGCCTGTTCTGACGATAATGCGGGCGCTTTTGCCATAGTGAACCTCCTTGGAATACCCCCAGCGAGCGAGGGTCTGCGTTATTAATCTGGCAACGCGCCCGATTGTACGCTATTCACGCGGCATCGCCCATTGCTTCATTCCTCCGTTCTCCATTTTCCGTTTCCGGCATTCCTCTTTTCCGGCGACGGGCAGCATCGCTGCGGCGATCCGGCTGCGTCAGGGCGTGCAGCGGCTGCCGGAGGCTATTTCGCTATAATCGCGCAACCAGGCAGGCTGTTGTTTGGATTGCGGCTTGTGTTGCCGAATTTTTGCCGCATCCGCTGCTGCCTGCGCCGTAGCATTTGCTGAAATTGCTGAAACTGTCGAAAGGAACAGAACACCATGACCCAAGCCACCCGCCACAACCGTTTGCTCATTCTTGGTTCCGGCCCGGCCGGCTATACCGCCGCCATCTACGCCGCACGCGCCAACCTCAAGCCGGTGCTGATTACCGGCCTTGCACAGGGCGGCCAACTGACGACGACGACGGAAGTCGACAACTGGCCGGGCGAGGCCGACGGCATCCAGGGGCCGGAGTTGATGCAGCGCTTCGAGGCGCATGCCAAGCGCTTTGAGGCGGAAATCGTTTTCGACCAGATTCACACCGTTCGACTGAACGAAAAACCGTTCATGCTGATCGGTGATGCCGGTACGTATACCTGTGATGCGTTGATTATTGCCACCGGCGCGTCCGCCCAGTATCTGGGTCTGCCGTCGGAAGAGGCGTTTGCGGGCCGTGGCGTTTCCGCCTGCGCCACCTGCGACGGTTTCTTCTACAAGGACAAGCCCGTTGCCGTCATCGGCGGCGGGAACACCGCGGTCGAAGAGGCGCTGTATCTTGCCAACATCGCCAGCCATGTCACGCTCGTCCACCGCCGCGACAAGCTGCGCAGCGAAAAAATCATGCAGGACAAGCTGTTTGAGAAAGAAAAGGCCGGCAAGGTCACGATCAAATGGAACAGCACGTTGGATGAAGTGCTGGGCGATGCCAGCGGCGTAACCGGCGTGCGCCTTAAAAACGTGCAGAGCGGCGCGGTCGAGGATATCCCGCTGGAAGGCGTCTTCATCGCCATCGGCCACAAGCCGAACACCGATATTTTTGCCGGTCAGCTCGAACTGGACAAAGGATACATCGTCACGCAGGGCGGCCGTCTCGGCAATGCCACGCAGACCAGCGTTCCCGGCGTGTTTGCGGCGGGCGACGTGCAGGATCCGATTTACCGCCAGGCGTGTACTTCTGCCGCCAGCGGCTGCATGGCGGCGCTCGACGCCGAGCGCTATCTCGAACATCTGGCCGGCTAAAATCAGGCATCGGGCGGACGGCGGCGATGAAACACGAACCGTTGCAATATCGGCCATGCCGCCTCGCCTGCGCCGGTGGACGCCGGCGCGCCGTATTGCCTGGCTGAATCTACACTTGCCCGACCGATGAGCACGTTGCCGACACCGGAAGATATGGCCGCATTCCAGGCGGCGGTTGGCGATGTCGTCCCGCTGAAAACCGAGCGGCGCGTGCTCCATGAACCTCCCAAGCCGCGCCCGCGCCCGCGTCAGCGTGAGCTGGACGAATCCCAGGCGGTGGCCGAATCCCTGCACGGCCCGCTGGAAATCGATGACCTGCTGGCGATGGGCGAGGCGGAAGCCTATCTGCGCCCCGGGCTGTCGCGCAGCGTTCTGCGTGATCTGCGGCGCGGCCGCTGGGCGATCCAGGACCATATCGACCTGCACGGCATGAACCGTTACCAGGCGCATGAAGAAGTCAGCCTGTTCCTGTCCGCATCGGCGGCCAGCGGCAAACGCTGTCTGCGCATCGTTCATGGGCGGGGGCATGGCTCCCCCGGGCGGCAGGGCGTCCTTCGCTTGCTGGTTAAAAGCTGGCTTGCCCGCAGCCGGCACGTCCTGGCTTTTTGCCATGCCGCTGCCTGCGATGGCGGCGAAGGGGCGCTCTGGGTGCTGCTTCAGGCTGTTCGGCCGCGGCCTCCGCGGCGCTGATGGCCGTTTCTTTCTGCCTCTTCCGGCGTGGGCGGATAAAAAACGGTACGAAAACGCCCGGCGCAAGCAGGGGTGGCTTTGCCTGCCGATGCGATTCAAAAACACCAAAAATGCCGGGCAGCCGCCAATGCCCGATGGACAAGGGCTGCAAAGGCGACCGGGCTGAAACGCCCAAAAGACGTGGGGTTCAGGCCAGCGAGTCCGACCGATCCGGCCAATTGCGCATCACCGCCGGAACACGCAGTCAGGCAGCGCAACAACATTGCCGCAGAATGAGCAGCGTCTCTCATCGCCGTTGTCCTGGCGCGGGAAACGGTTGGGCTTGGCGTTGAGGGCAGGCGTGGGGGGAGTGGGGCTGGAGTGTGGCCGGATAGCCGCCGGGATAGACTGAATAGGGCTAAAGAGGGCTGAATAGGCGGGGGAATGTTGCGTGGCTGCTCGCGCTATAGCAGCGTGTCGTGCGCGAGGCCGTCCTGCTTGATCATTTGCCGCAGCTGGTTGAAGGCCACGGTCTGGATTTGCCGGATGCGTTCGCGCGTTAATCCCAGTTCGGCGGCGATTTCTTCGCGCGTGCCAATTTCGTAGCCGAGCAGGCCGTAACGCCGCGCCAGCACGTAGCGCTGCCGCTCGGGCAGTTGCTTTACCCAGCTGGTGACGAGCTGTCCGATGCGCTGTTGTTGCATCAGGCTTTCCGCTTCCAGCGTATTGTCGTCGGGCAGGATGTCGGCGATGTTGTGTTCGGGGTCGATTTCCAGCGGCGCATCGAGCGAGGCGATATGTTCGCTAAGGGCGATGGCGCGCCGCACTTCTTCCGCCGGCCGGTCGATCAGGTGAGCGATGTTTTCGATGCGGATTTCGCGGCCGCTGGCCAGTTCCAGATGGCGCATGGCGCGTAGGATCAGGTTGATCTCCTTGATGACGTGAACGGGCAGGCGGATGGTGCGCGACTGGTTCATGATCGCACGTTCGATGTTCTGGCGAATCCACCAGGTCGCGTAGGTGGAAAAGCGGAAGCCGCGTTCCGGCTCGAATTTTTCGATGGCGTGAATCAGGCCGAGATTGCCTTCCTCGATCAGGTCGGGCAGCGGCAGGCCGCGGTTGAGGTAGTGCTTGGCGATATTGACGACCAGCCGCAGATTGTGTTCGATCATGCGCTGGCGCGCGGCGAAATCCCCCTGCCGGATCTGGAGCGCGCATTCGTATTCTTCCTGTGGCGTAAATAGCGGTTTGGCGCCGATTTCGTTCAGGTAATACAGGGTGATGTCGTTGAGGAGTTCAACTCCCGGTGAATCGTGGGAGGCGCCGGAATCCGCGGAGTCATCGGAATCGCCCGCCTCGCCCACCCCCTGAGATTTAGCGGGGCGGGGCATATCGGCCGGTTCGGCGGAATCCGATGTTTCCGTTGTTTCCGTCGCGTACTTCTCGGTGGAGAGTGCGTCCGCTTCGGCCAGCGTTCCCGCGTGCGAAACCGCATGGCGGGTTTTGCGCCGGCCAGTTTTGTTTCTGCTGTTCACGGTCAGCGCGCTGGCAGGTATTTCATCGGATCGACCGGCCTGCCCTGGGTGCGAATCTCAAAATGCAGCTTCACCCGGTCGGCGTCGGTATTGCCCATTTCCGCAATCTTCTGCCCTTTACTGACCTGCTGGCCTTCCTTGACGAGCAGCTTGCTGTTGTGCGCGTAAACGGAGACGAGATTGTCGGCGTGTTTGATGATGACCATGTTGCCGTAGCCGCGCAGGGCATTGTTGGCGATGATGACCTTGCCGTCCTGCGCCGCAATGACGGGATCGCCGTGCTTGCCGGAAACATCGACGCCCTTGTTGCCGTTGCTGCCAAAGTGACCGAGCACGGCGCCGCTCGCCGGCCAGCTCCAGCTTTGTCCGTGGGCTGCCGTGTCTGCCGCGGAGTCCGCGCCTTGCCTGCCGCCTTCGGCGGATTGTGCGGCGCCCGCCGCAGTGGTTGCTGCTGCGGCCGTGGTTGCGTCCGGCGTCCTTGGCAAGGCCGGCCCTTCAGCCTGCGCCAGCGCTTGTTCGGAGTAGGGTTCCTTGCCGGCTTTCGGTTCGCGTTTGAGGAGGCCGGTGCTGCCGCCCGCCTCGCTGCCGGAAAAAACTGCGCCGCCTGCGGCGGAATCCGTGCCTGTGCCGCCCAGCGTGCGCTGTTCGATGCCCTGGTTATCGGTGATCGGCTGCGTTTCGACGCCGGTTGCGGCGTCTACCACCGGGGTTTCCGCGCCTTGCGGGCGCAGGCGGATGATGCGGCCGACGGAAAGCTGGTTGGCATTTTCGAGCTGGTTGAGGGCAATCAGCTCGCGGGGATCCATGTTGTGCGCCCGGGCGATGCTATAGAGCGTGTCGCCGCTCTGGACGGTGTAATACGCTTCACCCGCCGGCGTGCCCGTAGCGTATCCGCCGCGCCCTTCGACGGGGGCGGGGACGTTGCTGACGCAGGCGGCCAGTGTCAGCGCGGCCGCAGCGATGAGGGAAAAATGGCAAAGGCGGTGGCAGGCGCGGCGCAGGCCGGCATGTACGGCGTGTGGCATGAGCGGTGCGGGGCTGACGCGAGCGCTGAAGTGGCCGATGTTTTTCATTCGAGTCCTGAGAGTAGCGGAACAAAATTGACGAGGCTGTCCACCCGGATTTCGGCGATATTTTCTGCACGGCGTTCGAAAAGCCGGAGGGTCTGCCGTTCGGTGCCGAACGGTAGCAGTATTCTGCCATTCGGCGCCAGCTGTTGCAAAAGCGCGTGCGGAAGTTCCGATGCGGCGGCGGAAACGATGATGGTGTCGAAGGGCGCGGCCTCCGGCAGCCCTTGCTGCCCGTCGGCGTGCTTGAGGCGGACGCGGAACTGCTGGATTTTGCGCAGGTTGCGTCTGGCGCGCGCGAGCAGCGGCGCGATGCGCTCGACGGCGTAGACTTCCGGCGTCAGCTGCGCCAGCACGGCGGCCTGGTAGCCGGAACCGGCGCCGATTTCCAGCGTTTTGCCCAGTTCGCGCCCGCGCATCAGAATCTCGATCATCCGCGCGACGATGAAGGGCTGTGAAATGGTTTGGGAAAACCCCAGCGGCAGCGCCGAATCCTCGTAGGCGCGGGAAGCCAGGGCTTCCTCGACAAACAGGTGACGCGGTACGGCGGCAATGGCGGCCAGCACGCGCTCCTCGGCAATGCCGTCGGCGCGCAGGCGCTCGATCATGCGTGCCCGTGCGCGCGGCGAAGTCATGCCCAGACCGGACGCGCTCAGGCTCATTGGTCGAGCCATCCCCGCAGCAGCGGCAGTTGCGCCGTATGCGTCAGGTCGATCTGTAAGGGCGTGATCGACACCTGGTGGCTGGCGACGGCGTAAAAGTCGGTGCCTTCCTCGGCGTCTTCCGCCTGGCCGGCGGCGCCGACCCAATACACCGTTTCGTTGCGCGGCGTAACGGTGGCGACCATCCCCTCGGCCTTGTGGCGCTTGCCCAGCCGCGTGATGGCGCGGCCTTGCAGCATCTCGTAGGGAATGTCGGGAATATTGACGTTGAGCAGCATCGGCTCGGCGGGGCGGCGGGCGATCAGCGCATCGACCAGTTCGCGCGCCACGCGGCCGGCGGTGTTCAGATGCCCGAACGTCTTGCTGCACAGCGAAATGGCCAGCGAGGGAATGCCGAGCAGAAAGCCCTCGGTCGCCGCGGCGACGGTACCGGAATAAATCGTATCGTCGCCCATGTTGGCGCCCAGGTTGATGCCGGAAACCACCATGTCCGGCAAGGTATCCAGCACGCCGGTGACGGCCAGGTGTACGCAATCGGTGGGCGTGCCATTGACGTGATAAAACCCGTTGCTGCCGCGCCGGAGGGAGAGCGGGCGGTCAAGCGTCAGCGAGTTGCTCGCGCCGCTGTAATCGCGCTCCGGCGCGACGACGACGATCTCCGCCACCTCCGAGAGAACGTGCGCCAGATGTTCGATACCGGGTGAAAAATAACCATCGTCGTTGCTCAACAAAATTCTCATGGCGCGATCAGTACAGGCGTAATCGATGTTGCAATTGTTATGGAAATACGGCAATGAAAACCGGCGCGGCGTTTTTTATCGTGGGGGCCTGGCCGCGCCGTCGCCGGATGCCTTGTCTGTTCCGGCAATCGCGCGATTATACGGGGATTCGCCAGCACGGGAGAAGGGGAAGGTGTGGAAGAAATGGAAGGCGTGGAAGAAGTGGAAGGACGGAAAGGTGGAAAGAGCATTGCCGGTAAGCATGCTCTGAAGCCCGCGTGGAATGGGCGTTTCCGGCCGCCTTGCCCGCCAGCCCAGTATTTACGCGGGTTTCCGGCCTGCCTGCCCGCAAACGCCCGATTGACGCGGGCTCCGGCGCCGCCCGGTCTGAAACGCCCAAAAGACGTGGGCTTGCGGCCGGTCGTTCGGCTGGTCACTGCAAGTTTCAGCGCGCGGCCACCAGCGACTACACGCACTCAACGCCCTTGGCGCATTTTCTCCAGCGCCTGCCACGCTTGGCGCACTGCTCTATCGTCACCCCTCCAGCCCACGTAAAACGGGCTTCTTCAGCCAGGCAGGCCGGGAACCCGCGTAGAATAAGGGCTTCCGGGCACCTGCCCGAAAACGCCCGATTGACGCGGGTTTCAGCGCTACCCCGCCTGAAATGCCCAAAAGACGCGGGCTCCGGCGCTACCCGGTCTGAAACGCCTAAAAGACGCGGACTTCCGGCCGGTTATTGCAGCCGGTTACTGCGGACGTTCAGCCCGCTGGGCTTGGCACATCGCCTTTCGCCCACCGCCTGGGTTTCGTCGATGACCTGTTTCCGGAACGGGAAGAAGCGGAAGGCGAGCAGGGGAAGCTGGGAAGGCGGGAAGCTGGAGGAAGGCGGAACGCCCGCTGGCCCACGAAAATAGCCTGCCCCGAACCCCGCGTAAAACGGGCTTCTCCGGGGTAGCTACCTGACAGCCCAGTGTTTACGCGGGTTTCCGGCCTGCCCGTTTTCAGGCCCAATGTTTACGGGCATTTCCAGCCTACATGCCCGCAAATTCTTTATTGACGAGGGTTCCGGCGCTGCCCTGCCTGAAACGCCTAAAAGACGCGGGCTTGCGGGCAGCCGATTTAGATAGTCGGGCGTTGCATCCAGAATGCGCGGACAACAACTCGGCAGCGCCGCAGGAAATGAATGCGTCTCGTTGCCGTCGCCGCCATATGAATGCGGATGAAAAATGCCGGTCAGGAAGGCCTGTATTTTGAGAGACGTACGCTGGGTATGCAGCGCTACAGCGCGTTGTTTTGCCATGATCGGCTTGGCGTCCGCGTAGATTGGGCGTTGCTCGTCCCCCATTGCCCATTGACCGTTGACCATGGCCCGTCACTCCGTCACCTGCCACCCATCGAGCGTCATTCCCCCGCTCCGTTATCCGGTCTATAAAATCCGGCGGGGGCGGCCTGCCGGGTGTCGGAACCCTGCGGTTAGGCAGCCGTTCTCGCCGAAATATTTGTGCAAAGACGGAAGTTATTGTCCGTCATCATCACTATTTGCAGACAGGCTGATCGGCCGGAAGCCCACGTATTATTTGGGCTACAGGCGAGTTGCCCTATTATGGATGTGCTTGCTGTATGCACTGGTTGTGCGATGTGGGAATATAATAAGCGGCAGTCTGATCGAGAAA
>ERZ772917.1478-NODE-1478-length-13416-cov-4.905546_pt1 | contig 13416 bp, 9 predicted proteins | sample MGYA00511187_ERZ772917 | MGnify/ENA primary metagenome ERZ772917 (study PRJEB29015, sample SAMEA2737925) | human oral metagenome | biome: human oral; feature: human-associated habitat; material: dental | place: China | collected 2012 ... | reverse complement strand
CCATTTTGGCGTTTGCAGAAGTTCTGCAAGAGCCATTTTCTCCGATTTGACGTTTGCAGAAGTTCTGCAAGAGCACTTTTCTCCATTTTGACGTTTGCAGAAGTTCTGCAAGAGCCATTTTCTCCAATTTGACGCTTGCAGAAGTTCTGCAAGAGCACTTACATAGAAGGTCTCCTACAGTATGAGGAGTGGAGATGCTCTCTTAGCGTCGTTTATGGAAAAAGTAGGCGTTGGTATCTTTGCCGGCGATTTAGGATAGCAAGCAACGTATTGAAGTCAGCAAGATCAATCCCTATACATATATTATCAGTAGAAGAATGAAAGTGAAAAGTTTCATGTGGTTAGCCCTGGCCGTTTGTCTGCCGGGGCTTGTTGTCTCATGTGGTAAGAAACAATCCGGGGCGCAGGCTGGAGCGGGTGCTGCCGCGGGGGCGTACAAGACGATGACGGTGGAGCGCTCGGACAAGGAGTTTACCCGCACCTATTCGGCCACGATCCGCGGACGGCAAGATGTGGCCGTCGTGCCGCAGGTGTCGGGCACACTGACGAAGGTGCTTGTGAACGAAGGCGAGGCCGTGCGACGCGGGCAGACGCTGTTCGTGATCGACCAAGTGCCCTATCAGGCGGCACTCACGCAGGCGCAGGCAGCCGTGGGCACGGCCGAAGCGGCGCTGGCGACGGCTCGCCTGACGTGCGAAAGCAAGCAGACGCTGTATGACCAAAAAGTGATCTCAGACTTTGAACTGCAGACGGCCAAGAACGCGCTGAAGACGGCTGAGGCGGCCTTGGCGCAGGCGCGGGCGGCTGAGGTGAATGCGCGAAACAACCTCTCATACACCACGGTCAAGAGCCCGGCCGACGGCGTAGTGGGTACGCTGCCTTACAGGCAGGGTTCGCTCGTGGGGCCGTCGATGCAGGAACCGCTGACGGTCGTTTCGGATAACAAAGACATGTACGTCTATTTCTCTATCAACGAGAACGAACTCTTAGCGCTGGGACGCGAATACGGTTCGACGGCTGAGGCGCTGAAGAAGTTCCCGCCCGTGCGCCTGATCCTGAGCGACGGATCGGAGTATCCTGACTCGGGGCGCGTGGAGAGTGTGAGCGGCGTGATTGATCCTGCGACAGGGACGGCCAGCCTCCGGGCGGAGTTTCCCAATGCTGGAAGGCTGTTGCACAGCGGCGCCACGGGCAACGTGATTATGCCCTCCGTCTACCGCGATTGCATCGTCATCCCGCAGGCGGCCACGGTGCAGATGCAGGACAAGACGCTCGTTTATAAAGTGGTCGACGGCAAGGCGGTCTCCACGCTCATCACCGTCTCGCCCCTCAGCGACGGGCAGGAATACGTGGTGCTGAGTGGCCTCGAGGCAGGCGACGTGATCATCGCCGAGGGAGCCGGACTGGTGAGGGAAGGAGCAGAGGTGAAGTAGGATTATGAAGGGAAACGTATTTATCAAGCGGCCGGTACTGGCCATGTCGATCTCTATCCTGATCGTCATCGTGGGGCTGATCTCGCTCTTCACGCTGCCCGTGGAGCAGTATCCGAACATCGCCCCGCCCACCGTGATGGTCTCCACGGCCTACACCGGCGCGGACGCCGAGGCGGTGCAGAAGAGCGTCATCATGCCGTTAGAAGAGAACATCAATGGCGTGGAGAACATGATCTACATGTCGTCCACGGCCACGAACAGCGGTTCGGCCTCGATCTCGGTGTATTTCAAGCAGGGGACGGACCCGGACATGGCGGCGGTGAACGTGCAGAACCGTGTGGCGCGTGCCCAAGGGTTGCTCCCGGCCGAAGTGACACGCGTCGGCGTGAGCACACAGAAGCGACAGACGAGCTTCCTGCAGATTAATGCCCTGACGTGCACGAACGGGAAGTATGACGAGAGCTTCCTCTCGAATTACCTTGACATCAACATCGTCCCGCAGATCAAGCGTATCGAGGGCGTGGGCGACGTGATGGTGATGGGCGACACCTACAGCATGCGCATCTGGCTCAAGCCTGACGTGATGGCGCAGTACGGACTCGTGCCGTCGGACATCACGGCCGTGCTCGGCGAGCAAAACATCGAGTCGCCCACGGGTTCGCTCGGTGAAAACTCAGACAACACCTTCCAGTACACGATGAAGTATCGCGGTCGCTTAGTCAGCGTCGAGGAGTTTAGCAACATGGTGATCCGCGCCGACGAGAGCGGCAATGTGCTCCGCCTGAAAGACGTGGCGCGGGTGGAGCTCGGTTCGCGGTCGTACAGCTTCCACGGCGCAATGGACGGCAAGCCGGCCGTCTCGTTCATGGTCTTTCAGGTGTCCGGCGCCAACGCCACGGAGACGAACGCGCGCATCACGGTCCTGCTGCAAAAGCTGAGTAAGGATCTGCCCGACGGACTCGAGTTTACGAACATGATGAGCTCAAACGACTTCCTCTACGCCTCGATCCATAACGTGGTGGAGACGCTCGTCATCGCCATCCTGCTCGTCATCTTGGTGGTTTACTTCTTCCTGCAAGACTTCAAGAGCACGCTCATCCCTTCGATCTCGATCATCGTCTCGCTGATCGGCACCTTCGCCTGCCTGTCCATCTTCGGCTTCAGCATCAACATCCTGACGCTGTTCGCCCTCGTGTTGGCCATCGGTACGGTGGTGGACGACTCGATCGTCGTCGTCGAGGCCGTGCAGTCGAAGTTCGACATCGGCTACAAGTCGCCTTACCAAGCCACGAAGGATGCGATGGGCGACGTGACGATGGCCGTCATCACGTGTACGATCGTCTTCATGGCCGTGTTCATCCCGGTCACATTCATGGGCGGTACGTCGGGCATCTTCTACACCCAGTTCGGTATTACGATGGCTACGGCCGTCGGCATCTCGTGCATCAACGCCCTCACGCTCTGCCCCGCCCTCTGCGCCATGATCATGCGCCCGGCCGACGGCACGAAGAGCGCCAAGAGCTTCAACGGTCGGGTGAAGGCGGCTTACAACGCCTCGTTCAACGCCGTGATGGGGAAGTATAAGAAGGGCGTGATGTTCTTCATCCACCACCGCTGGATGGCGTGGGCGGCATTAGCTTGCGCTGTGGTGTTGCTGGTTTACTTTATGAAGACGACGAAAACGGGCCTCGTCCCGCAGGAAGACCAAGGCGTGGTAATGGTCAACGTCAGCGTATCGCCCGGTAGCTCATTGGCCACCACGATGAAGACGCTCGACAAGGCCGAAGCCATCCTGAAAACCGTGCCCGAGGTGGAGCACTATACCCGCGTGGCGGGTTACGGATTTATGTCCGGGCAAGGTGTGTCATACGGTATGTTCATCGTCCGCCTCAAGGACTGGAGCGAACGCAAAGGCCGCGCGCACAGTTCGGACGCCGTGTTGGGCAAGCTGATGGCGCAACTGCAAACCATCAAAGAGGCGCAGATCTTCGCCTTCCAGCCGGGCATGATCCCCGGTTACGGCACGGGTAATGCCGTCAGTCTAAACCTGCAGGACAAGACGGGTGGCGACATGACGAAGTTCTACCAGACGACCATGCAATACCTCGGCGCCCTCAACCAACGCCCCGAGGTTGCGATGGCTTACACCTCGTACGCGATGAACTTCCCGCAGTACAGCATCGATGTGGACGCCGCCAAATGCAAACGCGCCGGCATCTCGCCCTCCTCGGTGCTCAGCGTCCTTAGCGCCTACTGCGGCGGTGCGTACGTCTCCAACTTCAACCAGTACGGCAAGGTCTACCGCGTCATGATGCAGGCCGACCCGAAGTATCGCCTCAACCAGCAATCGCTCAACGGTCTCTACGTCCGCAACGGCACAGAAATGGCGCCCATCGGCCAATTCGTCACGATCAAACAGGTGATGGGCCCCGAGGTGGCCACGCGCTTCAATCTCTACTCCGCCATCACGGCCAACGTCAGCGTAGCCGACGGTTACTCTACCGGCGAGGCCATGCGGGCCATCGAGGAGGTGGCCGAGCAGACCCTGCCGCAGGGTTACGGCTACGAATACAGCGGCATCTCGCGCGAGGAATCGGAGAGCGGCGGCGCATCTACGCTCCTCATCTACGGCATCTGCGTGGTGCTCATCTACCTCATCCTCTCCTGCCTCTACGAGAGCTTCCTCATCCCCTTCGCCGTCATCCTCTCCGTGCCGTGCGGACTGATGGGCAGCTTCCTCTTTGCGCAGCTCTTCGGCTTGGAGAATAACATCTACCTGCAGACGGGTGTCATCATGCTCATCGGCCTATTAGCCAAGACGGCTATCCTCATCACCGAGTACGCCATCGAGCGACGCCGCCAGGGCATGGGCATCATCGAGTCCGCCTATTCGGCCGCGCAGGTGCGCCTCCGCCCGATCTTGATGACGGTGCTGACGATGATCTTCGGTATGCTCCCGCTCATGTTCTCGTCCGGCGCTGGCGCCAACGGCAACAGTTCGCTCGGAACGGGCGTGGTGGGCGGCATGATCGTCGGTACACTCGCCCTGCTCTTCCTCGTGCCGGTGCTCTACATCGCTTTCGAGTTCATGCAGGAAAAGGTGCGCCCGGCTATGCACAAAGAGGCGGACGCGCAGGTGCAGTTGGAGCACGAGCGGAGCCTGAATGAGCGCAACGCATCACACACGGATAACACAGCAGAATAATGAAAACGATATGGATGAAGAGAGTCCTCCCGACTCTTTCCGCAGCGTTAATACTGACCAGCTGCGGCATTTACACGAACTATCAACGCCCCGACAGTGCCCCCACGGACGGCCTCTATGGTAGCGCCGAAAAATCTGGTGGTGACACCACGAATCTGGGCAGCCTGCCTTGGCGCGACGTCTTCACCGACGTCCGCCTCCAGGCGCTCATCGAGCGCGGGCTGCGTAACAATACGGATCTCGGCCGGGCACACCTGCAAGTGGAGCAGGCCGAGGCGTCGCTTTCGGCGGCCAACCTGGCCTTCCTGCCCTCCTTCGCGCTGACGCCTCAGGCCACAATCAGCGGCGTAGACGGCGCCGCGCCCTCGCAGACGTATCGCCTCCCGTTGACGGCCTTGTGGCAGCTCGACGTCTTCGGCAGCCTCCGCAACGCCCGCCAGCGCGCCCGGACGCTGCTCTTGGCCAGTCAGGCCTACCGACAGGCGGTGCAAGCGCAAGTCGTCTCCGGCATCGCTACCTATTATTATACGTTGGCCATGCTCGACGAGCAGCTGAAGATCTCCGAAGAGACGGCCGCCAACTGGCAGAAGAACGTCGAGACCATGCGCGCGCTGATGGCGGCCGGGCGATACAACGACGCCGCCGTGTCGCAGTCCGAGGCCAACTGGTACAGCGTCAGCGCCTCTGTGCTCTCCCTCCGCCAGCAAATCCGCGAGACGGAGAATCGGTTGGCCGTCTTGTTGGGCGACAGCATTCACGCCGTGGAGCGTGGCGAGATGGACGCCTGGCAAATGCCCGCTTCGCTCAGCGTCGGGCTGCCGGCCTCGCTCCTGGCGCAGCGTCCGGACGTGATGCGCGCCGAGCAGAGTCTGGCCGCCGCCTTCTATGCGACCAATGCCGCCCGTGCGGCCTTCTATCCCTCCATCACGCTGAGCGGAACGGCCGGCTGGACGAGCAGCGCAGGGGCGGCCATCACCAACCCAAGTAATTTCATCTGGTCGGCCGTGGCGTCGCTCACGCAACCCCTCTTCCAAAACGGTCGCCTGCGCGCACAGCTGCGGATCGCCCGCGCCGAACAGGAGTCGGCCGCGCTCACCTTCCGCCAGACGCTGCTCAACGCCGGCATGGAGGTGAATAACGCCCTGACGCAGGTGCAGACCTACGAGGCCAAGGCGGAGTATTACGACAAGCAAGTCGCCTCGCTCGAGCGCGCCGTCAAGGCTACCACGCTGCTCATGGAGCACGGATCGGCCACCTATCTCGAGGTGCTCACCGCGCAGCAAAGCCTGCTCGCCGCCCGACTGACCCGACTGACGAACCGCTACAACGAGATCTCGTCCGTCATCACGCTTTACCAGGCGCTCGGTGGCGGTGCGCAGTAGCGTTATCGCACTTTACGCCGGGCTCCTACACACGAAAAAAGAGCCCTCGCACCAGTTTGCGGGGGCTCTTCGTCTTTCTAATTGGCGGGGCGGCTGCGGCCGCCAGCGAAGTTTGGCTAAGTATAAGGCAATCTTCCTCGGTCTTGGCAGAAGCCTGCGCGGCCTTAAACAAGTACTCGATTAGCTCCACGCACACTGCGCGGCCTCAAACAAGTACTCGATTGGCTCCGCGCACACTGCGCGGCCTTAAACAAGTACTCGATTGGCTCCGCGCACACTGCGCGGCCTCAAACAAGTACTCGATTGGCTTCGCGCACACTGCGCGGCCTCAAACAAGTACTCGATTAGCTCCGCGCACACTGCGCGGCCTCAAACAAGTACTCGATTGGCTCCGCGCACATCGGCTGAAGCAAACAGACCTCTGTTTGGCTCGCGCACATCGGCTGAAGCAAAACAGACCTCTGTTTTGGGTCGCGCACATCGGCTGAAGCAAAACAGACCTCTGTTTTGGGCCGCGCACATCGGCTGAAGCAAAACAGACCTCTGTTTGGCTTCGCGTCAGTGCATGATGCGATGCAACAGTTCCTTGAGGATCTCTCCATCAGTCATGGAGGAAGTCACATCCACCCCCTTCGACTGCGCGTCGGCCAAACGGATGTCGTGAATCACATGGAAGACCTTCATGGCCTTGTAGTTCTTCATGCCCGTCACATAGTCGCGCACTTGCACCGGGAAGCGAAGCCCCAAGGTCTGCATCAGTCCCCGCTCCGAACGATCCTTGGCGTAATAGCAGATCAGGAGGTTGGTGAAGTAGTTGAAGAGCACGGGCAGCGTCATCTGTATCGGGTGATTCACCGGATCACTGTCAAAGTACCTCGCAATCCGGTGCGCCCGCAGCGTGTCGCGCTCCACGATGGCATGCAGCAGCTCGAAGTTGTTGTAATCCTTGCTGATCCCCACGTTTTGCTCAATCAGTTCCGGCGTGATCGTCTTGTCCTTCTGACTGGCCAGCAGGATCTGCAACTTGTCCAAGATCTGATGTAGCCGTGCAGGATCATTACCGACAAATTCGTTCAGCATAGCCGCCACCTTTCGGTCTCCCGCCATCGAACGCCCCTTGAGTGCCGTTGCGATGTAAGCCTCCATGCGGTAATCGGGGATCTTGTCCGACTCGAACACGATCCCCACCTTCTTCACCGCAGTAGACAAGGAGGTGAACCGCCGCCGACCGTCTTGCTTTTTCAGCTTACAACAGAGCACAAGTACAGTTGATTCTAAAGGCTTACGCGCATAAGTGATGATAGGTTCTAAGTCCGTCAGTCCTTGTGCCTCACGAACTACGACTAACTGCCTGTCGGCCATCATCGGGAAACGCCGCGCCGCATTGATCACATCGGCCGACTTCGCCTCCGAACCGTAGAGGATCGTTTGGTTAAAATCGCGGTCAGCCTCTTTGACAACCCGGTCGGTGAGTAGCTCTGTGATGCGGTCAATAAAATGCGGTTCTTCCCCGATCAATAAATAGATCGGGCTGAATCTACCGGCTCGAATATCTCGGCAAATCCCGTCAAATGTCTGTGCTCCCTCGGCTGCCATCGCCTGTCGCTTGCTCCTTGCTTACTCAGCTTACCAGTTAAACTTGATATGCTGGATGGTCTTCTTCGCGTCGATAATCATCTCCAAGGCCGCAATGCCCAGTTCCACATGCTCGGGTGCAAACTTTTGCGTCACGCCCTTATCACTCTCAATCGTTTTTACGCCATTCTCCTCCAACGGCTTGTCGGAGACCATCAACAGCGCTCCGGTCGGAATCTGATTGGCAAATCCAGCCGTCAGCAAGGTGGCCGTTTCCATATCGATACCTGTGGCATGCGTACGAACAAGATACTCCTTGAAAGACGTATCATACTCCCACACGCGCCGATTCGTGGTGTAGATCGTACCTGTCCAGTAGTCATGGCCTTTATCGCGTATCGCCGACGAAATCGCGCGCAACATGGAGAATGCCGGCAGCGAAGGCACCTCGGGAGGCAAGTAATCATTCGATGTTCCTTCCCCACGGATCGCCGCGATCGGCAATACATAATCACCCAACGAATTGGCACGTTTCAATCCGCCGCATTTGCCCAAAAACAGCACAGCCTTAGGCATGACGGCCGAAAGCAAATCCATGATGGTCGCTGCGTTTGAGCTCCCCATCCCGAAGTTAATGATCGTAATTCCCCCACCTGAAGCATTCGGCATGGAATTGCGTAGCCCCAAAATCGGCACATCAAAATGCTCAGCAAACAACTCCACATACTTAGTGAAGTTGGTCAATAAAATATGGCTCGAAAAGTCTTCCAACTTTCTGTCCGTATAGCGCGGGAGCCAATTCTCTACGATTTCTTGTTTTGTCTTCATCTGCTATGTCTTTATTTTGTCCTACATTCTGTGTTGATCATTTCTATTTCTCATCAATGAGCCTTTATCCCCGGTTAAATCTTCCCCCCTGTCCGCTGCGTTTTAGTTCTGATCGCGGGCGGCGCACCTTGTTCGATCCTTTGCGGCGCAAATACGTGGCACTTACGCCTGAAGAATGGGTACGTCAGCACTTTGTTCACTTCCTTTCGTCAGAGAAAGGCATTCCCTCCGAACTGATGGCCAACGAAGTTTCTATCACACTGAATGCGATGGCACGGCGTTGCGACACGGTAGTTTATGATCGTCATCTACGCCCGATAGCCATCGTTGAGTATAAGGCGCCCTCTGTATCCGTAACAGTCGAAGTCTTTGAACAGGCTGCGCGTTACAATATGGTGCTTGGTGTGCCTTACCTAATCATTAGCAACGGGCTTCGTCATTTCTGCTTTTATCGAGACGATGATACCGGATCCTATATGCCCATAGATCATATCCCCTCTTATGAGGAAATGCTTCTTGCACGTCCACAGTAAGAGTAATCTAAACGGTGATTCCCCTTTTATTTAAAGGGAATATCTCGGTAAACAGTGAGATCTGAATCACCCTCTTTAATCTCTTGTCCTTCAATACACGCATTGAGCAAATCTTTTGCTGCGGGAAGGACTTCTTCCGGTTTAAATCCCTGTATGCTGCGCCCCAACAGGAAAGAGCAGGTATATTCTTGCCAATCTCTGCCTATTCGAGTTACGATCTCATTGCAACGGTCTAAGCAGTTGTAAAACTGCGATTCTGTCAAATAGCCAATCCAAAAGCACCATTTGGCTACGTTCACCGCACGACAAACATCCCATGCATAAGTCGATCGAATAAGTTTCACTTCTTCCTCCGGAATATTCAGTTCTCGTGCGATGCGTGCATAGATCCGATTCAACTCTTTATTCGTCTCATGGGTGCGGATAAACTCATCAAAATCGATGCTCTTCTGCAATTGAAGTAGTGCATTCAATGAGGCTATTGCCGACTGTTCATCCACGATATTTCGGCTTTTCTTCATGCCCTCCCGATACGTATCAATACGCTCCTTGGGTATCATAGACAGAGCCGATTCTCCTCGCGAACGAGCCAACACAGCACCATAGGCCATCGCCCTCAGGTGATTCTCACCGAGTGGCTTGCCCGAATAACGCGCATTGAACTCCTCTAATTCTTTTTTTCGTGCCTGCTTCATCCGGAAATTGGCATACAAGAAATAGCCGCACACAACCGCCGCAGCCACAGCGATAACTATATAAATGAATGTATTCATCTATCTATCTCCTTATTATACTTATTTGTTTGATTCATCTGCAAAAGTAAACGTAATGTTTAGGAGAAACGATGGAATTACGATAGAGCACGAAAGGATCCGACCTCTGAGGACTGGGCAGAGGCGGCCGGGTGTGGTGGCCGCGAGTAACGTCCCCAACGCCGGTTATAGGGAACGTCGATCCGAAGGAATGGGGCAGGAAAGGGGAAGACAGGCCACATTGCTGGCCGGGATTTGACTTAGTGAGGAGGGGAGTATTGAAAATTGAAAAAGGTCTACTTTTGCGGCATCTAATCGAACCAGTAGATGATTCTTTCAGCATTAACGGCTATATCTCCGGTGGACGGACGTTACCGGGGTAAAACAGAGGCGTTGGCCTCGTATTTCTCAGAATTTGCATTGATTAAATACCGCGTGCGTGTGGAAGTGGAATATTTCTGTGCGTTGACGGAGGTGTTGCCACAGCTTAAGGCGGCTCATTGTGCGGAGGTGCACGAGGCGCTGCGACGTATCTATCTTGATTTTTCATCGGCAGACGCTGAACGCATCAAGGAGATCGAACGGACAACGAACCACGACGTGAAGGCGGTGGAGTATTTTCTCAAAGAACGTATGGACGCGGCGGGAGCCGGATCCTATCGGGAATTTGTGCACTTCGGTTTGACCTCGCAGGACATTAATAATACGGCTCTTCCGCTTTCGGTCAAGGAGGCGCTGGACGACGTTTATTATCCCGCGCTGGAGGCCGTGAAGGCTATATTGTGTAGGTATGCAGAGGCCTGGGAGGAGATCCCTATGCCGGCTAAAACGCATGGGCAACCGGCCTCACCGACGCGCTTAGGCAAAGAAGTGCGAGTGTTTGTTTACCGACTGGATCAACAGTTAGCGCTGCTTCGGGCAGTGCCGATGTCGGCGAAGTTTGGCGGGGCGACGGGCAACTTCAATGCGCACCACGTGGCTTATCCGCAGATTGATTGGCGAGCTTTTGCCGACCGCTTCGTCAGCGAACGGTTGGGATTGGTGCGCGAGGCGTGGACAACGCAAATCTCGAACTATGACAACTTGGCCGCGCTCTTCGACGGGTTGCGCCGGGTGAACACGATCTTGATCGACCTCTGTCGCGACATGTGGCAGTACATCTCGATGGATTATTTCAAGCAGAAGATCAAAGCGGGCGAGGTGGGTTCGTCGGCAATGCCGCACAAGGTGAACCCGATAGACTTTGAGAACGCAGAAGGAAACCTCGGCATGGCCGACGCGATCCTGACGCACCTGAGCACTAAGTTGCCCATCTCACGCTTGCAACGTGACTTGACGGACTCGACCGTGACGCGCAATATCGGTGTGCCGCTGGCGCATATCGCCGTGGCACTGGCCAGCCTGAGTAAAGGGCTGGAGAAGTTAGTGCTGCACCGACCGGCTATTGATCACGAACTGAATGCCCACCGCGAGGTGGTGGCTGAAGCGATACAAACGATCCTGCGTCGCGAGGGTTATCCACAGCCCTACGAGGCGCTCAAGGCGCTGACCCGAACGAATGAGGCAGTGACGGAGGAGTCGCTGGATCGCTTTATTGACTCGCTGGATTTGAGCGACGCGGTGAAGGCCGAACTGAAGGCTGTGACTCCGCAGAATTATACCGGGGTATAGGAAGGGCTGTACAGAATATGTAGGATGACTCTCTCCGAAAGAAATTCCCATCAGCTCCGAAAAACACCGGCACCGATAGTCGAGACGACTATAATCCCTATTTAATCAACCCCCCTCTTATTTTCTTTTTAAACAATAATGGAAGCAGAAGAAATCGACGGACGCGAACCTCGTCCGGCCAATGAAAACCAAGAGATCAGAAAGGAGCAAGCTCCACAGAACAAACAGGAACGGCAACGCCCGGCTTATCGCGCTACACGCGACGGTGGCGGCTACAAATTGGACAGCAAGGGTCGCCCCACATCGCCACCCACGCCTCCGCCCACGAAGCGTCGGCCGCGCATTAAGGACGCGCGCCCGGCAGGCTACAACCGCATAGCCTACGGCTCGTACGGCCCCACGCCTTACGAGGGAGACGAGTATCTGCAGCAGGGCTACGCCACGTCGGACAGTCGCCCTTACGCCTACGAACAACCGAGGAGCGGCGTGGAGCGCAAACCGTATGTGCCGCAACACGCTGCCCCGAACCGGCAGAGGAATCACGCTGGGCGCGAAGGTTACGGCGAGCGGCCGAATCGTCCCTATGATCCGCGTCAGGCGTACGGCGCGCCGGAACAGAGACCGGCTGGACCGTATCCGCCGATGCCGATGAAGGCGAAGAAGAAACAGCCGAAGAAGAAAAAGCCGGTTATGCCGGTCATTCCGGAGCAAATCAAGTATGAGGAGCAGCTGAACGACCCGAACGAGCCGATCCGCTTGAACCGCTTCTTGGCGAACTCGGGCGTCTGCTCGCGGCGGGAGGCCGACACGTTTATCCAGGCGGGTGTCGTGAGGGTGAACGGTGAGGTGGTCACCACGCTCGGAACTAAGATCACACGGCAGGACGAGGTGTACTTCCGCGACCAGCCGGTGCATATCGAAAGCAAGATTTACATCCTGCTGAACAAGCCGAAGAACTGCATGACCACCGTAGACGATCCGCAGAATCGACGCACGGTGATGGATCTCGTCAAGAACGCCTGCCCGGAACGCATCTATCCCATCGGCCGACTCGACCGTAACACGACGGGCGTGCTGCTGCTTACGAACGACGGCAATTTGGCCTCGAAGCTGACTCATCCGTCGTTCAAGAAGAAGAAGATCTACCACGTGTGGCTCGACAAGGAGGTGGCCGTGGAAGACATGGAGAAGTTGGCGAGCGGCTTGATGCTGGACGACGGCGAGATCCACGCCGACGCCATCAGTTATGCCAGCGAGGAGGATCGCAAGCAGGTGGGCATCGAGATCCACTCGGGCCGGAACCGCATCGTCCGCCGCATGTTCGAGGCGCTCGGATACCACGTCACGAAGCTCGACCGCGTCTATTTCGCCGGCCTGACGAAGAAGAACCTCGGCCGCGGAAAGTGGCGCTACCTGAACGAACAGGAGGTAAACATGCTGCGCATGGGCGCTTTCGAGTAAAAGGATACATGGCCTTACACACACAACGTAACACACGATGAAACGAACGAAAATCAAAGAAATACTTGCCAGCGAGGCGTATGACACTGACGTCGTCGTCTGCGGCTGGGTGCGTACACGGCGCGGCAGCAAGCAGGTCGCCTTCATTGCCCTCAACGACGGCTCCACGATACATAACCTGCAAGTGGTGGCCGACATCGACGGGATCGGTGAGGAGGCACTCCGCAACGTCACGACTGGTGCCTGCCTACGTGTCAACGGACGGCTCGTCCGCTCGCAGGGCAAAGGGCAGACGGTAGAGGTTCAGGCCGCAAGCATCGAGGTGCTTGGGCCGGCCGACCCCACCACCTATCCGTTGCAGAAGAAGGGTCACTCGATGGAGTTCCTCCGCGAGATTGCCCACCTGAGGCCGCGCACGAACACCTTCGGCGCCGTCCTCCGCATCCGCCACCACATGGCGATGGCCATCCACACCTTCTTTCACCAGAAGGGATTCTTCTACCTCCACACGCCGATCATCACCGCCTCCGACGCCGAGGGTGCCGGGCAGATGTTTCAAGTCACCACGCTCGACGT
>ERZ772917.1477-NODE-1477-length-13423-cov-14.493417_pt1 | contig 13423 bp, 9 predicted proteins | sample MGYA00511187_ERZ772917 | MGnify/ENA primary metagenome ERZ772917 (study PRJEB29015, sample SAMEA2737925) | human oral metagenome | biome: human oral; feature: human-associated habitat; material: dental | place: China | collected 2012 ... | reverse complement strand
AAGGATGGGAGAAAGGTACGTTCACGTTGGGAAGGTACGTTCACGTTCCGGCGCGCTCCACTCGGGCACCCGGACATCGTGCCTGGACGTGCGCCCGCCCGCCACCTGCACGGAGGCCGCCCGCCACCTGCGCCTCGCCCTTCACCTGCACGCGATCACCTGCGCCTCGCCCTCCGCCTGCACGCGATCGACGCCTGCTTCTGCGCGGCGTCGGCGCGCGTCATGCTCATCCAGGGCTCATCCCAAGACTCTTCCGACCGTCCGACGGCGGATTCCGCGGCCCTGCACGGTCCTCAGGGCGGCGGGCTTGTGGACGGGGCGATCGTCGCGACCGCAGCGCCGCAGCGACTCCGCGGCGCCGCAGCGCCGCCGCCGGTCCCGCGGCCGAGACACCGGCGACCTGATTTCGAGCGTCTGCCGCGCACGGACTAATCTAGGCGCGGATACCGATCACCGCCCCGATCATCGGAAGGCTCCCGGATGACTGACACTGACGGCGCGCTGTCGCCGCTGGATGAAGCGGGCGTCAACGCCCTCGTCGAGGAGGGGCTGGCGGCTATTGCCGCCGCCGGCGACCTGCCTGCTCTCAAGGAGGCTCGTCTGGCTTTCACCGGCGACGCCTCCGTCCTGGCCGGCGCCAGTCGCGGCATCGGGGCGCTCGACAAGGCCGACCGGCCCACCGCCGGCAAGCTCCTCGGCGTCGCCCGCGGCCGCCTGAACAAGGCGCTGGCCGAGCGCCAGAGCATTCTCGAGGCCGAGGCCGAGACCCGGATGCTTGCCACCGAGGCCGTCGACGTCACCGTTCCCACCGCGCGCACGGCCGCCGGTGCGCGCCACCCTCTCGACGTCCTGGTCGACGAGGTCACCGACCTCTTCGTCGCCATGGGCTGGTCCATCGCCGAGGGACCCGAGCTCGAGCACGAGTGGTTCGACTTCGACGCCCTCAACTTCGACGCCGATCATCCGGCCCGGCAGATGCAGGACACCTTCTACATCGACGGCGCCTCGGTGGGCGCCTCCGACGGCGAGCCGGCCAACCTCGTGCTGCGCACCCACACGTCCCCGGTGCAGGCCCGCGCCATGCTCGCGGCCGAGCCACCGCTCTACGTCGCCTGCCCGGGCAAGGTCTTCCGCTCCGACGAGCTCGACGCCACCCATACCCCGGTCTTCCACCAGGTCGAGGGCCTGGCCGTGGACAAGCACCTGACCATGGCGCACCTCAAGGGCACGCTCGACCACTTCGCCCGCGCCATGTTCGGCCCCGAGGCGCGCACCCGTCTGCGCCCCTCCTTCTTCCCCTTCACCGAGCCGAGCGCCGAGATGGACCTGTGGTTCCCTCAGAAGAAGGGCGGCCCGGGCTGGATCGAGTGGTGCGGCTGCGGCATGGTCAACCCCAATGTGCTCATCGCCTGCGGCATCGACCCGGAGGTCTACACCGGCTTCGCCTTCGGCATGGGCCTGGAGCGCACCCTCATGCTGCGCCACGGCATCGCCGACATGCACGACATCGTCGAGGGCGACATCCGCTTCTCCCAGCAGTTCGGCACCACCGGAAAGGGTCACTGACATGCCATACGTCCCCCTCGAGTGGCTGCGCGAGCACGTTGACGTCCCCGCGGGCCTGAGCGCCGCCCAGCTCGCCGCCGACCTGGTACGGGTGGGCCTGGAGGAGGAGCGCATCGTTCCCCCCGCCGTCACCGGCCCCCTGGTGGTGGGCAGGGTGCTGACCCGCGAGGCCAGGAAGCAGTCCAACGGCAAGACCATCAACTACTGCCGGGTGGACGTGGGGCCTGCGCACAACGACGCCCCCGGTACCGGCAAGGAGCCCTCCGAGCTGCCCAGCCGCGGGATCGTGTGCGGCGCCCACAACTTCGACGTCGGCGACCTCGTGGTGGTGTCCCTGCCCGGCGCCGTCCTGCCCGGCGACTTCCGCATCGCCGCCCGCAGGACCTACGGGCACGTCTCCGACGGCATGATCTGCTCGGCCCGGGAGCTGGGTATCGGCGAGGACCACTCCGGCATTATCGTCCTGGGGCGGTGGCTGGCCGAGCACGGCCGCACCGGTGAGGAGCCCCCCGCGCCGGGCACCGACGCCGTCCCCCTGCTGGGACTGGGGGAGGAGGTCCTGGAGATCAACGTCACCCCGGACCGCGGCTACTGCTTCTCCATGCGGGGCGTGGCCCGCGAGTACTCCCACGCCACCGGGGCCCGCTTCACCGACCCCGCCGACGCCACGAACCCGGACCTGTTCCCGGGCGGCCTGGCCCCGTCCACCGGGTCCACGGACGGGGTCTCCCACCCCGCCGACGGGGCCTTCCCGGTGCGTATCGACCCTGACCCCAGGCCCGTGCGCGGCCGGGTGGGCGCCGACCGCTACGTGGCCCGCGTGGTGCGCGGCATCGACCCCGCCGCCCCCTCGCCGGCCTGGATGCGCGAGCGCCTGACCGCCGCCGGGATGCGTCCCATTAGCCTGATCGTGGACGTCACCAACTACGTCATGCTGGACCTGGGCCAGCCCCTGCACGCCTTCGACGCCGGCAAGCTCACCGCCCCCGTCGTGGTGCGCCGCGCCGGGGCGGGGGAGTCCCTGACCTTCCTGGACGGGGTCACCCGCACCCTGGATCCTGAGGACCTGGTCGTCGCCGACTCCCCGGACGGGCCCGGCTCCCGCCCCCTGGTGCTGGCCGGGGTGTTCGGGGGCGCCGACGCCGAGATCGACGCCGCCACCACCGACGTCGTCATTGAGGCCGCCCACTTCGACCCGGTGAGCGTGGCCCGCTCCGCGCGCCGCCACCGCCTGCCCACCGAGTCCTCCAAGCGCTTTGAGCGCGGGGTGGACACCGCCCTGGCCCCCGTGGCCGCCCAGCGGGCCGTGGACCTGCTCGTGGAGTACGGCGGGGGGGTCGCCGACCCGGTGGCCTCCGACGTGGACCGCACCTCGGCCCCCGCGCCCCTGGTGGTGCGCCCCGACTTCGCCGCCCGCCTGGCCGGCGTGGACTACGACCCGGCGCGCGTCACCGAGCTGCTGACCATGATCGGCTGCGTCGTGGCGCCCGCGCGGGCCGAGGACGGCACCGGGATGCTGTCGGTGACCCCGCCCACCTGGCGCCCCGACCTGGTGGGCCCCGCCCACCTGGCCGAGGAGGTCGCCCGCCTTGACGGCTACGACTCCATCCCCGTCATCGTGCCCACGGCACCCGCTGGCACCGGCCTGACCCCGCGTCAGCGGGCCCGGCGCGACGTGGTACGGGCCCTGGCTGACGCCGGGGTCACCCAGGTGCTGTCCTACCCGTTCATCGGGGACGTGCACGACCGCCTGGGGATCCCGGCGGACGACCCGCGCCGTGCCACCGTCCGCCTGGCCAACCCCCTGGCCGAGGACGCCCCCGCCCTGCGCACGTCCGTCCTGGACTCCCTGGTGGAGGTCGCCGGGCGCAATATCTCCCGGGGCCTGGGCGACGTGGCCGTCTACGAGGTGGGCTCCGTCACCCACCCGGCCGGCACCGTGCCCGCCGCCATCCCCGGGGTGGACCGGCGCCCCACCGCCGAGGAGGTCGCCGCCCTGGAGGCGGGGATCCCCTCCCAGCCCGTGCACGTCGGCGTGGTCCTGACCGGGGCGCGCGTCAGGGGCGGGGTGCTGGGGCCTGACCGCCCCTGGGACTGGGCCGACGCCGTCGAGGTGGCCCGCACCGTCGCCGCGACCCTGGGCGTGGAGGTGTCCGTCCGCGCCCCTGAGCGGCCCTACGCCCCCTGGCACCCCGGGCGCACCGCGGAGATCCGCCTGGCACCGGTGCGTCGGGGCAGGGACCTGGTCCCCGGGGAGCTGGTCGGCCACGCCGGGGAGCTCCACCCGCGCGTCGCGCGTACCCTGGGCCTGCCACCGCGCGCCTGCGCCGTCGAGCTGGACCTGGACGTCCTCCTGGACGCCTCCGCGGCAGCGGGACCCCTCCAGGTCCGGCCCGTCTCGACCTTCCCCGCCGCCAAGGAGGACATCGCCCTGGTGGTGGACGAGTCCGTCCCGGCCGCCCAGGTGGAGTCCGTGGTCCGGCAGGCCGCCGGGGACCTGGCCGAGGAGGTGCGCCTCTTCGACGTCTTCCGGGGCCCGCAGGTCGGTCAGGGACGTAAGTCCCTGGCTCTGTCCCTGGTGCTGCGCGCCGCGGACCGCACCCTGACCGCCGGCGAGACCGCCGCCGTACGCAAGCGCGTGGTCAAGCGTGCGGGCAGGCTCCTGGGCGCCGAGCTGCGCAGCTGAACGGCCGGCCGGGGCGCCCGGGCACCGACCTCCTGCCCCACGCCCTGCCCGAGCCGGCCGGTTGCAGCCGGGGTGCCGGGGCCCGGCCGGCGGACGTGCCGTCATGGCGTGATACACGTCATGGCGGCACGTGCGTTACCAGGACGTGAACAGACGGCGGGTCCCGGACACGGCCCCGGCCTTCAGCGATACTGGTCGTCATGAAGATCCTGCTCACGTCCTCCTCCCGCCACGGCTCGACCGACGAGGTCGCGGCCGTCATCGCCGAGCGGCTGCGTGCCGCCAGGATCGAGGTGGAGGTCATGCGTCCCGAGGACGTCGTCAGCGTGGACGGGTACGACGCCTTCATCCTGGGCAGCGCCGTCTACATGACCCAGTGGACCCCCCAGGCCGTGGACTTCGCCAAGCGCTTCCGCGACACCCTGGCGGCCAGGCCGGTGTGGGCCTTCTCCGTGGGGCTCTCCGGCCTGCCCAAGGGCAAGGTGGCCGACCCCACGCGCATTGGCCCCGTCCTGCTGGCGCTGGAGCCTGAGGACCACGTCACCTTCCCCGGGCGCTTCGCCCCCGCCGACCTGAGCCTGCGTGAGCGCGCCGTGGCCCGCCTGGGCGGGGCCTCCGAGGGCGACTACCGCGACTGGGACACCGTGCGCGCCTGGGCGGACGCCATTGCCACCACCCTCACCGCCAACGCCTGAGCTACCCGCTCCCGCCCGCCTCCCCGACCGCGCGAGAACGGTACTTATTGCTCGCGAGAACGGTACTTGTTCGTCGCGAGAACGGTACTTGTTCCCCACGACCCGGGCCAGCTAGCGCTGGCAGCACCCGTCTGGTAGCCGTTGCCCTGCCACCCCGCGTGCCCGCCCGGACCTCCGCACGAGGGCGGTGGGCGTCCTCGGTCAGCGGGCACGTGCCATGGTGCCCGCAGGGTCGGCCTGGTCGGGGGCCAGGCCCCTCCACGCGACCAGACGTGCGCCGCTCCTGCACAGGGACGGGGCGGGAGCGGGTCCTTCACGGAGCGCCGGTGCTCCTGCGGGAACGCCGTGAGCGCCCCGTTCTCAGTACGAACAAGTACCGTTCTCGCGACGAACAAGTACCGTTCTCGCGGTACCCGGCTGTGAGCAAGGTGACGGCAGGGAGGCGCCCCGGCAATTGCATGTCTATACAGAAAACTGTATGTTTCACGTATGAGCTGGACAGCAGCGGTCGCCGGAGCGACCGGTTACGCCGGGGGAGAGGTCCTGCGCCTCCTGGCCTCGCACCCCTACCTGGAGGTCGGTGCGCTCACCGCCTCCTCCAGCGCCGGCACCCGTCTCGGTGAGCACCACCCCCACCTGGCCGCCCTGGCCCGACGCCGGGTGGAGCCCACCGACGTCGCCCACCTGCTGGACCACGACGTCGTCGTGCTGGCCCTGCCGCACGGGGCCTCAGGGGCCGTCACCGCCGCCCTGGAGGAGGCGGGGGCCGCCGCCGGTCACACCCCCCTGCTCCTGGACTGCGGGGCCGACCACCGCCTGACTAGCGCCAGGGCCTGGGAGGACTACTACGGTCCCGGCTTCTGCCCGCCCTGGACCTACGGCATGCCCGAGCTCCTGCACGCCGGGGAGACCACCGCCGCCGCCCAGCGCCGCGCCCTGGCCAGCACCCGGCACGTCGCCGTGCCCGGGTGCAATGTCACCGCCGTGACCCTGGCCGTCCAGCCGGGCGTCGCCGCGGGCCTGCTGGACCCCGGCGCCCTGACCGCGGTCCTGGCCGTGGGCTACTCCGGGGCCGGCAGAGCGCTCAGGCCCCACCTGACGGCCTCGGCCGCCCTGGGAGGTGCCCAGCCCTACGCCGTCGGCGGCACCCACCGCCACATCCCCGAGGTCGTCCAGAACCTGGAGGTCGCCGGCGCCCCCGCCGGGTCGGTGCGCCTGTCCCTGACCCCCGTCCTGGTCCCCATGAGCCGCGGCATCCTGGCCACCGTCACCGCCCCGGTGTCCGACGCCGTCGCCAGCGCCCCCGACCCCCAGGCCCTTCTGCGTGCCCCCTGGGAGGCCGCCTACGGCCCCGCTGGTACGGTCGGCGGTACGCAGGGCACAGAGGGTGCCCCGGCCAGCGGCCCCGGTACCCCGGCCGACGGCGGTCCTGGCGTGAACCCGGCCGAGGGCGAGCCCGCCCCGACCGGCGGCGAGGCCCTGGTCAACCTCCTGGAGCCGGGCACCTGGCCCACCACCGGGGCGGTCCTGGGCTCGGGCCTGGCGACCGTCCAGGTCACCTACGACGCCCGCGCCGGGGTCGCCACTATGCTGTGCGCCATTGACAACCTGGGCAAGGGGACCGCCTCCGCCGCCCTCCAGTGCCTCAACCTCGCCCTCGGCCTGCCCGAGGACACCGGCGTTATCACCGAAGGAGTCGCCCCATGAGCGTGACCACCGCCACAGGCTTCCGGGCCGCTGGAGTCGTCGCCGGGCTCAAGCGCTCGGGCAAGCCGGACCTGGCCCTGGTCGTCAACGACGGCCCCCTGGACGTGGCCGCAGGCGTCTTCACCACCAACCGGGTGGTGGCCGCCCCGGTGGTCTGGTCCCGCCAGGCGGTCGCCGACGGCGCCGCCCGCGCCGTCGTCCTGAACTCCGGCTCCGCCAACGCCTGCACCGGCGCCGCCGGCTACGCCGACACCGTGGCCACCGCCGAGAAGGTCGCCGGCCTGCTGGGGTGCCGTGCCCAGGACGTGCTGGTGTGCTCCACCGGCGTCATCGGCGAGCCCATCGCCATGCCCGCGCTCCTGGCGGGCACGGAGGTCGCCGCCAGCGAGCTCGCCGCCACCACCCAGGCCGCCCACTGGGCCGCCCTGGCCATTATGACCACGGACACGGTCCCCAAGGAGGACGCCCTGACCGTCTCCGGCTCCCAGGGGAGCTGGTCCGTGGGGGGCATGATCAAGGGCGTGGGCATGCTCGCCCCCGGCATGGCCACCGTCCTGGGGGTGCTCACCACCGACGCCGTCGTGACGCCGGAGGTGGCGGCCCGGGTGCTGGCGTCGGCGGCAGGGCGCACCGTCAACCGCATTAACTCCGACGGCTGCATGTCCACCAACGACTCCGTCCTCCTGCTGGCCTCCGGCGCCTCGGGCGTGTCCCCCGACCCCGGGGAGCTCCAGGAGGCCGTCACCGAGGTCCTGGGCCGCCTGGGCCGCCGCCTGGTGGCCGACGCCGAGGGCGCCACCCACGACATTGCCGTCACCGTGACCGGCGCCGTCAGCGAGGCCGCCGCGCTGGCCGCCGCCCGCACGGTGTCCTCCTCCAACCTCCTCAAGTGCGCCGTCGCCGGGCAGGATCCCAACTGGGGCCGGGTCCTGGCCCAGCTCGGCACCGTCCCGGAGGAGGTCTGCCCCTTTGACCCCGGGCAGGTGGACGTGGCCATGAACGGGGTGACGATCTTCGCCCACGGGGCCCTGGGGAGCGACCGCTCCGAGGTGGACATGAGCCCCCGGGAGACCCGCATCGACATCAGCCTCAACGCGGGCGACGCGACGGCCACCGTCTGGACCAACGACCTCACCCACGGCTACGTCACCATCAACGCGGACTACACCACATGAGCACCACCCACCTGACCGACTCCCTGACCCCTACCCAGAAGGCCTCCGTGCTCCTGGAGGCCATGCCCTGGCTGCGCGCCTACCGGGGCGCCACCGTCGTCATCAAGTACGGCGGCAACGCCATGGTGGACGAGGACCTCAAGCGGGCCTTCGCTGACGACGTCCTCTTCCTGCACCAGGTGGGCCTGCGCCCCGTGGTGGTCCACGGCGGCGGCCCCCAGATCAGCGCCATGCTCTCCCGGCTGGGTATTGACTCCGAGTTCCGTGGCGGGCTGCGGGTGACCACCCCCGAGGTCATGGACGTGGTGCGCATGGTCCTCACCGGCGGCGTCCAGCGCGAGCTCGTCTCCCTGCTCAACCGGGTGGGCTCGGCCGCGGTGGGCATCAGCGGCGAGGACGGCGGCCTGCTGCGGGCCCGCCAGCGCCTGGCCACGGTGGACGGGGAGGCGGTGGACGTGGGCCTGGTCGGGGACGTCGTCGAGGTCAGCCCCCGCCCGGTCCTGGACCTGCTGGCCCAGGGGCGTATCCCGGTCATCTCCTCCGTGGCCCCCCTGGTCGCCGACTCCACCACCGTGCTCAACGTCAACGCGGACACCGCGGCCGCCGCCCTGGCGGTGGCCCTGCGGGCCCAGAAGCTCATGGTGCTCACCGACGTCGAGGGCCTGTACTCCGACTGGCCAGACCGCTCCAGCCTGGTCTCCCGCATTAGCGTCAGCGCCCTGGAGCGGCTCCTGCCCGACCTGGGCTCCGGGATGATCCCCAAGATGGAGGCCTGCGCGCGGGCGGTGCGCGGGGGAGTGGGCCAGGCACACGTCGTGGACGGGCGCCAGCCCCACTCCATGCTCCTGGAGATCGTCACCGACGACGGGGTGGGGACCGTGGTCTACCCCGATATCGCCGGGCCGGTCGGGGACGGTGACCTGGTGTGAGCACGAGCGCGACACCGGCTACCACCCCGCCCGCCACCCGCTCCTGGCGCGAGCGCTACCGCCAGGCGGTCATGCCCACCTTCGGCACCCCCGCCCGGGTCCTCGTGCGCGGTCGGGGCGCCCACGTCTGGGACGCCGACGGGGTGGAGTACACCGACCTGCTGGCAGGTATCGCCGTGAACTGCCTGGGGCACGCCCACCCCGCCCTGGTGGCGGCCGTCAGCGAGCAGATGTCCACCTTGGGGCACGTGTCCAACCTGTTCACCACCCCGGGGCAGATCCGCCTGGCCGAGGAGCTGGCCAGGATCGTCTACCCGGGCTCCGGGCCCGACCAGACCACCGTCTTCCTGGCCAACTCGGGCACGGAGGCCAACGAGGCCGCCTTCAAGATCGCCCGCCGCCACGGCGGGGCCGCCCGCCCCCGGGTCCTGGCCCTCCAGGGCGCCTTCCACGGCCGCACCATGGGGTCCCTGGCCCTGACCCACAAGGCCGCCTACCGCGAGCCCTTCGAGCCCCTGCCCGCAGGGGTGGAGTTCCTCCCCGCGGGTGACGTCGGGGCGCTGGAGGCGGCCCTGGGTCCGGACGTGGCCGCGCTGGTCGTCGAGCCCATCCAGGGCGAGGCGGGGGTGCGCGAGCTCCCCGAGGGCTACCTCCGGGCCGCGCGGGAGGCCACCGCCAGGTCCGGGGCGCTGCTGGTGGTCGACGAGGTCCAGACCGGTATGGGGCGCACCGGCGCCTGGATGGCCCACCACCTGCTGGCCCCGGGCGTGACCCCGGACGTGGTGACCCTGGCCAAGGGCTTGGGCGGCGGGTTCCCCGTCGGCGCCGTGGTGGCCCACGGCCAGGCGGCCCGCCTGCTGGGCCCCGGCCAGCACGGCACCACCTTCGGCGGGAACCCGGTGGCCTGCGCCGCCGCCCTGGCCGTCATCGACACCCTGGAGCACGATGGCCTGCTGGCCCGCGCGGCACGCCTGGGCCGGGCCTGGGCGGGCCAGCTGGCCGCCCTGGAGGGCGTGGCCGAGGTGCGGGGCCGGGGCCTGCTGCTGGGCGTCGGGCTGGAGGAGCGGGTGGGCCCGGCCGGCGAGGTGGCGGAGGAGCTCGCCGGGCGCGGGTTCATTGTCAACGCGCCGCGCCCTGACACGCTGCGCCTGGCCCCGCCCCTGATCCTGCCGGAGGCGGACGCGCAGGCCTTTACCGCGGTCCTGGGGCGGGTCCTGGGGGAGCGGGTGGGGGCCGCTGGCGGCGGGCCGGGATGACCGGCGTACCGGGGGGCGGGCTCGCACCGTAGAATATGTGACGAGACGAACACAATGAGACCGCGTCCCTAGTTTGCATGAATATACGTACAATTGTATGTTATGATTTATGACGTCACTTCCTGACCGCATGGACACCCTGGTCGCCGTCCCGGCCACCAAAGCAGCCCGCCACGCCATTATCGTCCAGGTCCTGAGCAAGGAACGTATCCGCTCCCAGGCCCAGCTCCGCCAGGTCCTGGCCGAGCGGGGGGTGCTGACCACCCAGGCCACGCTCTCACGCGACCTCGTGGAGCTGCGGGCCACCAAGGTCCGCTCGGCCGGGGGGAACCAGGTCTACGCCATCCCCCAGGCTGGCGCCCCGGGGCAGGTCGGCCCGGGCGCGCCCCTGCCGGAGAGGACCCTGGAGGAGCACGTCACCGCCCGCCTGGCCCGGTGGTGCGCCGACCTCCTGGTCACCGCCGAGTGGGCGGGCAGCCAGCTCGTCCTGCGCACCCCCGCCGGGGCCGCCCAGCTCCTGGCCAGCGCGGTCGATGACGCCATGATACCCGAGGTCCTGGGCTGCATCGGCGGGGACGACACCGTCCTGGTGGTCACCCACTCCAACGCCGCCGCTGAGCGCGTGGGCGCCCACCTGCTGGCCCTGGCCGAGTCGGGTAACCGCTGACCCCCCACGCCCCCGCACCCTGTGGCCCTGTGGGCGGCAGGGCGACGTCGCCGTGCACAAAAACACACTAATAAGGAGAACCTTACTATGAGCACCCACAAGGACCGCGTCGTCCTGGCATACTCCGGCGGCCTGGACACCTCCGTCGCCATTGGCTGGATCGGGGAGGCCACCGGCCGTGAGGTCGTGGCCGTGGCCGTCGACGTCGGCCAGGGAGGGGAGGACCTTGAGGTGATCCGTCAGCGGGCCCTGGACTGCGGGGCCGTGGAGGCCTACGTGGCTGACGCCCGCGAGGAGTTCGCGTCCGAGTACTGCATGCCCGCCCTGAAGGCCAACGCCCTCTACGAGGGCACCTACCCGCTGGTCTCCGCCCTGTCCCGCCCGGTCATCGCCAAGCACCTGGTCAAGGCCGCCCGCCAGTTCGGGGCCCACACGGTGGCCCACGGCTGCACCGGCAAGGGGAACGACCAGGTGCGCTTCGAGGTCTCTATTACCTCCATGGCCCCGGACATGGACTGCATCTCGCCGGTACGTGACCTGGCCCTGACCCGTGACGTGGCCATTGACTACGCCGAGAAGCACCACCTGCCCATTGAGACCACCAAGCACAACCCCTTCTCCATCGACCAGAACGTGTGGGGCCGGGCCGTTGAGACCGGGTTCCTGGAGGACCTGTGGAACGCCCCCACCAAGGACGTCTACGTCTACACCGACGACCCCACCTACCCGCCCCTGCCCGACGAGGTGACCATTACCTTCCGGCAGGGGATCCCGGTGGCGATCGACGGGCGCGAGGTCACCCCGCTCCAGGCCGTCCAGGAGATGAACCGGCGTGCGGGGGCCCAGGGCGTGGGGCGCATTGACATGGTGGAGGACCGGCTGGTGGGCATTAAGTCCCGCGAGATCTACGAGGCCCCCGGCGCGGTGGCCCTCATTGAGGCCCACCGGGCCCTGGAGGCCGTCACCCTGGAGCGTCTTCAGCGCCGCTACAAGCGCCAGATGGAGCAGGTCTGGGGCGAGCTGGTCTACGAGGCCCAGTGGTACTCCCCGCTCAAGCGCTCCATGGACGCCTTTATCGAGGACACCCAGAGGTACGTCAACGGGGACATCCGCATGGTGCTGCACGGCGGGAGGGCCACCGTCAACGGGCGCAGGACCGATACCGGGCTGTACGACTTCAACCTGGCCACCTACGAGACCGGGGACACCTTCGACCAGTCCTCCTCACGCGGATTCATTGAGATCTACGGAATGCAGTCCAAGCTCGCCGCGGCCCGCGACGTGCGCCTGGGCGGCGTCGGCTTCTGAGGACGGCAGGGGTCTCCCCGGCCCCTGCCCCTGCCCCGGTCCTGACCCCGGCCCTGATCCCGGCCCCGTCTCTCGCGAGAACGGTACTTATTCGTCGTGAGAACGGTACTTGTTGCTCGCGAGAACGGTACTTGTTCGTCTGGACTGCGCGAGTTCTTGCGGACTTCACCAGTTCCTGTCGGGGGCTCCTCCGAGGGCTACGGGATTGCGCGGATATCTCGGAGTCAGGTGGAGGGCTGGTACAGGAACGTGTGAGATCTGCAGGAACTCGTGCAGTCTGTAGACCGTGGTGGTCGGTCCCTGCCCGTTACGGGGCCTGGTGCCCCTGCGCGGGGTTCCTGCTGCCGTCGGCCTGGCCGGTGCTGGCTGGTGTCGCTCGGTGCTCCCCTCGCGGGGTTCCTGCCGGGGCGGGCGCGCCACCGCCTCCTACCCGGCCCCCTGCGGGGACTAGCAGGTACCGGGAGGCGACCCGGCAACCAGGGCGCTGACGGGGGTTCCCGGGCCCAGCTGGACGGGTGCCGGTGCGAGGAGCGGCAACCAGGGCGCTGGCGGGAGTTCCTATGCGGGGACGTAGCAGGTGGTGCAGAAGGTGGTGCCCTTCTCCTCCATGACGAGCAGGTGGCCGGGGTCGCCCAGCGAGCTGGCCTGCACGCCCGGCAGGAGGCTCGCGTACTGCTTCCCGTCCATGTCCCAGGAGAGTCCGACGACCCGGGAGAGCAGGACGACTGACGGTATGTCCTGCACCGGCCTGCCGGTGGAGGCGTCGACGAGGCTCACCGACGACCCCCTGCCGGCCCAGCACATGGCGGCCGACCCGTCCGCCAGGACCGTGAAATCGACTTTGTACCTTCTCCCGCTGAAGGTGTTGTCGTCCCCCATGTTGAGGGAGGGGCCCGTGCCCCCGGTGTCGCCCCGGCGGCTGAAGGTCCCGTCCCCGTTCTGGACCAGAGCGACGCCGTTCTCCGCCACCACGGCCGTCGCCCCGTTGAGGCTGGTCAGTGAGCGTTGGACGACGTCGACTGAGGGGACGCCGTCGAAGACGATGCGCGCGTACTGCCCGGTCTGCTCCCACTGCAGTGCACCGTCCCAGCCAAAGGCGCGGGCTTGGGCCGTGTGCTCTGACGCCGTAGTGACCACGACGACCCCGTCCGTGGCCAGGATAATGCCGCGCTCACTCGGCTCGACGAGCGGTGTCAGGGTCGCCGTGGTCGCTCCTGTCGTAATGTCAATCAGGTGCGGGGTAATACAGTGGTTACCGGTACTGTTGCGCGACGACCGGTAGCCTATGAGGACGTCGGGGCGGGCCGAGTCGAAGAAGGCCAACACATAGGCCTCGTTCGTGCGCCAGGTCTCCTGCATCTGACGGTTGACCGCGATAATATGGCTGGAATTAAACAAGATCGGTGTGTGGTTGTGTGGTTGGTAGGTGCTCGA
>ERZ772917.1476-NODE-1476-length-13429-cov-19.911620_pt1 | contig 13429 bp, 9 predicted proteins | sample MGYA00511187_ERZ772917 | MGnify/ENA primary metagenome ERZ772917 (study PRJEB29015, sample SAMEA2737925) | human oral metagenome | biome: human oral; feature: human-associated habitat; material: dental | place: China | collected 2012 ... | reverse complement strand
GGTCAGGTGACCGTGGGAACCGCGACCCCGAGCCCCGAGGTCACGGTGACCAACAACTACACGCCGCTTAAGGGTGGATTCGACATCTCCAAGACCGTGGACGGTGACGGAGCAGCCCTGGCTAAGGACAAGGAGTTCATCTTCGACTACACCTGCACGCCGCTCACCGGTGCTGCCCAGGTGAAGGGAACCGTCATCATTAAGGGCGGAGAAATCGGTGCTGTTACCGACGTGCCAGTCGGCTCGTGCTCGGTGTCCGAACGTGACGCCGCGATCGACGGCGCCAGCCTGAACACTGGCTTCACCGTTGATGGCTCCACCGATGGCGTGAACAACGGTACGGCCGTCTTCAACGTGAAGGATGGTGTCACCGTCCAGGTTGCTGCGACCAACACCTACGTGCTTGATCGTGGTTCCTTCTCGGTCGCAAAGAAGGTTGTCGGCGGCGCCGACTCCTTCACGAAGGACACCTTCGTGTTTGACTACGTCTGCACGGATGGCACCGAGGGACGCCTCGACGTTCCGGGTGACGGCACCGCAGTCGAAGGTCCGCGCGTGCCGACGGGCACGAAGTGCACGGTGACTGAGCGCGCTCAGACGGCGAACCGTGACGGTTACACGGTCACATCCGAGCTCTCCGACAATGGCAAGGTGACCATCAGCCAGAAGGACGCGGTCGTGGCCGTGACCGCGACGAACACGTACACGCCGGTCCCGAAGGTTCCGGGCAAGCAGCTGGCCAAGACGGGTGCCTCGAATGTGGCAGTCGTGGGCGTCGTCGGCTCCTTGCTGGTCGTCGTCGGCGGTGTACTCATCGCGCTGAAGCGTCGTCGTCACGATGCCTGATGACGCAGTGCCAGAGCGGCAGGTGATTGCTCGCTGAGGCACACGTGAAGCGCCCCCACTCCGGGAAACCGGAGTGGGGGCGCTCGTGCGTGTGAGCGGAGCACCACAGGAGAGTTGCACGTTTAGGCAGTTGACGCGCCCGGGAGCGTATTGTCGCTGCGAGTAGTGCAGAGGAGGCCCGTGTTCGGCGTACTATCGCTGGTCCGCCACACAGATGGACGGAGTCCACAAGAGACCGTCGTCTCGTGCAAGTCCCGCTTGCCATCGGCTAACGACGAAGAAGTTGCGATCGTGAGCCTGTGACGCTGACAAGAATCAGCACGTGAGGCACACAATCGTCAGCTGGCCGCAAGCCGAAGCAAACTGCCGCGTGCTGCAAGCGACAGTCGCGTCTGCCGGTCAGTCCGGTAGGGTCTGCCCAGCCTCCGACAGTAGGGCGCGAATGATCTCCTCGACGCCCTTTGTGCCGCGGCCCGTCGCGACCAGCTTGCCGTCGGCGCCCGCGATGAAGTGCGTCGGCCACGCCGTCGCGCCGTAAGCCTTGAAGGCCTCGAGGTCGGGGTCTAGGGCGACCGGGTAGGTGATGCCCAGCTTTGAGATTGACGCGTTCACGACCGAAGCGTCGCGTTCGAAGGCCTGTTGGGGCGAGTGCACGCCCACCACAACCAGGCCGTAGTCCTTGTACTTTTCGTAGATCGCCTCTAGCTTGGGGATCTCGCGCTGGCAGTTCGTGCACGAGCTCGACCAGAAGTCCACGAGTGTTACCGTGCCGGAGGGCTGGCCCAGGGCGTTGAGCCACTGCGAGGCCTGGAGGGTCGGCATGACGCCGCAGTCCTTCGCACCGTCACGCGCGCACTGCGCGAAGTCGGTGCTCGCCTCGACTTCCTTCTCGGGTTCGCACGAGCCGTCCTCGCAGGCGCCCTCAGTGCCCACCTCGAGCGCGGCCGTGTAGTCGGGGATCATGCGCTGCAGGGCCATCGGGGCATCCGTCGCGATGCCCAGCGCGAGCGCGATCATGGCGACGCCCGCGGCGATGCGCAGGGGGCGCTGGCGGGTCTTCAAGAAGCGGGCGGCGACGCCCGAACCAGCGATCGCGACGATCATCAGCGGGATCGAAACCCCAATCGCGAAGGAAACGGCCAGGCCGATGATGTGCCAGGTGATCTGCCCGGAGTTCGAGGCCACGATGATCGAGGTCAGCACCGGCCCCGCGCACGGCACGAACGCCGCGCCCAGGACGAGGCCGAGGCCGAAGCCCGCGCTGTCGCCCGTCGTGCGCGGTGCGAGGCGTGCGAAGGGGCGCTCGAGCACTTCCATGATCTTCGGGACGATCATGCCGATACCCACGGCCGCCAGCAGGACAATGCCCGTCCAGCGGATCAGCGCCTGCGGCAGGTTCAGCAGGCTCAGTAGCGCCGAACCCGCGACCGTAATCAGCATGAACGAGGTGACCAGGCCCAGGACGATGAGCACGGGACGGCGCGTCACTGAGTCGCTGCCGTCGGCCTTCACGGCTGCCTTCTTCGGTGCTTCGCCGCCCAGGTTCACGCCCGGGGCGACGCGGAAGAGAGACGGGTCCACGCCCGCCTTTCCATCCTCGGAGGAGTGGGATGCGTCGTTCGAGGCGCGGGTGCCGGCGGCGCCCAGGAAGAGCGCGGGCAGGACGGGAAGGATGCACGGGGAGATGCCCGTGATGAAGCCGCCAAGAAGGCCGAGTAAGAGGAACATAGGTTCACCTTACTTGGAAGTGGTTGAAAATGCGCGCTACTTATCTACAGCGACAGGACCAGGTCCGCTCGCTCCTTCGTGCGCTCGACGAGGGCCATGTTCGCCGCATCCACGGTGCGCACCCAGTGCGCGGCGTCCGCTCGGTCGCGGCCAAAGCTCATGTGCCGATCGATTAGGCGCGACGCGAGCTCCTCGAAAGGCGTGTCAATGAAGACGAGCAGGTCGATGAGGCCGCGCACGTCCGCCCAGCCGGGCAGCTCGAGACCCAGGTAGTTGCCCTCCGTGATGACGACGCCGTCGACCTCGACGGGCAGGGAAGCGGCGACGGGCTCGTGCAGGTCGCGCCGGTAGTCGGGGGCGAGGACCACGCCGTCCGCGCGGCGCACGCGCCCCAGGAGAGCGACGTACCCGCCCACGTCGAAGGTGTCGGGCGCGCCCTTGTGGTCGGCGATCCCGCGCGCGGCCAGCACCGCGTTGGACATGTGGAAGCCATCCATGGGTGCCAGGCCCGCGACCGGGATGCCGACTTCGGGCAGGGCGCGAGCCAGCTCGTCGGCGATCGTCGTCTTGCCGGTCCCGGGAGGACCGGTCAGGCCCAGCACGCGCACGGGGTCACCGAGGCGGGCGCGCTCGGCCACGGCCTCGACGATGCGCTCGGTGATCGACGAGGCCTGGGCGCGCTCAGGGGAGGCGGCCGCCTGCCGTCCCGAGCCCGCCCGCGAGGAAGTCACGGCTTGATGACGGGGAGCGTCGACCAGGGGAAGTTGATCCACTTGTCGGTGTGCGCCCACACGTAGTCGGGGTCGATGATGGACACGGGCTTCTTGTAGATGACCGCGCTGCGGGCCTCGACGCGCACGGAGGAGGAGCCGTCGAGAGAGAGGCCGTGCTCGTCGATGAGGTCCATGACCATCTTGAGGGTCTTGCCTGAGTCGGCGACGTCGTCGACGACGAGGACGCGCTTGCCGTCCATCGCGGAGACGTCCATGAGCGGGGGAAGCAGCATGGGCTCGTCGAGGGTTTCGCCGATGCCGGAGTAGAACTCGACGTTCATGGTGCCGATGGCCTTGACGTCCATCGCGTAGGCGATGGCACCGGCCGGGATGAGGCCGCCGCGCGCGATGGCGACGATCAGGTCCGGGATCCAGCCGGAGTCGACGATCTGCTGGGTGAGCTCACGGGACGCGTCGCCGAAACCCTCCCAGGTGAGGACCTCGCGTTCGGGAGCGGTCGTGGCGTCGGGGCTGGCGGTGGTACCCATGGCTTCCTTCTCTCGGGGGTGTTGGGTTCAAGGGTATCGCCGTCGGGCGGGTGTGTGCTCGCCTGTAGGGCTTGCAAAACTGTGACGTGGGCAGACGCACGCCGCGCGCTCACTCCGTTGGCGCCGGCCCTAGCGGCGGATCGAGGCGAGCTCGCGCTCGTAGGCGCGCCCGGGCGAGGCGGCCTGCCCGCGGTGCTCCCACGTGAGGATCAGCGCCGGGTTGAAAGCGCGCGAGCACACCCCGCACGAGGAGACGCGCCGCGGCGCCCGGTACAGGCGGCGCGTGGCTCCGCAGCGCGGGCACGTGCCCACCCAGGGCGCTTCCGGGGAGGGCAGGGACGAGGGCAGCCGCGCGGAATCCGGGGCACCGAGGGCGCGTGCGGCCCGCTTCCACGCGGCGTCGTGCCCGTGTGCGGGGCCGACGAGGGCGTGGGCTATCTCGTGCAGGATGACGCCCCGGATCGTGCCTTCATCGTACAGGTCGGTGAGCGGTCCGGACAGGCTGATCGTGCGCGAGGTATGCGTGCACGCGCCCGCCCGGCGCTTGGCGTGGTCGAAGCGGAAACGCCAGTCGGTCAGCCCAGCAGCGTCCATGAGGGAAAGCGCGAGGGCGCGGGCCTCCTCGCGCTTCACCGGGCCCCCGCGAGCACGCCGAGCAGGCGCTTCATGGAGACCTTGTTCGGCGTACCCAGGGTCTGGGCGAACATCGAGACGCGCAGCTCCTCGGCCATCCACCGCGCCTGGGTGAGCGCGGCGTATCGACGGGCATCGTAGGGCCGAAGCTCCAGCGCCTGCCGCGTGGCGGCGATGTCGGCCTCGGCCTCGTGGATGCGGTCCATGTCCTCCAGGTCGCGAGCCAGCGCCCCGGGCGAGGAAGCGGCGCGCTCGATGCGCACGGCCCCGGCGCGCAGGTAGCGCCCCAGGTGTGGCAGCGCGAAGGAGGGTGTGGCCGACACGAAACCCTCGTAGAGCAGGGCCTTGCCGTGCCTCGCGACGTCGCGCGTCGTCTCCTCGAGGGAGGCCTGGGGGTGGGAGCGCACGGCGGCGTCGGCCTCGGCGCTGGCCTCCAGGGCCCGCACGACGTGGGAAAGAATCTGGTAGACGCGGTCCTCGTGGGCGTCGCGCGCGGCCGCCACGAGGGCCTCGAAGGCCTCGGGGTCGCGCACGTCGGCGGGGGTGCTCAGCTCGTCCACGAGCGCGAGGGCCGAGGCCAGCTGCGCGTCCGCGACCAGGGCCGCCGTTTCCGCGTAGGGGGAGGCCGCCAGCATGAGGGCCTCGCGGCCCGTCCAGCGCGTGGTCACGCGGTTCGTCGCCAGGGCGACGCGAGAGAGCAGCAGGCGGGCTAGGCCGGCGCGATGCTCGCGGTCCGCCTCGGCGGCACTCGCCATGACGCGCACGCCCGCAGCCGGGGCCGCGGCGGTGCCCTGGGGGACCAGCGCGGGGAAGGCCCGCAGCGTCATCGAGCCCGAGGTCTGGGTGATCGATCGCGGCAGCGTCGGCATCTGCGTGACGCCGTCCGCGTGGAACGCCGGGTCCGGCGCGGGGGCCGAGGCCTGGGCGTCCTTCGGTGCGTGCGCGCGCCCGGGTGCGGGCTGCGAGCCCCCGTTCGAGCCGGAGGTACGGGTGGAGGAATCCTCCCCACCGTGCGCGGCGGCCTTCTCCGAGGCCCCACGCCCGCGTTTGTTCCTGCGCGCCTGCTTTTCGCCGGCCTCCTCGAGGGCCGCGCGCACGGCCGTGCGCACCGCCTTGTTCGCGTCGCTGGCCAGGGATCGCTGCAGGTAGGCCAGGTCCTTGCCCGCGCCCAGCTCCTTGCCCGACGCGTCGGTGACGACGAAGGTCATGCGCAGGTGATCGGGCAGGTGGGCGCGCGCGTGCGCCAGGTCCGCCTCGCTGAGGTCCACGCCGCGCAGGACGCGCACCGCGTGGGCGAGGGCGTCCAGGACGGAGCCCTCGGTGAGGGGACGGAACTTGGGGGCCTCGGCGGCCGCTTCGTGGCCCTGGGCGGCCTGCGCCTGTTCGGGGGCCTCCTTCTGCGCGGCCTTCTTGGGTTCCTTCGCGGGAGAATTGCGCGTCGACAGCTTGCCCGAGGTCGCGCCCCACGCGGCCAGGCGGCCCATCGCGGCGTCCAGGCTCAGCGGGTCCGGCTCGTCGGAGTCGGCGGCCTTGGCCTTCGCGGTGGCCTTGTCCGCCGACACCACGGCCAGGGGCGGCTCGTCGCCGGCCTGCTCGATCCAGCGAGCCGCCGACGCGGCCACGTCCGGCGCGGGCGCCAGGAGGCGGCGCACCCCCTTGGGCAGCGCGCGGATCGCCTCGGTCAGCAGGTCCTCGCGCATGCCGGGCAGCAGCCAGTCCGTGCCCGCGTCGCTCACGCGCTCGAGCACCTCGATCGGGATGCGCATCGACACGCCGTCGCGCGGGCTGCCCGGAGCGAACTCGTAGCTCAAGGGCAGCGACAGCTCGCCGCACTGCCAACGATCCGGGAAGCCCTCGCCCGAGGTCGCCTCGCGCGGCATCAGCAGGGACGCCGGGTAAATCAGCAGATCAGGGTGCTCCCGGCACTCGTCCTTCCACCAGCGGTTGAACGCCGCCGCGCTGGTCACGTGCTCGGGGATCAGGTCGTCGAAGAAACGGAAGCGCGCCTGCTCGTCCGCGACGAGGCCGTGGGTGCGGCTACGGCGCTCAACCTCGCGAGCCTGCTCCACCAGAGCCTCATTTCGGCGCTGGAAAGCGTGCCTCTCCCTCCACTGGCCATCCACCAGGGCGTTACGAATGAACATCTCGCGGGCCAGCTCGCGCGCCGTCGTCCCCTCGCGCGCGGCCGCCAGCTCCTCGAAATGACGCGGCTCAAACGACCCCGACGACAGGGGATCCTTCGACGCCGACACCAGCCCGGCCGCCAGCGCCTCCAGCGACCCCGCGCGCGGAGCGTGAGAGCGCGAGGCGGCCACGGCCTCGTCGATGACGAGGTCACCCAGGCGACCCAGCAGCACCTCGCGGTCCGCCGCCAGCGTCAACCCGTAGAGGGTCACGCGCTCGCGGACCATCGCCGCGCCCTTCGCGACCGACCAGAACGGCTCCGAATACGAGCGCTTGAGCAGGCCGCGCGCCGCCGGCTCCACCCACTCCGGGCGGATGCGGGCCACCGTGCGCGCGAACAGGCGCGAGGTCTCCACGAGCTCCGCGGTCATCACCCAGGCGGGGTGCCCGCTCACGCCCGAGCCCGGCCAGATCGTGAAGTGCGTGCCGCGCGCGCCCTCGTAGTCGCGCCTCGTCTCATCCCACGACCCCAGGTAGGACAGCAGGCCGACCAGCAGCGACCGGTGCACCTGGTCCGCGTCCACGCTCGCCGTGCCCTGCCCGTAGGCCAGGACCGCGCGCACGGCCGCGTCCTGCGCGCCGCCGAAGCGGGCAGCCTCCACGACGTCGCCCGTCGATGGCTCGCCCACCGGCCCCGCGGCGATCCCCAGCGCCCGGGCCATCTGGCGCAGCTGGCCGACGACGTCGCGCCACTCGCGCCACCGCAGGTAATGGAAGAACTCCGCGCGGCACATGCGCCGGAACGCCGAACCCGACAGGTCGCGTGCCTGCACCGCCAGGTAGCGCCACAGGTTCAGGTAGGTGATGAAGTCCGAATGGGGGTCCGCCAGGCGCGCGTGCGAGGCGTCCGCCGTGCCCTGGTGCTCGGCCGGGCGCTCGCGCACGTCCTGGATCGACAGCGCCGCCACGATGACGAGCACCTCCGAGGCGCAGCCCAGGCGCTCGGCCTCCAGCAGCATGCGCCCCAGGCGCGGGTCGATCGGCAGGCGCGCCAGGTCGCGGCCGATGCCTGTGAGCCTGTACTGGGACGAGGCCGGGGCTGCGTCCGCGGTCTCGCGATCCTGCGCGAGCGCGCCGATCTCCACGAGGAGGGCCACGCCGTCGCGCACCGCGCGCCGATCCGGGGCGTCCAGGAAGGGGAAGTCCTCGACCGCGCCGAGGCCCAGGGACGCCATCTGCAAGATGACGCTGGCGAGCGACGTGCGCAGGATTTCCGGTTCCGTGAAGCGCGGACGCGAGAGGTAGTCGGCCTGGGAGAACAGGCGGATCGCCACGCCCTCCGCGACTCGGCCGCATCGGCCTGCGCGCTGGTTCGCGCTGGCCTGGCTGACCGGCTCAATCGGCAGGCGCTGCACCTTCGTCTTATTGGAATAGCGGGAAATGCGCGCCAAACCCGGGTCGATGACGTAGCGGATGCCCGGCACCGTCAGCGACGTCTCCGCGACGTTCGTCGCCAGGACCACGCGGCGCAGCCGGTGCGGCTCGAACACGCGATGCTGCTCAGCCGCCGTCAGCCGCGCGTACAGGGGCAGGATCTCGATGTCCCCCGGGCGGGCGCCCTTGTCGTCTCCCGCGCGCCGGGACCGCCCCTTCAAGTGATCGAGGAGGGCCGCCTCCGTGTCGCGGATGTCGCGCTCGCCGGGCAGGAAGACGAGGATGTCGCCGTCGCCCTCCGCGCTCAGCTCATCCACCGCGTGGCAGATCGCCGTCTCCACGTCGATGTCCTCGCCCATGCCGTAGCCCAGCGTCGCCAGCTCGTCGTCCGGGTCCTCCAGGACCAGCTGCATCGGGCCGGAGCCCTGCTTGTCTGCGCTATCCTCGGCATCGTCCGCCTGCTGCGCGCAGGCCTCGGACGTGTACGACGAGGGCGTCGTCGGGCCGAGGGGACGGTAGCGGATCTCCACCGGGTACGTGCGGCCCGACACCTCGATGACCGGTGCCGGCTCGATCAGGCGGCCCGAGCCGGGGCTGCCCTCCCACGTGCCGAAATGGCGAGCGAAACGGTCCGAATCGATCGTCGCCGACGTGATGATGACCTTCAGGTCTGGGCGCGCGGGCAGCAGGCGCGCCACGTAGCCCAGGATGAAGTCGATGTTGAGGCTTCGCTCGTGGGCCTCGTCGATGATGAGCGTGTCGTAGCGGCGCAGCATCGGGTCCGACTGAATCTCCGCCAGGAGGATGCCGTCCGTCATCAGCTTGATCAGGGTCGTGGGGCCGACCTCGTCCGTGAAACGCACCTGGTAGCCGACGACCTGGCCGGGCGCGCGGCCCACGCTCTGGCCAAGCTCGTGGGCGATGCGGTCGGCGACGGAGCGCGCTGCGAGCCTGCGCGGCTGGGTGTGCCCGATCATGCCGGCCACGCCGCGGCCCAGCTGCATGCAGATCTTCGGCAGCTGCGTCGTCTTACCCGAACCGGTTTCGCCCGACACGATAACCACCTGGTGGGCGCGGATGGCGCGCGCGATCTCACCCCGGCGCTCGCTCACCGGCAGGTTCGGGAATGAGATCACGGGGATTGCCGCCGCGCGCTCGGCTAGCTGCTCCGGCGTAAAGGGCTTGAAGGGGCGCGCGTGCTCGCGGCGGCCCGCGCGGCGCGGTCGTGCTTTGCGCGCGGGCTCGGAGGAGCGGGGCGTGGCGGAGCGAGAGTCAGGCATGATAACGCCAGTCTAGTCGCTCGACATGCTGGTCGAGCGGCACGTGGCTGGTGGGGGGTGAGTAGGTCGAAAGGGTCTCAGACACCCAAAGTCGCATGCAATTCCCTTGGGTCAGTTTTTGAGTGCGGCTTAAATCCGTATGATTTCAACGGTCTGATTTCAAACATTGAAATAGGGGTGAGGGAATTGCATGCGACATTTTTGGGTAAGCGTTGGGTGTGGGTGTGGGTGTGGGTAAGCGTTGGGCGTGGGTGTGACGAGTCTGGGCTGCCGTCAGGCGGAGGGTGCCTCGCCCTGCAGGTCCTCGTCGAAGCGAGTCACGGGAGGCTCCAGACGAAGATCGGCGAGGTCGCGCGCCAGCTGGTCGATCTCCTCGCCCAGGTGCACGCGCTCCCTCCACGAGGCCGGGATGGCCTCGATCCCATAGAACGCGCCGCCCAGCTGCCCGTAGATCGCGGCGTTCGTGTCCGAGTCACCGCCCATGTTGGCGATCGCCAGGGTCGCATCCTTGAAGGACGGGAAATCCAGGAGGCCGTGCACCGCCAGGCGCAGGCCGTTCACGATGTAGCCGCTGGTTTCCGCCTCCCACGAGGCGCGCACCTGCGGATCCGGGCTGATCACCCGAGCGGCCATCTCGTCGAAAGCCGCACCCGTCGACGCCCACGACACGTCCATGAGCTGCTGCGGGGACCAGCCCAGCAGAGCGCCCACCAGCAGGGCAGCGAAAACCTCGGTGGCGGCCTCGGCCTCGACCGAGAAGTGCGTCTCGCGCGCGCTCAAGCGAGCGGTCTCGACCACCGCGCGGGGGTCACGCGACTCGAATCCGGCAATGACGACGGGTGCCAGGCGCATGATCGCGCCGTTGCCCGCGCTGGTCGTGCGCTCCGCGCTCGTGGGCACACGCTGCTGCTCGCGGAAATCCCACAGGGAACGCGTGACCTGATTGCCGATGTCGAAGCACGTCCCCGTCGAGGAACGATACCCCTCCTTGTACCAGCGGTCGTAGCGCTCCATCACGTCAAAGGAGTCGTAGCGGCCCTGCGCCAGCAGCGAATCAGCCAGGCACAGCGCCATCGACGTGTCATCCGTCCACTGGCCTGGTTCGAGGCCGAAGACACCGCCGCCCACCATGTCCGTGATCGGCTCGAAAGAACCCGCCGGCTGAAATTCGTTCGTGGTGCCCACCGCGTCGCCGACGACCAAGCCCATGAGAGCGCCGCGCGCCCGAGAAAGAAAATCCGACATGCCCCCAGTCTCGCACAGGGGCCCCAGCTGGGCCACGGCCTCCGGCCCGCGGGCCGAGGTCAGGGGAAGCGCGAGGCGGCCCCTGCCTCGTCCCCCGAGACCTCCCCGGCCTCATCCCGAGAGAGGCGTCAGGAAACCGACGTCCCGAACAGTAAACCCAGCAGGTAGGTCACGCCCGCCGCGCCGTAACCCACGAGGAGCTGACGCAGCGCCCGGGGCGTCGGGGCCTGACCCGAGAGGATGCCGACCACGCCGCCCGTAAACAGCAGGGCGACGCCGACGATCGCGGCAGCGACGGTGATCGCAGCCACGCCCGTCAGGCCCAGAATGTAGGGGATCAACGGGAAGAACGCGCCCGTCGCAAAGAAACAGAACGAGGACAGGGCCGCCTTCGTGGGCGTGCCCACCTGATCGCCCGCGCCATCCGACTCGGGGGTGCCGCCCAGGGCCGCGCGCAGCGCGATCGCGCCGGACTCGCCGGTCGCCGTCTTGGCGAGGCGCGCAAAAACCTGCTTCGCGTGCCGCTCAGCCTCCTCTTCGCTCTCGCCGCGCGCACGAAACACGAGGGCCAGCTCGTTCGCGTCCACATCCAAATCCGGGACCGCCTGGTGCGCGTCCGGATCCGGGATCGAGGCGTCAAGCAGCTCACGCTGGCTGCGCACGCTCACCCACTCGCCGGCCCCCATCGACAAGGCGCCCGCGAGCAGGCCCGACACGCCCGTCAGCAACACGACGTGCGGCTCCATGCCCGACGCCGCCACACCCAGCACAAGAGCCAAGTTCGACACCAGGCCGTCATTCGCCCCAAACACCGCCGCGCGGAACGTTCCCGCCAGCGTCTCGCGAGACTTGGCTGCCAGGGAACGGATGACCTCGGCATGAATGTGCTCGTCCGCCTGCATGTGCGTCGGCACGTCATCATCCACGTCGCGAGCGGAACGCTGCTCCGCGCGCTGAGCCATCGCCAGAATGAAAATCGTGCCGAAAAGGTGCGCGAGGACGGACGCGGCACGCGTGCGCAGCGGCGGCTTGGGTGCGGGAAGGGCGTGGTCGCCCAGGCGCGCCAGCCAGTACTCCTCGTGGCGGCGCTCCGCCTCCTCAAGCTGCAAGAGGACCGCGCGTTCCTCGCCCGTTCGGCGCTCGGACAGGTCGCGGTAGGTGCGAGCCTCCATGCGCTCCTCGGCGAGGTGCTTGCGCCAGCGTTTAATCTGCGCGCGCGTGGGTTCCTGAGGGTTGATCTGCTGGTCTGCGCTCACGGCCTCGTTCCCCACCGCGCTCAACGCTGCGTCGTGGAAGAAGTGGCCTGCGCGTCAACCGTCGTTGGCTCGGAGGCGGGAGCGCCGAAAAGGCGTTCCTTCACGGCGTCGGCAACCTTATCGGTCACCTGCTCGCCGCCCGCACGCACGAGGTCGGACATCTTCTGACCCGCCGCATCCAGGGGGCGTGCGACGATCGGGACGCGGCGCAGCTTCGAGGCGCTCGCGCGGATCTGCTCGTAGCGCTCGCGGCCTGCACGGGTGCCCAGGACGTATCCGATGCCGACTCCGATGAGGATTCCAGTCTTGGTTCCCATGAATGTCCTTCTCTCGCTGCAAGTGGTGGGGCGGCCTGTCGTGGCGGGTGTTGCGCAATCCCCGTGGGTGCGGCTTTCACCGGCGCGTATGCGTCCCATCTTAGTGGGGCTGCCCGCCGCGCCGCACGATCCTCACCATGAGTGGGGATTATTCACGGATGCTTCTCGTCTCAGGCGAGCTCTTGTCACATTCGTGCACAGTGTGGGACCCTCTTCCCGTAAGTGGCCCTCGCGCGCTATGTTTATAGCGTGAGCCAGATAACGATTGAGACGCCCCGGGGAGTATCGCTCTCCGGTACATTCACGCGTCCCGTGGACTGCCGCGACGCCGCAGTGATCTTTTCTCACACTTTTTTGTCGGATCGTCACGCATCGGGCATGTTCGACTCACTCGGTCGTGCGCTGCGCCGAGCTGGCTATGCGACGCTCACCTTCGACTACTCCGGCCACGGCGCCTCGGGCGACGAAATCATCACTTTCGACCCCCTCATCGAAGACTTCCGCTCCGCGTCCGGCTGGCTCGCCGACCAGGGATTCACGCGCCAAATCTGCGTCGGCCACGAGTTCGGCGCTGCCGTCGCGCTGCGCTCGCGCCCGCCCGCCGTGCAGACATACGTGCTGGTCTCCCCGGTCCTTGGCCCCCTGTCCTACGACTGGAACCTCGTGTTCTCCGACGTGCAGCTCTCCGACCTCGAGCACCACGGGGCCACAACCGTGCCCGATGACTCCGAGTCCCTGCGCCAGCAGTTCACCATCTCCAAGCGAACCCTCGCCGACATGTCCATGGTCTCCGGCGAGCAGGCGCTGCGAGGCCTCAGTGTCCCGGTGCTCATCACGCACGATTCCTTCGACGAGGAGACCGGCCTGCTCGACCGCACACGCGAGGTCTTCCACCTGTTGCCCGACGGCTCCCTCGTCGAAATGACCGCCGCCCCCGATGGCATCGCGGGCGAGTACACGCCGGTCGACGGCGTGCCCGTCATCGACGAGGCCGTGGACCGTGCGCTCGCCGCCTCCGGTTCCGCGCACCTGCCCGCCCTGGCGGATGTCGCCACCGGGTGGGCGAGCCGCTGGGTGCCTGTGAGCCGCTGATCGCTGCTGTACTGTGCGGCCCCGCCTGATCTCCGGCGTTGCTGTGCCCCGCCTCATTTCCGGCCGCCGCGTGGCCTGCCTGATTTCCGGCCGCCGCGTGGCCTGCCTGATTTCCGGCGTTGCTGTGCCCCGCCTGATTTCCGGCGTTGCTGTGCCCCGCCTGTTTTCCGGCCGCCCGCGTGGGTTGCCTTGATGGGCCGGGCCGCTGTGTGT
>ERZ772917.1475-NODE-1475-length-13432-cov-17.606414_pt1 | contig 13432 bp, 17 predicted proteins | sample MGYA00511187_ERZ772917 | MGnify/ENA primary metagenome ERZ772917 (study PRJEB29015, sample SAMEA2737925) | human oral metagenome | biome: human oral; feature: human-associated habitat; material: dental | place: China | collected 2012 ... | reverse complement strand
CAATCGCGTAGGGGAGGCCTGGAACCGCATGGTTCCGGGCCTCCCCTGTTGTCTGTGAGTGGAGCGTGTGTGTCAGCATGTGGCCCAACTGTATTAGAGGGTTGACACAGTTAGGTATCTGTGTCATTGTATTAGTGTATTAATACAGAAAGACAGGAGGGACGCATCGATGCGCATCGATGACACCCGCCCCATCTGGATCCAGCTGGCCGACAGCTTTCGCGCCCGTATCACCGACGGCACGTGGAAGCCCGGCCAAAAGATCCCCTCCGTCCGCGACCTCGCCATCGAGGTCGGCACCAACCCCAACACCGTCCAGCGAGCCCTCGCCGCCCTCGACGACGAAGGCCTCACCGTCCCCAAGCGGACGGCCGGACGATACGTCGCCACCGACGACACGGCGCTCCACGCCCTCCGCCAGGAGGACGCGCGCGCCGCAGCAGACGCCTTCATCCGCGCCTGCCGAGCCCTCGGCGTCGACCGCGACGGTGCCCACGGCCTCGTCGATGAACGCTGGAACGCGGACCTGTAAACCAGGAGGAAATACTCTCATGACCACCCAACCCACAGGCGCGAGCGCGGCTGTCCCCGGCCTCGTCCAGGTCACCGGCCTGACGAAGAGCTACCGCTCCACCCCCGCCCTGCGCGACTACAACCTGAGCCTCGAATCCGGACACATCGTCGGCCTCATGGGCCCCAACGGCTGCGGTAAAACGACGCTGCTCAAGATCCTCGCCGGAGTCCTCTCCGACTATGAGGGCACCGTCACCATCGACGGGCACGCGCCCGGCGTCGCCACCAAGGAGATCGTCTCCTACCTGCCCGACGCCGACTTCCTGAACACCGAGTGGACGGCAGTGGATGCGATCCGCATCTACTCCACGTTCTTCGCCGACTTCGACGCGGACAAGGCAGCCTCGATGGTCGACTTCTTCGGACTGCCCACCGACCGACGCCTCGGCCAGATGAGCAAAGGCATGGGGGAGAAGCTCCAAATCAGCCTCATCATGTCCCGGCGTGCCCGCGTGTACCTGCTCGACGAGCCCATCAGCGGCGTCGATCCCGCGACGCGCGACGTGATCCTCGACGGCATCCTGCGCGAATTCGACCCCGCCTCGCTGCTCATCATGTCCACCCACCTCATTTCCGACGTCGAGCACTTCGTCGACTACGCGCTCTTCATGAAGGACGGACAGGTCCTCCTGCAGGGCGACGCCGACGACCTGCGGGCCGCCCACGGCGATTCCCTCGACGCCATCTTCCGGAAGGAGTACCGCTGATGTACGCCAAACTGCTTGCCTACGAAATCCGGTCGCGCGCCGTCGCGGACGGGCGTTCCTTCGGGGCGTTTATCGCTGTTATCGCGGTTGCTGCGGGAATCGTCGCCGCGGGGCTGCCGGGGATCAGCGGCTCCACCGCAGTCCTTGCCTACGCGCTGTGCTCGCTCACGCCGGTCGCCTGCGCGATCGCGGCCCTGGCCGACTACTGGAAGACCCTGTACGGGCAGCGCGGCTACTTCATGATGAGCCTGCCCATCTCCGGAAACGTCGTCTTCTGGGCAAAGAACACCCGCATCATGATCGAGTGCCTCCTGGCCCTCGCCCTGGCCGTCGGTGGAATCCTCGCCGTCGCGTCGGCCGCCGCGTGGGCCGATGGCATCAGCCTCGCCGAGTACACGGCCGGGCCCCGTTCCCTCGTGGCTGGAATACCCTCCTCCACCGTGGCCCTCATGATTGCCGCGCAGGTCATCCTTGCGATGTCCTGGGTCGTGCAGGCCTGCGCCGCCATGACGATCGGCGCGGAAGGACGCTTCAACCACCTCGGATTCGGCGCGCCTATCATCGGTTTCGTCCTGCTGTATATCGTGAACCAGGTGCTTTCCACGGTTGGCACGTTCTTCCTTCCGCTGTCCGTCACGACTGACGGACACTTCTCCACCGAGATTATGTGGACCTCGTACCTGGCGACGATGGGAACCGAGGGGCACCCGAACGTCATCGGCATCGGCTCCTACATCCTCGTGCCCCTGTTCGCGCTGGTCATGGGCCTGTGGGCCTCTCGCTCGATCGAGAAGCACACGTCCCTTCGCTAGTATCACCCGTCCTCGCGCGTGCGCGAGCCAGTCATAGGAGGTTTCAATGTTACTGCTATCGTCAGCGCTCAGTGCTTTCGTCCAGCTTGGCCTGATCCTCGTGCTTCCCCTCGCGTGGTGGGCACTGACTGTGTGACGCAGCGTCGGCTTTGCCGCGTGGATCGGTCTGCGTAGTCCGACCTGGAGCGCGAGCCGGGTACAGGTAGCGGCAAAAGTCCTCGCATGGGTGCTCGTCGGGGTTGTCTCAACCGCGCTCCTTCAATCCATGTCGGGGGACGTGCCCGCCGAGCGTTTCGCGGGGGGTCGGCCTCGCCGGGATCGTCCCGGTCCTGCTGTTCGCCTCATTCGCTCGCCCGATCCAACTCCTGCTCACGGCGCTCTCACGGGTGCCAATGGCTGGATCGTCGGGTGGGTCAACGAGAAGGGCGCGGGGGGCTCGATCCTGCCCGGCTGGGCGTTCCACGCGAGTGCGAACCTGCTCGTGGGATTTGGCGCGGCCTTCAACCTGATGGGGTGAGCCTCGTCCCGGCCCGCGGCCCCAGCCGTGGGCCGGGACTTTGCTGCGACAGCGAGGGCGGAAGGTTCGGTCGGCCCCTCGAAATCAATTCCTGGCGGGACTGTGCTACCCCGACGCAGAGGGAGGGCCTCGGCCCCACGTCCTACGCCGGCAGCCTCACGGCGTGCTACCACGACACGGAGGGAGCGCCTGCTTGCGCGGCTTCGAGGGAACATTCGCCGGGCTTTGAGGATTCGTTCAGTTTTCTATGATGTCTTAGGAGCGATAAGCGTCGAAACCCGAAAGGACACCCGTGGAACCAACGAACGGCTCATTCGTTCCAGCGAGCCCTGACCTGATCTGGATGGTGTTCATCCAGCAGGTCCTGGTCCTCATCGCGTGGCTGATCGGCGTCGCAGTGCGCCGGGTCCTGAAGAACCGCATGACGATGTCCACCGCGTCGGCGACCCTGACCGGATTGGCCGGCCTGTGGGGAGGTCTGGTGTTTGCCGGTTGGATCTTCGACTCTGGTGACCTGTGGAAACCCGGCATGATCGGCGTTGCCGCGCTGGTTGCCCTCGTCGTCGTCATCGTGGTCGCCCTGGTCGCCGCGTACCTGCATCCGCGCCCCGGCCTCGACCCCATCGCCGAGGTCGCCAAGCTCGGCGAATCCGACTCCCTCGAATTCAAGTCGAGCGCCCGCTGGAACATGCGCGCCGGCAAGCGCGACGACGCCATGGAAACCGTCATCGCCAAGACCGTCGCCGCCTTCATGAACTCCGGTGGCGGCACCCTCCTCATCGGCGTCGACGACGACGGGCGCCTCATCGGCCTCGGCCCCGACTACGCGACCCTCAAGACCCCGGACGCCGATCGCTTCGAACTGTGGATCCGCGACCTGTGGGGACAGCGAATGGGGACCAACGCCGCCACGCTTCCACGGCTCGACTTCGCCGAGGCCACGGACCCGCAGGACGGCTATGAGCGCCAAGAGGTGTGCCGCGTGACCATTCCGCCTTCACCGCACCCCGTCTACCTGAGGGGCCCCAAAGGCAAAGGGGAAGCGGAACTGTGGGTGCGCGTGGGCAACTCGACGCGGCACCTGGAGGTCGTGGATGCGGTCCAGTACGTTTCCACCCGCTGGCCCGAAAGCGTGCGGGTCTCCCCGTGGACGCGCATGCGACTCATGGCGCTGCGTCGGCGCGAAGTGCCCACGCGCCTGCCGGGCGTCGTCGAGCGGGTTCTCACCGAGCGGGCGACGAGCATCTTGACGGTGTCGGAAGAGGAGTGAGCCGCACGGGGCTTCGGGTGCGGACGGGGAGTAGGAATACGGTGAGGCTGGCCCCAGGAACTCAGAGAGGCGAGTAGGCATGCCCCTGCGCAAGACCCTGCCCGCGGACATCGAGCAGATCATTGCAACCGGGGACATCGAGGCCGTCGCGCGCGCGGTCGAACGCTGCGAGGTCGGTCCGTACCTGCGGGGCTCCGCCTACGAGTCGCGGCTCATGCATTTCCCGGCCTCCGAGGAGATTACGGACCTCCTGCTGGCGCGGGGCGAGGATATCAACTCGCGCGATCGGTACGAATGCACCCCGATCCACGCGCGCGTGAGCTCGCGATGCCTCGATCAGATTCCGTTGCTGATCTCTCGCGGAGGCGACATCAATGCGCGCGATATCTCCGACCAGACGGCGTTGTTTAACATCGTCGAGCGTTTTCTCGTTGCCGACGTGTCGCGGATGATTGCGTGGGGCGCGGATCCGCTGGTGACCGCCGATTCGCGAGTCTACGGGAAGGCGACGCTTGTCGAGAGTGTGGTGGCCTGGCACTCCTGGACGCACCGCGCGCGCTTGCGGTGATTCGGTTGCTTCTGTCCGTTGGGGCATCTGTCAGCGAGCGTGTGCCCATCGCGCTGCGGTCGATGGATCGGACGCGCTGCACGTTCATCACGCACGGTCTCCCGGAGACGGTGTCTCAAACGGCATTCGACGAGGCCTCGGCGGCGTTGTCGGAGCTGTGTGCCCTGTTCGGGGTGGAGCAGCGCGAGGCGAAGCCTGCGCCTGCCGTGGGGGAGCGGCTTGCCTTCAACGCGGGCGCGACGCCCAAGCAGGTGTTTAGCCGACTCTGGGACCAGCTTGTCCCCGACAGTGGCCAGTGCCAGACGCTGCAAGGCGAGGTCATTCGCATTGCGGGGCGGGTCGGCTACGAGGTCTACGACAACGGCGGCATCAACTGGGATCGTTCTTTTGGGGCGCTGCTGGACCAGTAGCTCAGTGTCGTGCGTTCAGGCCTGCCGATGCCGCCTGCCTCCGTGGCTCGGGCCGAGGCTGCCGTTGCCTCCCTGAAAGGCCGCTCCATGTCGTACCAGGCAGTCGACGACATCACGGAGCTAGCCGTGGAATGGGTGCGCCTGAACCCGGTCTTAGTTGAGTCGGATCTGCCCGACGTGGGGCGGTGAGCGGGGCTTCAGAGTGTAAAGTGCGCCGCGTTACACTGTGAGCATGGGTAAACGAGTTCTTGGGTGGCTGCGACAAAGGCCAGTCGCAGTTGTGTACGGAGCTGTTTGGTGTCTCTTGCTGGTTACGAGCGCCTTTTTCTTCTGTATGACGCTGATGATCATCTCTGTTCAAGTTGATGAGAAACATGTATGGTCAGTTTGGATGATCTATTGTCTTCCGCTCTTATTCCTTATGGGATTCATAGTGGTGAGGCAGATAATATATTGGCGTCGAAAGGTCTGGCGGCAAAGTCGACCGGTTCTGACAATGCGACTAATTCTCATCAGTGTATTTGTATTATTATTTCCATTCTTGATTTCCGTTGGCAATGGGATTGGATTGGGATTTTATGCTGGCAAAGGGGATCCCGAGCCGGGGCTTGTATCTCTTCAAGAAGTGGTCTTTATCGTCGTGCTCTTCTTGGTGGGGGCGTTGTTCCAGTGTGTGCTGATCGAGTTTGAGGGTCGACGAGAGGAGATGAGCAAGGTTGTCGGTGGCATCCTCATCATCATGGGCATCATCATGCCAGAATTGCTAAAGTCGTGGTCTATTCTCGGGGTGTATTGTGGTCAGGTACGTTGTACATTGGATCAGCTTGAGGTCTTCGTCCTGTTTAAGATGGGTATTGCGAGCGCCGTTGGCCTATCCGTGATGTTCGTTGTTGGCTTGTTCTCGGAACCGATCATAGGATTCTTTCGCTCGTCTGAGCGAGAAGTTAGTAATGCGCCTCAAGAGTCTTCGCTCGAAGACTCTCAAAACTCCGAGATGCCCGTTTCTGCGAGTGAGGTCGCTGCAGCTTCTGACGTACAGAATGATGGTGTTGAACTGGCTCCGGTGTCCTCGTCGGCAGCCACTCGTGTGTCTCAGGAGGCTGCTGATGGTGTGGTTGTCTCTGCACAGGCTACGGAAACGCTGGCAAGCGCGTCTGGTTCGGGTGGTGCTGTGTCCAAGCAGCTGATGAGCGCTGCTGTCAGCGGCCTCATTGCCGGTGCGTGTTTCTCGGTCGTGAGTCGTTTCTTTAGTCGCCACTGAACTGCGTTGCCTCGCGTTTCGGCTGGGAGTCGAGGCATATCTCCATGCCGGTACTTGTTGCTAAGTGGTGTTACACCACTTAGCGGGGTATTACACCAGCTTGGAGGTGGTGTAATGCTCCCTAACTGGTGTAATGCTCCCTAACTGGTGTAATGCTCGCTAATTGGCGCATGACCTGCAGGATTCAGCCGCAATGTCGCCCAGCGGTACTCGTCGCTGATTGGGTGGCTGCGTTGTCGGCTCGCAGCCCGGCCAGTTCCTGCAGCCACGTCGCCGCCTTCCAAGCATCCTCACCAATTTCGCACGTAATTCCCTTGCAGCTTCTTCAAACCTTGAATTTGCGTCGTTGGAATTGCAGCGTTTTGAGTGATACTCGAAAAATGACCGTGGGAAACTATGTGCGACTGTTTCGGCAAAGCCCGGTAATTCCGTTTTGGTCGCGCGCTGGTCGCGCGCTGGTCGCGCGCTGGTCCCGCCGTGGCCCGCCAGGGTGGCTCCTGATTTCGCCTCGAGCCACTGCCTCGTACAGGACCCTCCATGCGGCTCAGACAGGCCAGTCCCACGACATGACGAAAACGGGGGCCGGCACCTGCCGACCCCCGCCTGAATCGTTCCTACTCCTGGTCGTCGCCGCGACCCCGCGGTGTGATCTGGGGCCACTCGCGGTCGATGTTTGCGTCCTTGCCCTGCTTGCGCAGGTACTTCTCGAAGTCCTCGGCCCAATCCCGGTGAGCCTGGAGCTGGTAGTCCATGAGCTCCAGGGCGCTCATGGAGGCCAGCTGCGGGTACTTGTCCACCATGCCGGCGAGCACGTCGAGTGTCATCGCCACGTCGACCTCGGCTGTGTGAGCGTCGGGGGAGGCAACCGCCCCGTAGACCGGTGCCATCTCCGTCAGCGTCTTCTTGCCCTTGCGGAAGCGGTCGAGCTTGCGATCCAGAACCAACGGGTCGACGACCAGCATGGGCGCACCCTCCAGGCGCTCCTCGAAGGAGCCCAGGCGGTGGCGACGCAGCTCCTGGTTGACCAGCGTGATGTCGTAGGTCGCGTTGAAGGCGACAACCGGGTAGCCGCGCAGCCAGTGCTCGACGATGGAACCGGCCAGCTCGTGCAGGACCTCCTCGATGGGGCGGCCGTCGCGGCGCGCCTGCTCGGTCGTGATGCCGTGGACCGCCGTGGCCTGCTCGGGGATCTCGACGCCCGGGTCGGTGAGCCACGTGGCCACCTGGTCGGGAGCGCTGACACCGCTGCGGTAGGACGCGCCGTCGATGCGCAGCACCAGCGCGGCGGTGACGAGGCGATCCTTGAGCGCGCGCACGCCCGTTGTCTCGGTGTCAAAACCCATCCACGGGTCGTCGATCCAGCTCATGATTGCTCCTAGCCTTGCCGGTGACTCCAGTGTGGCAGAGGGTGGGCACATCTGCGTCTCGGAGGCGGTAGAAGCGGGAAGTAGGCAGTAGAATCGGGTCATGAGCGACGAAGTGGAAATCGGTCGTGGCAAGCGCGGGCGCCGCGCCTACACGCTGGACGATATCGCCCTCGTGCCCTCGCGGCGCACCCGTGACCCCGAGGACGTCAACGTCGGCTGGCAGATCGACGCCTATCACGTCGATACACCCCTGATGGCGGCCCCGATGGACTCGGTGATGAGCCCGGAGACCGCGATCGCCTTCGGCCGCCTGGGCGGCATCGGCGTTCTCGACTTGGACGGTCTGTGGACCCGCTACGAGGACCCTACGCCGATCCTTGATCACATCGCTCACCTGGGTGAGGAGGAGTCGATTGCGACCCTCCAGCGCGTGTACTCCGAGCCGATCAAGCCCTCGCTGATCACCGCGCGCCTCAAGCAGCTGCGCGAGGCCGGGGCGGTCGTCGCCGGCAAGCTGTCGCCTCAGCGCGTGCAAAAGCACTGGCGCGCCGTCGTGGACGCGGGCGTCGACCTGTTCATCATTCGCGGTTCGACGGTGTCCGCCGAGCATGTGTCCTCGCGTCGCGAGCCCCTTAACCTCAAGCGCTTCATCTACGAGCTGGATGTTCCAGTTATCGTGGGCGGCGTTTGCACGGACACGGCGGCCCTGCACCTGATGCGCACGGGTGCGGCGGGCGTCCTCGTCGGTTTTGGCGGGGGTGCGGCCCACTCGACGCGCCAGTCCCTGGGCGTACACGCGCCCATGGCGACGGCGATCGCGGACGTGGCCGCGGCCCGGCGCGACTACATGGACGAGTCCGGCGGCCGCTACGTGCACGTCATCGCGGATGGCGGCATCGGCCGCAGCGGTGACCTGGCGCGCGCGATCGCGTGCGGTGCGGACGCCGTCATGCTCGGCGCCGCCATCGCCCGCGCGGAGGAAGCTCCGGGACGGGGCTGGCACTGGGGATCCGAGGCGACCCACCCGGATATGCCGCGCGGCCAGTGCGTCCACGTCGGCACGACGGGCACGCTTGAGCAAATCCTCTACGGCCCTTCGACGCGCGCGGATGGCTCACTGAACTTCGTGGGTGCCCTCAAGCGGACGATGGCCTCGACGGGATACTCGGAGGTCAAGGACCTCCAGCGCGCCCAGGTGGTCGTCTCCCCGTACTCGGCGTCCTGACTCGCGCTCACTGAGTTTGACGAGGCCGGAGCTGAGTTTGACGAGGCCGGGGTGGCTGCGCCCTCATGGGTGCACGCTCGCCCGCTTGCGCCTTGTGTTTTTGGGAATATTCTCAATCGCTTCCGCACGTATGTGCGTGAGCCTGTACTTGTCATAACTCGTGTTGCCGTTGGTAAAGACGCCTGCGGCACGGGGTTCGCCGGCCCCTCACGGTGAGGTGAGGTTGAGAGGACATCCCGATGAAGTGTGGGACACGATCACTAGCTGTACTCGGCGCGCTCGCGTTGTCCGCGATGGGGCTTGTGCCCGCCGCTTGGGCGGCCGACGTGGGCCGGGCTGATTCCGGCCAGTCCGCTCAGGTGGATGCCGCCCAGGTCGAGCAGTCGGGAGGTTCGCAGGCATCGCAGTCAGGTGCCACATCGACCCAGTCGGGGGCTGTGCAGGCTTCCGCCGAGCAGACGCAGTCGGGAGCTAGGCAAGCTGCGCCGACCACACAACCAGCGCAGCCTTCCGTCCCCGCAAGCTCCGCGCAATCGGGTGAGGAGCGCCCCGGCCTCGTCGATACGCCGATCCCCGACATCCAGGCCGTGGGCGATGGGGATGATTCCGCGATGGTGGGTGCCACCGTGACGACTCTCGGCGTCGCGACGGCCGCGTACCCGGCCGGCGAGTCTGGGCTGGGCGAGACGTTGGATGGCTACACGATCCAGACACCCGGATCGGGCGGCGCGTTGGAGCCGGGGCGCACTCGTTCCGACGGCCTTTTCGTCTACGCGGGCAAGAATGGCGAGATCCCGGCCCCGGGCACCTGCGTGCGCGTGACCGGCACGGTGGGGGAGTTCCCTGCGACGAGCGCGAAGGGCAACCCCCAGAGCCTCACCCAGCTGGCCGTGACCTCCGTGAGCGAGGTCGAGGGATGCCAGGCCGTGACCCCCACGCCGGTGACCGGCGTCCCCACCCCCGATCAGGCGGAGCCCTACGAGTCCATGCTCCTCACAGCCCAGGGCACGTGGACCATTACCGACAACTACCAGACGAACCAGTACGGCACCCTGACCCTCACCCCGGATGAGAACCCGCTGTGCTCGGCCACGGACGTGGTCGCTCCCGGGCAGGCGGCCCGCGAGTACGAGGCCACCAACGCCGCCCGCGCCATCGCCCTCGACGACGGCACCAACACGAACCTGCAGAAGGGGGCCGCCACCACGCCTACCTGGCCAACGGCTCGCCCGCGCGCGTCGGCTACCACGTGGCCTTCGCTAAGCCCGTGGTCCTCGAGCCCCGGCACGGCTCCTTCGTCTTCCAGCCGACCTCCATGGTCGCCGGGCACCCCGACCGTTCGCCCGTGACCATCACCGGGGAGCGCCCGGGCACCCCCACGGTCGGCGGCGACACCCGCATGGCGACGTTCAACGTCCTCAACTACTTCTCCGACCTGGGCGTCGACGAGGCCGGATGCAAGGGCTACCCGGACCGCACGGGCGCCTTCGTGACGGCCAAGAAGTACAAGGTGCGCGGCGCGTTTTCGCGCGAGGCCTTCGCCAACCAGGAGGCCAAGATCGTCTCCGCGATCAACGCCCTGGAGGCCGACGTGGTCGCCCTTGAGGAGATCGAAAACCCCGTCGCCGTGGGCGTGGGGACGGACCGCGACGCGTCTCTCGTGCGCCTCGTCGAGGCCCTCAACAAGGATGCGGGTGCCGGGACGTGGGCGTTGTGCCGTCTCCCGGGTCCGTGCCCGAAGGCACTCCTGCTGGCAACGTCGACAGCGGGGACGGCCTAGGCAACGCGAACGCGATCCGCGTCGCCTAGGCCGGGGCCCTGGCCTCCTTCGCCGCTCGATTCTCGGACAAGCCGACCCTGCTCGTGGGCGACTTCAACTCCTACTCGCAGGAGGACCCGATCAAGGCCCTCGAGGCCGCGGGCTGGGAGCGCGTCTCCGGTGCGGGCGAGGCCTCCTACGTCTACGCGGAACGCTCCGGATCCCTCGACCACGTCTTCGCCAACGCGGCCGCGAAGCCGCTCCTGGCGGGCGTCACCAGCTGGGCCGTCAACGCTCAGGAATCCATCGCCTTCGAATACTCGAGGGCCGGCATGAACGCCCACCTGTCCGTCGAGGCGGACAACCCCTACCGCTCCTCGGACCACAACCCCGAGCTCATCGGGCTCACGCTGCTCGGCGGGGACGGCCCGGCACCGACGCCGAGCGCCGAGCCGTCCGCCGACCCGTCCAGCGCCCCCAGCGCGGCCCCGTCACCCGCAGTTCCCTCCGTATCACCCGCGCCGGTTCCCTCGAGGGCGGCCACGGCCTCGTCCCACAAGGCACCCACGCGCGCTGCCACGGTGAGCGGCCTCGCGCGCACCGGTGCGGATGTCGACCGGGCAATCAGCATCGGGATTCTCCTCGCCGCCATCGGCGGTGGGCTCATCCTCGTCTCACGCCGCGCTCGCCGCCGCGGCTGACACCACGAACTCCACACCCACCACGCAGGACGCGGCTTCGGTGCCGCCCCGATGAAAGGAACACACCCATGCGCAGACCATGGACTCGCCTCGCGCTCGCCTCGGCGGCCGCCTTCTCCCTGGCTTCCCTGCCCGCAGCGGCGCTCGCGGCCGGGCAGGACGAGGCCTCACAGGACGCGGCCGCGCCGATCACCCTGGACCTCTATACCCTCACGGACGTGCACGGACACATCCAGCAGGTCGCCAAGAAGGGCGTCGTGCGCGAGGCCGGGCTGCCCGCGATGAACTGCTATCTGAAGAAGGCGCGAGCGACGAACCCCAACTCCTCGTTCACGCTGCTGGGCGACAATATCGGCGCGTCCCCCTAGATTTCTGGGGCGCTCAAGGACAATCCGACCATCGCGGCGCTCAACACGATGGATCCCCTGGCCTCGACGATCGGCAACCACGAGCTGGACATGGGACAGGCAGTCTTCAAGCAGCGCGTCGACGGATCCAACCCGAGTGAGTTCGTGCAGGCGACCTTCCCCTACCTGGGGGCCAACATCGAGGGCATGGGCACCTACGGTGACGGCACCCCCTACCTGGGGAACTACAAGCTGTGGACCTCGCCCTCGGGCATGAAGGTCGCTTTCATCGGGGCAATCGCGCAGGACGTGCCCTACAAGCTCAGCCCCGGAACGACGGCGGGCCTAGCCTTCACGGACCCGATCGCGCGCATTAACTCCCTGGCAGCCGAGCTGAAGAAAAGCGGTAGGGCCGACGTCGTCATCGCCATGCTGGACGACGACGTGAAGAACAACTACACGAACGTCGGCAAGGACGTCGACGGTCTCATGGGTGGGGACACGCACGTGCCCTACGAGTTCGACCACGTCAACTCGGTGGAGTCCTTCGAGTCTGCCAACCCGCGCCTGGCGGGCATCGCGTCGGGTTCCTACACGGACAACCTGGGCCTGATCCGACTGATGATCGACCCCGCGACGCGCCAGGTGACCAGCGCCGACTCGATCCTCATCCCCGCCGCCGAGGTCGCCCAGTGCGGCGCGGACCCGGACACCCAGGCGATCGTCGATCAAGCCGAGGCCGACTTGAAGGAGGCCGGTAAGCGCGTCGTCGCGACCGGGTACACGGAGCCCTTCAGGCGCGGCGTCTTTACGACGCCGAGGGGGCGACGGATCCCGGATCGAACCGAGGCATCGAGTCCTCGCTGGGTGACCTGGTGGCCGACTCGCTGCGCGAAACCATCCTCACCTCCGACGGAAAGAGCGTCGACATCGGCATGATCAACACGGGAGGCCTGCGCGCCGACCTGGTGCCGAACGAGGACGGGACGATCACCTACGCGCAGACCTACGAGGTCGAGCCCTTCTCCAACGAGCTGGGGTACGTGACGCTCAAGGGATCGGACGTCAAGGACGCGCTGGAACAGCAGTGGAAGACGGACCTGAACTCGCAGAACTCCCGGCCCATGCTCAAGCGGGGCCTGTCCTCGAACGTACGCTACACCTACGATCCAGCGAAGCCCTACGGGGAGCGCATCACGTCGGTGACGATCCCGCTGCGTGGCCTGTCCTTCTCCGGAGGCCCCTCTCCATTACCTCGAAGGTGCGCGTGAGCGCCGGGGGAGAGCAAGCCGTGGCCGAGGTCGACAACTCCCTCGTGGACGCGCACGCCTCCGACGCTGCCTCGGTCATCACGACTGATGGCGCGGGACAGGCGAGCGTGGATGTGACGGTCGTGGGCGCATGTGAGGGCAAGGCTGCCGGCGAGGTCGTGAACGTGCCCGTCACGGTCGCCACAGACTTCGCCACCGTCGTCGAGGCCGGGGACAGCCTGACGATCCCCGTGACCTGCGCGGGCGCGGCGATGCCAACCCGAGCCCGTCGGCTGACGCAGCGGGTGACACCCAATCCGGCAACCAGGCGGCACCGTCTGCGCAGCACAAGAACACGAAGTCTCCCAAGGGCTCCCTGGCCCGCACGGGCGCGGACTTGGGTGGCCTGACCGGGGCGATGTTTGTCGGAGCGATCGGCGTTGCCGGGGTGTTCGCCCGGCACCACTTCAATCGTTACCAAAGTGAAAACAAGTAGCCCTTGACAGGGTAGGGCTGGCGCGGGAGACTCGGATCAGACGTAAAAGTCGATCATGACAAGTGTTCGCGCAATGGTTGCACGGACATGATCCGCGGCCCGCGCCGCCACCGGTTCAAGGAAGAATCCACATCAACGGAGGAAAACACTCATGAAGCACCTCACGAAG
>ERZ772917.1473-NODE-1473-length-13447-cov-34.833109_pt1 | contig 13447 bp, 11 predicted proteins | sample MGYA00511187_ERZ772917 | MGnify/ENA primary metagenome ERZ772917 (study PRJEB29015, sample SAMEA2737925) | human oral metagenome | biome: human oral; feature: human-associated habitat; material: dental | place: China | collected 2012 ... | reverse complement strand
CGGTGCTGGTAGTCGAACACGACGAGGATACCATTCGGCAGAGTGACTTTTTGATCGATATGGGCCCAGGCGCTGGCGTTCATGGCGGCGCGGTGGTGGCGCTGGGTGCACCAGATGAGGTCGCCAAATGCACAGATAGTATCACTGGTCGGTATCTGTCGGGAGCAGAAAAAATTGCCGTGCCAAAACATCGCCGCCAGGCTGATGCTAGTCGTCAACTGATCGTCCGCGGGGCTCGCGAGAATAATTTGAAGCATATCGACGTGGCGTTCCCCTTGGGCCTGATGACAGTGGTGTCAGGTGTCTCAGGTAGCGGTAAGTCGACGCTAGTCAATGATATTGTCGCCAAAGAATTAGCGGCACGGCTTAATCGGGCCAGCGATGTGCCAGGGGCACACGATAAAATTGAGGGTATCAAGCAGCTGGATAAAGCCATCGTCATCGACCAGTCGCCAATTGGCCGCACGCCACGCTCCAACCCAGCGACCTACACTGGTATTTTTACGCCAATTCGCGAACTGTTTGCCAGTACCCCTGAGGCTAATGTCCGCGGCTATAAAGCGGGGCGGTTCAGTTTTAACGTCAAGGGCGGCCGCTGCGAAAATTGTCAAGGCGACGGTATGATCAAGATCGAAATGCATTTCTTGCCGGATGTTTACGTCCAGTGCGACGAGTGTCATGGTCAGCGCTACAATCGTGAGGCGCTGGAAATTAAGTATAAAAATAAGACGATTGCTGATGTACTCGATATGACGGTCGAGCAGGCGGCGGAGTTCTTTGATAGCGTGCCGAATGTCGCCCGGAAATTACAGACACTGGTGGAGGTTGGTCTTGGCTATATTAAGCTCGGTCAGCCAGCAACCACCTTTTCGGGCGGCGAGGCGCAGCGGATAAAACTGGCGACGGAACTGTCCAAGCGCTCGACGGGCAAGACAATGTATATTTTAGACGAGCCGACAACTGGACTGCATTCTGCCGACGTTAAGCGGCTGCTGGGTATTTTACAGCAGCTGGTTGATGGCGGTAACAGTATGATCATCATTGAACACAATCTGGATGTTATCAAATCGGCCGACTGGATTATCGATATGGGACCTGAGGGCGGTCTCGGCGGCGGTACGGTAGTAGCGAGCGGTACGCCAGAAGAAGTCGCCAAAGTGCCAGAATCATTTACCGGTACGTATCTGAAAAGTTTGCTGTAGTTGGCTATATAGCTACTAATAAGCAGCTTACATCATGAAGGCTCATTGCTTTTTGCGGCGAGTCTTGCCGAGCAGGACTGATACTTGTTGGCGCAACGCCGCGCGAGTATGCTCCTGCTTGAGGGCGTGAATGATCATTGGCAGCACTGACAAGAAGATGATAATCAGTGCGGCGACTTCTATATTAACACCAGCGTCGGTGAGCGCCTTGCCAGCAAAGAATCCAAGGTAGGTGAAAAGCGTGGCCCAAATAACACCACCGATAATATTAAAAATAATAAAAGTTCGATAGTGCATCTTGCTAGCGCCGGCCACGATTGGCGCAAACGTACGCACAATCGGTACAAACCGCGCCAATACTACGGTAAGTGACCCGTGTTTTTCGTAAAATTTCTCAGCCTGTACGAGATATTTTTTCTTAAAGAAGCGAGAGTTTTCTCGCTCAAACAACTTACGGCCGACCTTGTGTCCAAAGGTGTAGCCAACGCTATCGCCGAGAATGGCCATCAGTGAGAGTAACAGCGCAAAGAAGTGGATGTCAATTGGTAAAATATGCTGCTGTACCATATAGCCAGCCGTGAACAGTAGACTGTCGCCCGGAAAGACGAAACCAAAGAGTAGGCCCGATTCGGCAAAGACAACCAGCAAAATCGCGACAGTACCAAAATGAACAATAAAATCAATAAACGCGTGCATCATATCATTATGCATTATAGCATATTATCTAGAGACTGTACCGACTAGGCGTCAATAAAGCCGCCAGATTGATGCTGCCACAGTTTTGCGTAGTGGCCGCCATGCTTAATGAGCTGCTCATGTGAGCCATCCTCGACTATCTTGCCATTATGCATCACGATGATTCGATCAAGCTTGGCGATTGTTGAAAGTCGATGAGCAATGACGATTGAGGTACGGTTTTTCATCAGTGCCTTGAGTGATTTTTGGATCAGAACTTCTGACTCAGAATCAAGCGCCGAGGTCGCCTCGTCGAGGACTAAGATTGGCGCATCTTTCATGATGGCTCGAGCGATAGCGATGCGCTGGCGCTGTCCACCCGACAACTTGACGCCGCGCTCACCGACCAGTGTGTCAAAGCCGTCCTGCAGCTGAGTAATAAAATCATAGGCCCCCGCCTTTTTGGCTGCTTGTTCAATCTCGGCATCAGTAGCGTCGGCCCTGCCATAGGCAATGTTCTCGCGCACTGAACGATGAAATAGTAGCGGCTCCTGCGGCACGTAAGCGATCTGCGAACGGAGGCTGGCCTGTGTGACTTCGGCAATGTTCTGCTCATCAATCATGATTGCGCCCGAGTCAATGTCGGCAAATCTCAGCAACAACTTCGTCAGAGTCGTCTTGCCCGAACCACTAGAACCAACCAGCCCGACCTTTTCGCCTGGCGTAATATGCAGTGAAAAATTGTGGAACAAGGTTGCGCCTTTACCCTCGTCATGCGTAAAGGTCACGGCATCAAAATCAATGACACCGCGATCAACATGAAGCTTTTTATCACTTCTATCAACAAGTGATGTTGGTGTGTGTAATATCTCGACCATCTCATGGGCGTCACCAATAATACGGTTATAATTTCGCATAATGCTATTCATATTCCACAGCTCACGGGCGACACTGCCAGTGTAGGTGATGATTAAGTACACCGCTGCAACCGAAACGATATTATGCTGTGCTGCATAAATAGCGAACACGATGGCACCGATTCGGATGCTGGTGTTTATCGTTGAGTAAACACTGCTGACAGTGAGAAATCCTCGCATGGTGGCCAGGCTAGCCCTGCGCCATGCACGATTCGTTTTATCAAATCGCTGCTGCTCGATTTTTTCAGCGCTGGATGACTTAACAGCAAGCACATTTGACACCATGTCAGCGAGGTTGCCGCTTACTTTGTTGCTGGCCTCCGCCTCACGCCTACTTAATTTGGCCATCGGACGCGATCCAAAGAAGACGGCTACGCCAAAGATGATCGAGAACATGAATAGAAAGAGCGCGTACTGCCAGAGTAACATTGACAGGATAACAATTGATCCGGTGAGTGAGATGACCAGCGGCAGTACTGCCCATACTAGTTCATCCCAAAATCGTTCAACACAGCTACTGAGCTTGCTGTTTTGGCTGACGAGCGAGCCACCAAATTTGTTAGAGTGGAAAAACATGGTCTCGCCAGATAGCTTGGCGAATACCTTGTTTGCGATATCGCGCTGCATAATGGTTTCTAGCGTCCACATTAAATACAGTACTATTCGCCACCCAATAATCTCTGACCACAGTTGGCTCAGGCCATAGAGAATCACAAGCGTCCACACAGAGCCGGTCTGTAGCTGACCATGTTGAATCATATCCAGGAGCTGTGCGATAATCAGTGGTCCGACAATTGTGCCTACCGCTAAGGTTAAGGTAGCTGTAATGAGCGCTAGATTGCGTCGCCATTTGTATGGACGTGACGCTCGCCATAGTAATTGTAATGTTGTTTTTGCATGTTGTTGTTGCAAGGTAAAACTCCTTAGATTTATATTTTGATACAAAGATAGGTCATCCACGACCCACTATGGTGGGCTCGGGTGGCCAAGACTCACGATAATGATACAAATTTCATTGTATAACAGAGGCGGGTTGGCTGTCAACTGATGGAAGAATGTTAGCGTACTATGAATAAAAGGTAGCCAAGGGAGCGTGACGTGTCTATGTCTCTACACTAGGGAAGTCGACTTCCCTAGTTTTTCTAATCTGATCGCGCTACACTAGAGCCAAAAGGAGACGATATGAGTTTTGAAGCAAAGATCCATGAGGCACAAACGAAAATTTTGCGAGAGTTGTTATTTTTGCCAGTGGCTAATTTCGCAACACTACAAAAAGCAAGCGGCCTGGAAAGCGATCATATCAAATTTCATATCAAACGGCTCGTTGAGCTAGGTTATGTACAGAAAGTCGACGGCGGGTATTGTCTCTCGGTCAAGGGCAAGGAGTACGCGAATAAGCTTGATACCGATGCCGGTGTTATCGAGCGGCAGCCAAAGGTGGCGGTTATGCTCGTTATCGAGCGTGAGCGTAATGGAGAAAAACAGTATTTATTGCAGCAGCGGCTCAAGCACCCCTACTATGGGTTTTGGGGTGCGCCTACTGGCAAAGTGCGGTGGGCTGAGTCGATCGTCGATGCGGCCTCGCGTGAATTGACGGAGGAGACGGGGTTACGGGGTGAGTTTGTTCATCGCGGGGTGTACCATGAACGTGTGCGCCATGCGCAAACAGGTGAAATTATCGAAGACAAGATCTTTCACCTGATGTTTTGCAAGGTATTTTCGGGCAAATTGGCCGTACAGTTTGAGGGCGGTAGAAATGCCTGGCGTACACTCGATGAGATGCGTGATGAGCCAAAAAAGTACAAGAGTTTTTTGCGAGAAATCACGGCGTGTATCAACGGGTGCGGCGAGTTGACTGAAATAATATATGAATATGGTAATGCGGAGTTCTAGACCGCGGGCAGCACGTGCGGTATTGTGTGGGTCGTACAGGCGCGATATTGACGGGTTGCGGCGAGCTTACGACGAGCTAGCCGTAACCGGCTGTCAGGTATTGTCACCGCGACGAGTGGACTTTATGGATGGTGAATTTGTTGTTGATGCTGCAGAAGTTGGCCTGTCGCCTCGAGAGATAGAAAACTGGCATTTACGGGCTATTGAGCAGTCTGACTTTATCTTATTGCATGCACCCGAAGGCTATGTTGGTATAAGCGCTGCGATGGAGATCGGTTATGCTCTCGCATTAAAGAAACCAATCTTTTCACGAACAGCACCAGTTGATATTATGCTGCGTGAACTAGTTTACGTTGTTCCGAGTGTGTATGATGCATTATGCACCTTGGGGTTTCGTAGCTAATAAATAGATTTACGTCCATAACTTGCATGGGGGTGTATAATAAAGTCTATGAACAAATCAATGACGATAGTAAGACAGGAAGTTTGCCGACTGCTTGGCGGCGATACGTCAGGCCATAGCGACGATCACGTTGAGCGTGTGGCACGGCTAGCAGAGCGATTCGCGAATGAGCATAAAGAAGCGGCTTCGATGGACGAAGTGCTGTTGACGGCATGGCTGCACGACGTTGATGATTATAAATTAGTTGGTAAAAAGCAGGCGGATAAACTCAATAATGCCACGTCAATTATGGCGAAAGCTGGTGTTGCGGCTGATTTGCAGGATGTGGTGCGTCATAATATTGCCCGGATTGGCTATAGTCGTTATCTACATGGTATGCGGCCAGAGCGTTTGGCCGGTCAGATAGTGTCTGATGCCGATATGTGTGATGCGATTGGGGCATGCGGTATCGAGCGGGCACTTATTTATGCGGTGAATCACGGTAGTTGTCGGATATTTGATCCAACTGTTTGGCCTGATGTGAACATTGATGCGCATCGATATAACGCTAATGGTGGCACGCATGATGGCGATAGCTTCATTAATTATTTCTTTGAAAAGTTATTGAAGCTACCAAAGATTATGATGACCGACCCGGGCCGAGACGAAGCATTAATTCGTCAACAAACTATGGTTACCTTTCTTCGTGCCTATTTTCGAGAAAAGAATGTACCGGAGTGGGGCGATTTTTTGGAAGAGTATCTTACTTCGATGGACGAGTAGGGGTATATTGCTCTTCCCAGGTCGTTATAGCCTGCCAAATTGTTTCGTTGATTACGCTACACAGCTCAGCTACCGTGGCGATATCCGATGAAAACTCGCTGTCTACTTGCTCGGCCGATGCTGCGTGTAATTCGTCAGCCAGTTTATCAAACAGCAGCATACGTTGTTGAGTGTAGGTGACGAGCGGCTTGATATCAAGAGCGATATGCTGCCGCCGTGAACTGTCTGTTTGGTAGGAGATCATGTCAAGCGTTTCTAGGTAGCGTAATCCACCAGTAATGGCTGCTTTGCTAAAGCCAGTTTGCTCATGCAGGCTCGTGTGGCTATGGTGGTACGGTGGGGCGACAAGGAGGCAATGGATGATCGTTGCTGAGGCTGGTGGGATGCCGAGCGAGATCAAGGTGGCTATGATATTTTTTGAGTTTATATCCATGTGAACAATATATCACATAATATTGACGAAGGGCAGTCTGAAGCGTGAACAGTATAGAATGATTGTGATATACTAATGTGATGACTAGGCCGTTGCTATATGATGAAATCGATCAAGATAGTATGAATGCTTCGTTTCACGCTCGTGGTTGGCCGCCAGTCTATACCGCTTCACCCCGCTCACGTATCGTGCTGGTTGGTCAGGCGCCGGGACGAATAGCGCAGGAAACACGCACGCCATGGAATGATGCCAGTGGTCGCACGTTGCGTCAGTGGCTGGGGGTTACCGATGAACAATTTTATGATCCTGATTTGTTTGCTCTAATGCCAATGGATTTTTATTATCCAGGTAAGGCTGCGCATGGTGATTTACCGCCGCGATCGGAGTTTGCCAAAAAGTGGCATCCACGGCTGCTAGCACAGATGCCGGATGTGAGGCTGACGATTTTAGTTGGTGCTCATGCTCAGCAATACTATCTTAATAAGCAGGCGAAGCGCAACCTGACCGAAACAGTCGCGCATTATGTGGAGTATCTGCCTCATTATTTTCCACTTGTTCACCCATCACCGCTTAACTTCCGCTGGCGGGCGCGCAATCCGTGGTTCGAAATGAACGTCATTCCGATTCTATCTAAGATGGTCAAAGAATTAGCACAGTAGTCAAGATCATGGTAGGGTGTTCATACTGACATAGCTTCGCGGTCAATCTTTTTGTAGTACGAGGCCACTTCGTGCCGGTATGTATACACGTATAATGTGCTCGTCGTTATGCGGCGTCGTAAAGTAGCGGCCATCAGGATCAACCCGGCCCTGTCCGCCAAACTGTTGGTCGTCGCTGCTGAGTGCTATCCGGTATGACCCAGCCACCGCCGGCACGCCATAATCCGTCCACGACTGGTCAGGTGAAAAATTCATGATAAACAGCAGATCGCCGCGTATGAAGCTGACGACTTGGTCGTGTTGGCGAATGGTCAGGTAGTGAATAGCTGGATCGTCAACGGTTTGAATGATTTTCATTAGCGCCGCGTCAAATTCACCCAGCCATTGGTATTTGAGGAAGCCATTGTCGCGTAAACTCCATTGGCGGCGGGCGTGTTTGAATGACCAATGATTACCTTCACGCGGAAAATCGATCCACTCGGGATGCCCAAATTCATTACCCATGAAATTAAGGTAGCCACCGCCGTGCAGTCCGGCGGTCAGCAGCCGAATCAGCTTATGTAGCGCCACACCGCGTTCCACCGCCAGGTCCGGATTGTCTTTGTTCATATGCCAATACATTTCTTTGTCGATCAGTCGAAAAATCAGCGTCTTGTCGCCAACCAAGGCTTGGTCATGGCTCTCGGCGTAGTTGATGACTTTTTCCTCTGGGCGGTGCGAACTCAGCGTATGTGCCAATTCGCCCAAGTCCCAATCTTCGTCGCGCTTTTCCTTCAGCGTTTTGATCCAGAGGTCGGGCGCGCCCATTGCTAATCGATAATCAAAGCCCAAACCACCATATTCAGCCGGTGCCGCTAAGCCCGGTAGTCCGCTCATTTCTTCGGCAATGGTCGTGGCATCGGGGCGAACAGCGTGAATGACGTCATTGGCCAGTCTGAGATAGACCAGCGCATCCTTATCAACGTCGTCGCCAAAATAATCATCATAGCTGGTAAAACTTTTGCCCAAACCGTGGTCGTGATATAACATGCTAGTCACACCATCAAACCGGAAACCGTCAACATGATACTCATCCAACCACCAGCGGCAATTGCTGGCTAAAAAGTGCAGCACTTCCGGCTTGCCATAATCAAACAGCCGCGAATCCCACGCTGGATGATCGTGAGTTTTGAAATATTGCGTTGGATCACCCGCGAAATTGCCGAGGCCCTCGACTTCATTTTTGGCGGCATGAGCGTGGACGATGTCAATAATGACGCGCAGCCCCAATCCGTGCGCCGTATCAACCAGTCGCTTAAAATCATAGGGCGTACCAAAGCGCGATGACACCGCGAAAAAGTTACTGACGTGATAGCCGAAACTGCCGTAATATGGATGCTCGGCGATGGCCATCAATTGGATGGTGTTGTATCCTGCCTGTTTGATGCGCGGCAGGACATTGGCGGTAAATTCGTTGAAGCTAGCAACCTTTTCCTCCTCACTGCTCATACCGACATGTGCCTCGTAAATCAGCGGCACGTTTGGCGCAGGCGGAATGTCATGCTGCCACTGATATGGCTCATCAGGCCGCCAAACGACGGCCGAAAAATCCACCGAATCATCATCCTGGACGACGTAGGTGGCGTATGATGGCAAGCGCCAACCGTCGCCGTTCGGCCAATAGACGCGCAGCTTATATTTCTGCCCGTGGCGCAGCGCGCTCCCCGGCAAATCAACACTCCATTCACCATGCCTACCAGGCTGCAGGGCAAACTCCTCGTGCTCCTGCCACTCTGAAAAATCACCAACCATCACTATGCGCGTAGCGTTTGGCGCCCACTCACGAAACGTCCAGCCCGCCGCTCTCTGATGCAGCCCAAAATGACGAAATCCCAGCGCAAAATCTGCCGGCGATTTACCGTCCAAAACCCTCCGCAGCGTCGACGAAACATAAGTCTCGCGCGCCTTGATGACGGGTTCATGCGGCGCCAGCCACGGATCAAGCTCAACCAGCGTTTTCTTGCTCATGGTTATAGTATACCGCATAAGGCAATGCTTATGCTTGAAGTTCGCCATGTTGCAATATACGATACATACCATATGGAGTTGCCAAAAGTTGGTACAGGCGTTGATTTACTTGGCCGATTATCCGAAGATGATTGGCGAGAGATTGCTGCGGCCAATATGCAGCTTGGCGGCGAGAAAGAAGCTGTAGCACTGGGCGACGTGGAGCGGATCATGCGCACTGACGAAATTGAAGGCGAGCGAGCGAGAGTTATTGGCTACAGGCAGACCGAAGATGGTTCATATGATCTATGTGCCGTTGAGGGTGTGGTAGACATGGTGGCATCTCTGGAGATTGACCCCGATAATCCAGCGCCTTTTGTAACTTACACTAATGAAATGGCGGCTTTGTATGTGCGTACGGTGCAGAATGATGTTGCTACGGACTATTATTTTCCAATCGACCGGCAAGCGATTATGACATCAGAATTATTGCCATATGCTAGCGATATACCGCGCCATATCCGCAAGCTCTGCCATTATGTCGATAAGACCGAAGAGGTCATTGAGGCAAATGACATCCAAGATGCTGCATCCAGGCGAGAGCTGATGAACGATTTGAACACTGTGCTGAGTGAAATGGCATATGGTACTGGCGTGAGAGTGAAGTGCAAAGCGTACAGTCGGAGAGTTGGTGCTAATGAGTGTGGTGTTGATGTTGACGCAGACAGGCAAGTTCTTTTCGGCGATCTGCCAACCTTTGCGTGGCGCGGTAATCGCCCAGTCTTGGAGATGTTTGACAAAGAGGATCGGTCGGTGCTGTTTCGGGTTGATGTGAAAGATATATTGGACATTATGCCGACTGATGAAGGCGGTATTGAGGATGGCGCAGATTTGTTTGAGACGGTCTTTACTGAGGATTTTCAGCAGTTAGCATGGGAGTTGTCGACTGATCTTGCGTATACGGATGAAGCAAATTTTTCGGATACGCTGCGTGAATACGTACAGACGCTGAGCGATACTTTGTCGTATATTGAGCTTGACGCTGTCAGCTTGGCAGGTTTTGTACTGGTGCCAAATGATACAGACGACAATTTGAAACCTGAATTTATCGACAGCGACAAGGCATATGTCAAAGGAGTGCACTTTGTGAAATATGACGGAGCGATTCACGCAGCGCTTGAAGTGGCGGTATCTGATCGGTTCAGCGATTCGTCGCGGAGAGTATACGCCATACCGAGCCGTGACAAATTGCTACGATTTGAAAACTTGAATGATGATGCTCAAGACCTAGAATTTGCCGTAACATCCCTGCATGATATTGCCCAGAATGTGAGTGAAGCATTTAAAAGCAACGCCTTTTATGGTTTTTCCTTAGAAGAACAACTTGAGAGGTTAAAGCAATATGACGATGAAGCACGTGGCGTTCTGGAGACAATCAATGATCCGCGGGAGTTCAGCGGTGAATGTACGGTTGTGGCGTACCGTTGTCTGCCGGGCAGTTTGCTGAATGTCGTTTCGTGGAACGATGTTCCGTTGCAAGAAGTAGGTGACGGCGACGGCATGGAGCCGTTTACGCTGCGCGCGGATCAATTGACGGTGTGGAATCCAGAATTGAATAATCCGCTAAGTTTGGACGGGAGCCTCCAGAAGGCTACAGATTTGCCGCTGAGTTTTGGCGAGCCAGTTTTGATGGTGGGTAATCGCGAAGAAGATGTGTTTTACCTGCTGCGCGCCCGCGATATTATTGGTCTATCGCGAGGCAATCCTCAGAATATTTCATGATATAATCAGACAGATTATGCAGCAAAAACCATTTTCTTTTGAAATAACTTCGCGATTTGATGGCACGCTGGCGCGCACTGGCGTTATTCACACGCCGCATGGGGATATTAAAACGCCGGCGTTTATCGTGGTCGGCACTAAGGCTAATGTCAAAGCGATGGTGCCGGAGATGGTGGCGGATGTTGGCGCGCAAGCGGTGCTAGCGAACGCCTATCATCTGTACTTGCAGCCAGGTCATGAACTTATCGAGAAGGCTGGCTATTTGGGTAAGTTTATGCACTGGGACGGGCCAACGTTTACTGATAGCGGCGGCTTTCAGGTGCTGAGTCTGGGTTCGGGCTTTAAGAAAGTACTGGCGATGAGTACGGATGTTGATGAGGAGATCGCCATCGCTAAAAAATCGTCGCGCCACGCTTGGGTGGATGAAAACGGAGTGACGTTCAAATCGCACCTCGACGGCTCGTACCATAAATTTACGCCGGAGTTATCTATGCAAATCCAAGCCGGGATCGGCGCGGATATTACCTTTGCCTTTGATGAGCTGACCTCGCTGATTGATCCGTATGATTATCAGGTGGAGGCATTGGCGCGGACACACGCCTGGGCGGAGCGGAGTTTGGCGGAAGTCAAACGTCTGCGTGAAGCCCGTCCCGACAAGCCGTATCAAGCGTTATTTGCCGTGCTGCAAGGCGCAAATTATGAAGATTTACGCAAACAAACGGCTGCGTTTCTAGGTGCAATGGATTTTGATGGTTATGGCATCGGCGGCGCGCTGGAAAAGGAAACCATGGCGCAGACGATTCAGTGGGTTAATCAAATCTTGCCCGAGAACAGGCCGCGGCATTTGCTCGGCATCTCCGAGCCGGACGACATCTTTGCGGCGATTGAGCAGGGAATTGATACCTTTGACTGTGTCAGCCCAACGCGCGTGGCCAGAAACGGTGCGGCTTATACGCCGTTTGGTCGGGTCAATGTTCGCGGGAGAAAATACCGCGAAATGTTTGCGCCGATTGTGGCAGATTGCGATTGCTACACCTGCCGCCATTACACCGCCGCTTATCTCTGTCATTTGCTGCGCGCCCGCGAATCTCTGGCTGGCACGCTGCTATCGATCCACAATGAACGATTTATCGTTAAACTGGTTGATGACATCCGCGCTAGCCTAGAGGACGGAACGTTTTACGAGTTTCGCGAGGTATTTCTTCATAAATATTATGCAAAATCATAAAAATTAGCCCATAATGCTTTACTTCTGATATATAAAATAATACAATTTACCTAACTAAACAGAGGTGTTTGGTTCGTAGTATTAACAAGTCCGAAGCGGACGGAATAGGAGGAACAATATGGGTAGTAGAGAAAGATATTTTGGTACGCCAGAAAATTCACTATTAAGACGGGGAGCTGCAGCCGTAGCGGCTGTAACGTTAGCATTGTCTCTTTCCGCCTGCAAAACGACAAACGCAACTGGCTCAAACAGCGGCAGCGAGATTTCTACTAGCGTAGGTAATGGCGATACATCAACGGGAGTAAACAACGGCAATGAGGTGGCGCCAGGTGTGAACCGTGGAGGATTGAGACCCGTTGAAGGATCAAACACAGATCCGGGTCGAGGGCTAGCTTATTCAGATGGCGATATTAAGTTTTGTATTCCGGCAACTGACGGAACTAACAGAGAGTATCTTGTAAAGTCTCCTAATTCGGTTGATGACGTGGTAGGAAACACTAAAATAGTCAGGCTAAACGAGCCTGCTTCTGAATGTAGCAGTAATACTGAGATTGTAACGTCAGGAGAGCTAGGAGATCCATTCGGAGGTTGGGTAGAGTTTACTCCCGACGTCTATAGGAGTTGTATAAGTGTATATGATAATAACGATAATAAGGTGGATATCTCAGTTGTTTCCAGAGTACCCACTGCAGATGGTAATGCTTTCCTTATTACAAAGGGATGTTGAGTTTTCTTAGCGTATATCTATTTACAACAGCTTACAAACCAGTTATAATTAAACGCATACGCCGTGAGGTCTGTTTAATGGACTGTACCCGCGTGAAAATATAATTAAATAAAGGAGAACTTCTACAAATGGCAGATGCATTTGACCGAAGCAAACCGCACGTTAACGTGGGTACAATGGGCCACGTTGACCACGGTAAGACGACGCTGACTGCTGCAATTACCGCAGTGTTGGCAAAGCGCCTCCCAAGCGCAGTTAACAAACCCGTTGCGTACAATCAGATTGACAATGCTCCGGAAGAGCGCCAGCGCGGTATTACCATCGCTGCTTCGCACCAAGAATACGAGTCGCCAAAGCGCCACTATGCGCATGTTGACATGCCAGGCCACGCTGACTACGTCAAGAATATGATCACTGGTGCTGCCCAGGTTGACGGCGCAATCTTGGTGATTGCTGCAACCGACGGCCCAATGCCGCAAACCCGCGAGCACGTCTTGTTAGCAAAGCAGGTTGGCGTGCCAAAGATCGTTGTCTTCCTTAACAAGATGGACATGGCTGACGCAGACATGGTCGAGCTGATTGAAGAAGAAGTCCGCGAGCTGCTTGCTAAGAACGGCTTTGACGAGAATGCTCCAATTATCAAGGGTTCGGCTCTTAAGGCGCTAGAAGGCGATGAGAAGTACGAAGATTCCATCATGGAACTAGTCGAGGCTATGGACGAATATATCCCAGAGCCGAAGCGTGACCTGGACAAGCCATTCTTGATGCCAATTGAGGATG
>ERZ772917.1472-NODE-1472-length-13456-cov-4.649877_pt1 | contig 13456 bp, 11 predicted proteins | sample MGYA00511187_ERZ772917 | MGnify/ENA primary metagenome ERZ772917 (study PRJEB29015, sample SAMEA2737925) | human oral metagenome | biome: human oral; feature: human-associated habitat; material: dental | place: China | collected 2012 ... | reverse complement strand
CAGACTGGAGTGACCCAAACAGGCGCCTGTTTAGCTTCGCGCAGACTGGAGTGACTCAAACAGGCACCTGTTTGAGATTGTCTTCATCCGCCCTATTTCTTCAGCCCATCTATCAACTGTGCTCGCACCGCTTCATATCCGGCTTGGGGGTCGAACGGCCGCTCGGGGCGCAGAAAGACGCGCGTATCGCCGAGAAAATCTGGATCAGCCATTTTCGCCTCCATGTTCGCCACAAACTGCTTATAGGTCGGGGGCTGCTGCACAGAGAAAGCCATGTAGCGGTTGTAGCACTACAAGATTTCGGAAGTGTCCACTTCGGCTTCCGTCAGAGCCACGTACAGATCGAAGAGGTCGCGCCCCTTTTTGCGCTGATACAGCGCGCGGAGCTTCGTGCCCAACAACTCATTCAGCGCATACGTCGTGATCGCACATTGCCCCGTAAACCAATGACTCTCCACCGCGAACGGCATCTTCACCAGCCCCAGTTCGTTGAAATGCTCGACACAATTGATCTCGATTTTCAATCGTATGGGGACGACCGGAGGCACCTCCGACTCCATCCGAAAGAGCATCGTGTTATTGTATCGCTTTTGCTGGGTGACACGATCGGGCAGGAAGTCCAACACCTCCCCGAGGCGGAAGAGAATCGGCTTGATCGGGCCGGGATGAATCTGTACCAAATCAATGTCTTCGCTGTATCTCGGCTGGGGCGAGAGGTACAGTTTGTGCAGCGCCGTGCCTCCGCGAAAGGCCAGCTGCGAGGCCAAGAACTCGTCGCTGAAGATGGCCACCAGTGCGCGGGAGATGATCAGATCTTGCTCCACTTGAGCGGGATCGTTCCAGGGCACCCGGCCGGCCCATTGCGTGATGGATGCGCGGTCTATCATAGGTCGTCCGGCTCGATAGTCATATTGATGTCGATCTTCCAGCGATCGTTTTTTGCCGCCATCGCCTCCGTGCTGCGCGTGGACAGCGGTACATACCGCAGCCTTCCGGCATACGCACGTAGCTTCTCATACAGCGCGTCGGCCACTTCCGTCTGCAGCAAGACTTCTTCTAAGACATACCCCAATCGTTGGAGGGTAGCTTGCGAGGTGTAGTCGAACAGCCGCCTCGAGACACGACGGAAGTCCAGCCTCTCCGACAGCTCGGCCAAGACCGTCGCCGCCTCAGACAAACCGCCGATATATTGCTCGTATTGTATCAGATCGACGGCCGTCAGTTCGGCATTGGAGTAGCGGATCGTGCCGGTCTCCGAGTTCTTCGTCAGCAAAAAGTCCGACGGAATCTCTTTGCGATACGACCACACCAGCAGGTTGTTTTTGGAAGGGGACACCGAAGGCTTCGGTAAAACGGTGGTGACGAAAAACTTCTGTGGCCGTTGGTGCGCAGCCCCCAGCAATGCCGCCGCGCTGAGCAGGCTGATGTAGTAAGGCTTGTTTTGATGGGCCATCAGCCGATCGATGTAGTAATGCGGAGGGATGACGCCTCGGCCGGCATAGTGCGGCGGCATGATCACATAAAATCCGCGGTATACGGATACGATGATTTTCTGCGCAGACAACCGGAACAATTCGTTCTTGACGACTTGCTCCGAAGCGTTGGGAAAGGCTTGGCGCACCTCCCCGAAAGTGAGCGTGGGCATCCCGCCGATCTCCCGCTTTCTGATCCATTCTCTGACTGTCATATGGGTTTGTTTTGAGGCAAAGGTAATCGCGACCGGATTACCGTTGCACCAATTTCGCGCAGAAGAGACGGGGACACAGGCATGGATCACATCCTTCCAAAGGATCATTCTTTTCATCGACAGCTCACTTCTCCTGTTTTTTGAACGCCAAGATGCCCTCAGCGGGAAAGTAGCGGCGGTTGCCGATCTTGACGGAGGGTAGCATGCCTTTCTTCCCCCAAATTAGGGCCGTCTTGTGGTGGATGCGCAGGATACGAGCCACGTCAAAGGCGTCGTAATATTTCGGTTCATCTGGTTTGGTTTTCATCTCGTTCGTCATTTCTTCAATGTGTAATGGTTGTCTTTCTGTAGCTCTATCAGGCCGCTCTCTTGCATGTGGCGGATGTAGTCCTTGGCGGTCCGCTCTTTTACTTCTACTGTCTGCATGATCAATCGAAGAAGCTCGTCGATGGCCAAGTGGTCATGTGCGCGGAACACTTCACGGGCGATCAGCGACAGCTCGGCCGTCTTGCGTCGCTCACGCTCTTCTTCCGATTTCTCGCCGCGGGAGACGTGCATGTCACGCTGCTTATCCCACCCAAAAAGCATAATCGGGACGTCAAGCGGACTGCCGTCGCGCACCTTCAAAGCCTTGACGACCGACAGTGCAGGATTGTCGTCCTTCTCAATTGACAGGATGGCGGCCGACTTTCGTTGCAGTTCCGATCCGATGTGTCCGCGTAGCTTGATGCCGTTGGGGACGAAGTGGAGTACGCAAAGGATACACGTGTGGTAGATGCCCGCCAGCCGATAGAGCTCGTCCACCACAGCGATGCTCTCGGCTTCGTCGTTGGCCGAACGGATCAGGTCGGCGATGCCGTCGATGACAACAAGATGGATGCCGCCGTGCCGATGATGGTAGAGGTCGAGGCTGTCTTTGATGAGTTGCAAACGGTCTTTGCGAGAGAGTGCGGCGAGGAAAACGGGGTGGTAAAACGTCGGCATTGCATCGAGTCCGACCCGCCGCAGGGTTTTCCCCACGTTGCGGTGAAGCTGGTACTCGGATTGCTCTGTGTCGTAGTGTAGGACGGCCTTGTGCGACGTGTTGGGCGTAACCTCCAGCCCGAGCAGATCGGGTGGAGGTGTTGGAATCTCGGTCAGCAGTGTCCCGGCGATCAACGCCGACACATAATTGCTTTTCCCCGTCCCTTCGCCACCGGTAATGCAAAACAGGTTGTCGTAGGTGCCCAGCGGGACACCGCGTGACGCGATCACCGTTTGGGAACGGTCGGGCGGATGGCGGTAATCGATCTCGCACGAGTCGAGCAGCATGAGCGTTTGCGTATAAAGCTGCTCCAAGCGGTCGGTAATTAGGTGATGGAAGTCCTCCGCGCTGTATCCCAAACGGAAGTAATCAGAGATGTCCTTCTCAGCCTTCGTTCCGGCCAGTGGTAGTTCGATGCGTCGGACGTTGTAGGCAGCAAACTGTTCGCATCTGAGGGTGGAAGCCTTCACGCCCGTCTCGTCAGCGTCGTAGAGGAAGAAGACGTGACGGAAGCGTCGGACGAGCATCTCTATGATGGAGACGTCAATCTCTGCTGTCTCACTGTTGAAGCAAATGGCGTGAAAGCCGTGTGCGGCAAGCGACATCACATCCTTCTCGCCGCCGGTGATGAACAGCATATCACCCCGTTGCGGGAGTTGCTCTATGCCGAACGTGTAGATGTCCGGCAGGCGACCACCATAGACGAATCGGGCCGCACTTGATGGGCGATAGATCTTCACGTAATCCTTACGTACGTAGCCGAATAGTGGCTCATGGGTGCTGCTCATAAAGCCGTAACGCTTCCCTTCGACCGTCTCGCTGCGGAAGCTGCGGAGCGATCGGACGCCATAGCGCTGCAACACGTGTGGTGTGATGCCATACTGCCCCCAATAGGCGCGTTCGCTTTCGTCGAAAGCCTTTTCCTCAATGCGGTAAGGTCTGCCGGCAGGCTCCGCAAGCGTCGGTGTTGGTCGAAGCGTTAGAACACTTTCGACTTGTGATCGAATGGATCCGGGTGCGCACTCCGGCAAGGAGATGGACAGGGATAGGTCGCGGATGATCTTCTCCAAGATGCGGAGGAAGTCCTTTTGCAAATCAAGGTCATGCAGCGCCGCTACAAACCAGAAGCAGTCACCTGAACAAGTCGGATCTCCGAAGTCATTCATGCGGTAAATGCCTGTTTGCGGCACCTTGTAGATGAAGCACGACGCCCGCCGATCGTCGTAGAGCGGATTGCGGAACTTCTTCCCTGGTGTGATGGCGAAGGGGATGTAATGGCGAAATACCTGCAATCCGCCATCTGTGGCATGCAAGATCAATGCTTTCTCTTTCATGCTTCTTCTCCTTTCTCTGACTTGTGCACCTCTCTTTCGTCTAATATCTCCCGGATGAGATCCTTTATGATCTCTCGAAAAAGCGCGTTGTTCTTCAGAAAGCCGATGATGATGTTGGAACATATCAATAGGATCTTCCGCAGATACTTCATCAGCTCTCGGTACTTCCCTTCCATTGCAGAATCCGCAAAAAGCTCTGCCGGATCGATCTCCAATAGCTCGCAATAACCGACGAGAAGCGCCGTACGGAAGCTCTTCGCCTTATTTTCCATCCGATAGATCGTGGTTGGATTAACTTGCAATTTTCCAGCGACATACTCCATAGAATAACCTCTACTCAGTCGCTCCTCTCTAAGTCTATCTCCGATGTTGTACATATGTGTAAAGTTAGAGTGCACCTTACGACAGCCTTCCTGCATCGGACACCAATCTATTGCGTTTTTCGCAGGAAATATTGCGTAAAATGCAAGAGTTATCTTCTTCACCAAAAGGGAGGGCCTAGAGCAAACCGTATCAAGATCGAAACCACGACGATTTGAACTTTTCACTGCTTTGATGTGGTTGTCCCGCACAAGGGATCCTTTCCTTGATGGGCCACTCCCGCCCATAAACAAGAAAAATCTCCGATACAACCCACTTGAAGGTGTTAGCCGTACCGGAAAATCTATTTGGGGTATGAGGCAAGAGCAATTATGCTTGGATCGTTACTTCATCAGAACCATCTTTGAGGATGACGTGAATGTAGATCATCTTGCTGTGCGACTAGACGACTGTGTCCACCCTGGTGACATCGATCACGGGGTCATGGATCCACAGCTGGCTCGTCGGGTCGGCCACAGGCGCCGATAGGCTTGAAGTGCAGGTGCTTGGAGTAAAGACCCACTAATCCTGCTTTTGTAGAAGAGGGGGAAAACAAAGAAGTCCACCAGACTTGCAGTTCGTCACAAACTGTAATCTGGTGGACTTCTTTCAACTAAATTGAAGCCAAACATCTCGTTTCCATTGCATTTTACAAAGGAGGTGAGATAGGCTAGGTTCACGTGCCATCATACATCTCAGTGCGGTCGCATGAAGACATGAAAAGGGAAGGAGACCATTGGACAAGATTGTGCAAAGGCACTCTCTTAGTCTCTTAGAGAGCTAACCTTCGCATACGTGCAAAAGCATCCACGTACAAACAGAGTGAGCACTTCACTCATATGGGGGTTGTAAATACACAGGAAGTACAGCTCTTAATAATTGAAAAAAGAGAAGAGAATACAGGTACAACTGCCGAAGCCAAATGAATTGGCCTTGTCTATCCCGTTGATCAGATAGGTCAGGGGAAATGTTCCAGCCCGTATAAACACTTGCTTTTTCCATGTCTTTTACTCCGTTTGTTCGTCTAACTGAGAGCAAATGTAAACCGTATTCTGAACACAAAAAAGGTGCTTTTCTTTTCCCCATAAGGATATAGACCCGTCTGCAAGCAGAAAGTCGGCGGATAACACGCCTAAAGAGGCAGGCAATTTCTTTTAGGCATCATTCGGGGAAAGGGACGTCTCCCCAAAGGGGCCATTCCCCCGTAAGGTAAAAACACCTCCACAGGTGGATACCCTCCGAGAATACGGTAGCAGGCAGCATGCCACAGGTTTTGTGCCTAAAGGCAGAAACCTATCCCCATAAGGTAAAAACATCACCACAGGCAGAGACCCTCCAAGAGGGCGGCAGCAGGTTTGCAGGCTTTACGCCCAAGGTCAAAACCAGTGCGACAACATTCCGTCATTCGCATAGGGCACAGGGATGACAGACCACATCCTGATTTTTGCCTTCATCTTGGGGGTGCAGTATTCAAACCCCTTCTGGGTGCACGGGCACGTCCCCCCTTAAAGGGGGACGTGCACCGTGACACATGAAGAGGGGTATGAGACTGCAGAGAAAAAGAGATTGCGTGATTTGAAAAGAGAAGCATCCCGCATGGGTTGATTAACAACTTTACTATCAATACATTACGTGGTAAAATAGAGATGATCTACCTTGTCGTTTCACGACATTTGACCGTTATGACTATGGGGAAAAGACCGTTTACACCTGCTTTCGTTGGTCACGAATAGGGCACCCAAAGAGCAATCGAGAGAAGATTGTAGTGTTCTGCGCATATGAAAGTCGCAGCAAAACGGCAACGTTCTCACGAGGGAAAACTATCTTTGCGGGCAGAAAGCGAGTGTTCTCTGTTATACATGAACAAAGCAGGTCGAAGCACTTAGCTCATTACCTAATCGTTACCTATTCCCTTTCACATTACAGGTAACATTCTCTCATTCAGATAGATAGACTCTCGATGCAGAGTTGTTGCAAGTCCCATGAAAAACTTTTTGGCGTTTGCAACACTGTTGCAAGCATTTCCAAAAACGTTTTGCTCATCTCGTGGCTTCCGTAGAAACTCTCTGCTGGCTTTATGCTTAGAGCCAGAGTACACCTCTTCGACGCACACGAATTGGGCGCCGTTGGCGGAGAATCGTTTTTCTCTAAACCATATTTTTGCCCGCCTGTTATAACAATTGGTTGCTTAAAGTATTAGGTATGAATTTTCCCCTTTTAAAATGGATTGAGCCGAAGAAACCCTATCGACTCGGACTCGCCCTGAGCGGCGGGGGTGCCAAAGGCTTGGCTTACGTGGGTGTTTTCAAGTTTCTCGAAGAGCGAGGCATCCGCCCCGACATCATTGTGGGCACAAGTGCAGGTGCCATGGCCGCTGCGCTGTGGGCCGACGGGCATACCTCGGACGAGATCCGCGAAATGTTTGTCGGACGCGAGTTTTCAGAGTTCGCACGTGTGCAAGTCCCCACCACGGGGCTGTTTGACAGCCGCGGCGTCGGCGAATTTCTGAAGCGAAACCTCAGGGCGAAGACTTTTGAAGAGCTACAGATCCCCACCATCGTCATGGCCACCGACCTCGACCGTGGCCGCGGGCATCAGTTCACCTCCGGCCCGCTCGTAGAGGCCGTCCGCGCCTCCTGTAGCATACCCATCATCTTCAGCCCCGTCGTCATCGACGGCGTGCACTATGTCGACGGCGGACTCTTCCACAACTTCCCCGTCTCCATCATTCGCGACCGCTGCGAGATCGTCATCGGCGTCAACGTCAACCCCTACTCCGCCCGCAAATACAGCCAAAACATCTACAGCATCGGAGAGCGGTCATTCCATTTCATGTTTCGCGCTAACACCGTCGAAGATCGCCGCATTTGTGATCTCCTTATCGAAACCGCAGAGTTCGGTCAATACAAGATCTTCGACTTGAAGAATATCGACCACATCGCCCGCGTGGGCTACGTCACCTCTGTCCGCGCCTACAATCGATTAGTGCGCACAGGAGACAAAAACAACAAGCTCCTCCGTGCCTTCCCGCCCCCCAAACTCGCCGTCGCGAAGGCCATGACCAAACCCAAACCCACTCCTACTCCCACACCTCCGACTACACCTCAGAAATAAGTTTTATAGCAATGAACACCTCCAAGAAACCCATCATTTATCAAGTCCTTCCGCGCCTCTTCGGCAACACCCAGCCGCCGCTGAAGGATCACGGAAACATCGAAGAAAACGGCTGCGGCAAGCTCGCCGACTTCACTCCGCGCGCCCTCCAGGCCATCCGCCAGCTGGGCGCCACGCATGTTTGGTACACCGGCATCCTCGAGCACGCCACGCGCACGGACTACTCCGCCTACGGCATTCCCAAGGATCACAACGCCGTAGTCAAGGGCAAAGCCGGCTCACCCTACGCCGTGAAGGATTACTACGACATCGCCCCCGACCTCGCCGTCAATGTCCCCGACCGCATGGCCGAGTTCGAGGCGCTTGTCGAACGCACGCACGAGGCCGGACTGAAGGTCATCATCGACTTCGTCCCCAACCACGTCGCCCGGCAGTACCACTCTGACGCCAAAAGTCCCTTAGATCCCGACCTCGGGCAGAACGACGACACTAACCTCGCCTTCGCCCGCGACAACAACTTCTACTACCTGCCCGGACAGGCCCTCGCGCTTCACTTCGGCGCCAAGCAAGAAGACTTTGAGTATAGCGAGTTTCCCGCCAAAGCCACCGGCAACGACTGCTTCAGCCCCTTGCCCAGCAAAGACGACTGGTACGAAACCGTGAAACTCAACTACGGAGTCGACATCCAAGGCGGCGGCACGAAACATTTCCAGCCCGTCCCCGACACTTGGCGCAAGATGCTCGCCATCCTCCGCTTCTGGAGCTCCCGCGGCGTCGATGGCTTCCGCTGCGACATGGCCGAGATGGTGCCCGTCGAGTTCTGGCAGTGGGTCATCCCACGCGTCAAGAGTTGGAAGCAAGTCATCTTCATCGCCGAAGTCTACAATCCCGCGCTCTACCGCGACTACCTCCACACCGGCGGCTTCGATTACCTCTACGACAAAGTCGGGCTCTACGACACACTCCGCAACGTCGTCTGTGGCCACGCCTCCGCCACGCGCATCACCGACTGTTGGCAATCCGTTAACGACATCCGCCCGCACATGCTCTCCTTCCTCGAGAACCACGACGAGCAACGCATCGCCTCCGACTTCTTCGCCGGACGTGCCGAAGCGGGTATCCCCGCGCTCATCGTCGCCGCCACCATCGGCACCGGGCCAGTCATGGTCTACTTCGGCCAAGAGCTTGGCGAACGCGGCATGGACGAGGAGGGCTTCAGCGGACGCGACGGCCGCACCTCCATCTTCGACTATTGGAGCCTCGACACCCTGCGCCGACGCAACAATGGCGGTCGCTACGACGAGGCTCTCCTGACCGATGCCGAGCGAAGCCTACTGCACCAATACACGGCCATTCTGCGCTTGGCTCGCGAGGAGAAAGCCCTGTCCGAGGGCTCCTTCTTCGATCTGATGTACGTCAATCCCACCTCCGACTTCTTCGACTCCGCCCGCCAGTACGCCTACCTGCGCAAGGCCGGCGATGCCGTCGTGCTGGTGGCTGTCAACTTTTCCGATGCCCCGCGCCGCGTCCGCATACGCATCCCCGAGGAGGCCTTCCGCGCCATGTCCATCCCCGATAACTCCCCCGCCCGCCTGACCGATCTGCTCACGGGTTCAGTGTCGGTCGGCACCCTCACTCACGCCTGCGCCTACGAGCTTGAACTGCCGCCGCTCTCCGGTCGCCTGTTGAAGTTCGATTATAGCGGGCTGCGCTGATCACCGTGTGATTGTAGGGGCGTGTCGCAAGCGCCCCTACGATGATCCACCATCCCTAATGACCGATTTGGGCTAATAAGACAACATTTCCACGCCACTTCCCCCTTTCCTTTTCCCGCCCTACTTTTGGCCCATGTTTTTAACGGATATAGTAAACAGCAAACGGCTCTTCATCGATAGACGGGTGAAGGACTTCTTCCGATTACTTATTACTACCTCTAATTACTTATTTACCACCCCTTATAACCATTGAACGGATGAGTGCTTATACACCATTTGCCATCTTCTCGGGGACTGGCTCCCGTTATCTCGCAGAGCGTATCTGCAAAAGCCTCCATTGCCCCCTCGGGCAGATGAACATCGAGCATTTCGCTGACGGCGAATTCTCTGTTTCCTACGAAGAAAGTATCCGCGGCAAGGATGTCTTCCTCGTGCAATCCACCTATCCTAACTCGGACAACCTCATGGAGCTGCTCCTGATGATGGACGCAGCCAAACGTGCCTCGGCACACTCCGTTATTGCCGTCATCCCCTACTTCGGTTGGGCGCGACAGGATCGAAAGGACAAGCCGCGCGTCTCCATCGGAGCCAAACTGATTGCCGACTTGCTCAGTGTGGCCGGTCTCGATCGCCTGATCACGATGGATCTTCACGCTGATCAGATTCAGGGTTTCTTCAACGTGCCCGTCGATCACCTCTACGCCTCGTCGGTCTTCTTAGACTACATCCGTGAGGAGTTGCCCTTCGACAACCTCGTCATGGCCACACCCGACGTCGGCGGAACGAAGCGCGCCAGCAGCTACTCCAAGTTCCTCGAGATACCGATGGTGATCTGCTACAAGACGCGTCTGAAGGCTAACCAAATCAGCGACATGAAGATCCTCGGCGACGTGGAGGGCAAGGACGTCCTCCTCATCGACGACATCGTGGACACAGCCGGCACCATCACCCGCGCTGCCGACCTGCTCAAGCAACACGGCGCTAAGTCCGTCCGCGCGATGGCCAGCCACGCCGTCATGTCCGATCCTGCCACAGAGCGCATTGCCGACTCGAGTCTCGAGGAGATGATCTTCACCGACTCCATCCCCTACCAGAAGAAGTGCAGTAAAGTCACCATCCTTTCCATTGCCGACATGTTCGCCGAATCCATTCGACGCGTATGCCACGACGAGTCGATCAGCACGCTGTACGCTATCAGATAACACCTGATCGATCGTTAGGAAAAGCCGATCCTTCCGCCGGGGTAGGCGTAGGGGCATATTGCATACGCCCTGAACCTGTACTCGGTCGCCGAATTGTTTGTCCCCTTGGCAGGGACGCTTAAGTGGGCGTATGCGATCGCCTCTACATATACCACACCCTCTAACCCCATTCAATTATGATTATCGACTTCCCCAACATCCCGGAACAGCGTCTGCCGAACTTCAAGGGCGGCGAGAAAGAGTATATCGCCCGCATGGTCTTCGACGGGCAGAATCGCATCATGTACGGCCGACTCGAGCCGGGTGCTTCGATCGGCGTGCACACGCACGAGACGAGTAGTGAGATCATGTATTTCCTCGAAGGCCGCGGCAAGGTGCTGCTGGCAGACGGCGAGGAACGCGTTGAGGCCGGCCAGTGCCACTATTGCCCGAAAGGCCACACGCACAGCTTAGTCAACGATAGCGACGCCGATCTGGTCTTCTTCGCCGTCGTGCCGGAGCAATGAGTGTTTGATACGAATAAATAATAAGGGCGTGTAGCAGCGCCCTTATTCGTTTTTGGCACATCGCCCCTCCCCCCATCACGGACTTGGTATAATAGTGGGCACGTCATCAACCCAAATCGGTCATTAGGAATGATCGATTGATAGGTTTTGTAGTGGCGACAAGATTATTCGTCCCCACGCCGGCGTCATGGCCAGTCAACTTTGGTGGCTTTGCCCCCGGTCTCCCACTTCCTTTTCTTCCCTTGATGGAAGAAAAGGAAGCAAAAGAAGATCAAGGCGCCACGGGGCGCCGGCCAAATTTGCCGGGTACGTCTAATGACCGATTGGGGCTAAAAGATGAAACAAAATCCCTGGAAACAACCCCTCTGAATATCCTCCGAAATAAATCCCAAACAGCTTCTGAGACATCCCACACCAACAAGCCAACGAAATATGAAACATCCTTTCACTCTATTGGTAACCACCCTGCTCTGCTTCGCCTTCGCCGCTTGCATCAAGGACGAGCTGCCCAGCGCGGAGTGCGACATCGAGGTGGCGAGCGTCAGTCTGAATGACCCTGAAACCGTCTTCTTTCGCGCGTCCGACACGGCGATCGCTGTTTCTTCGGACGTCACCGAGATCGTTTTCCGCCTGCGCCCTACCGTCACAGACCTGACCTTTGCCCCCACTTTCCGACTTACCCCGGGCGCCATGATCCAACCCGCTAACGGTTCGCAGCATGACTTCGCCCAAGGCCCCGTCACGTACACCGTCACCTCTGAGGACGGTCGCTATCGCCGAATCTACCGTGTCAGCTTTCGCCGCACATCGTCTACGGACACTGACGAGGTACATTTCGACTTTGAACACTTCATGCTCGACAGCCTCGGTGTCGGCACGGCCAAGTACTATGTCTGGCGCGATCCGACGGACGATCCCGCCGCGGGCAGTTGGGCTACGGGCAACGCGGGCTATTCCATGACGGCTTGGGGACAACCGGCGGACTCCTTCCCGAGCGTCTCCATCGCTGGCGGCTACGATGGGCGCGCTGTCCGACTCACCACACGTAGCACGGGCTACTTGGGTCGTATGGTGCGCATGCCCATCGCCGCAGGCAACCTTTTCTACGGCGCATTCGACGTCCGTAGCGCGATGCAAGACGCTTTGGCCGCCACCCGCTTCGGCCACCCTTTCGACCGCCAGCCTATTGTCTTCACCGGTTATTACATCTATCGGCCTGCTACTCCCGTCACCGACTGTGATGGCCGGGTGCTCCCCAGCGTTCGCGACAGCGCCGCCATATACGCCGTGTTCTACCGTAACCGTGATGCCAACGGCCGCTCTGTCACCCTCGACGGAACCAACATCTGCACCTCTCCGCAGATTATTGCCACTGCTGAACTTGGTCACGTGTCCCCCACTGACACTTGGACGCCCTTCAGCTTGAACTTCCTCTACACCGCTGCCATTGACCGCCAACTGCTCGTCGCTCGCGGTTACAGCTTAGCTATCGTCTTCTCTTCAAGCCGTCGTGGCGACCGCTTCGTTGGTGCCGTCGGCTCCACTTTGTGTATCGACAAAATCCGTATCGTATGCGAAAAAGAGTGATTGCCTGTACGGCTTTCTTGTCCTTGCTGACTGCCCTTTTTGCATGGGCACAGCCGGGCCGTGGCCTGCTTGATGGGTTGACTTACGACCTCCGTCTCGGCTATTCCGTCGGGGGAACGATGCCATCCACGATGCCTGCCGAGATCCGCGCGGTGACAGGTTACATGCTGACGCCCAACCTGCAAGTGGGCATTGATGCAGAGAAGTGTCTCACGGATCGCGTCGGCCTCGTCGTTGGTCTGCGCTTTGAAAACAAGGGAATGCATACGGACGCCTGTGTGAAGAACTATGGCATGACCATCGTGCAAGGCACGCAACAGTTGTCGGGGCGCTTCACGGGGGGTGTCGTGACTCGCGTCAGCGAGTGGATGCTGACTGTTCCTGCGACGGCCTCGCTCCATCTTGGCCACGATCTACGTTTGCGCTTCGGACCCTATGCTTCGTTCCTTGTCGCACGCAGTTTCACGGGCTACGCTCACGACGGCTACTTGCGCCTCGGCGATCCTACGGGCGCCAAGGTGGACATCGGTCGAGGCGAAGGCCGCCGCGGAGACTACGACTTCAGTCGTGATATGCGTCGCTTACAAGCCGGCCTGTTGTTTGGCCTCGACTGGCGTTTCCGCCCACATCTCGGCGCTTATTTTGAACTGACTCGCGGTTTGACCGGCCTTCATCGTAGCGGCTTCACGATCATCGAGCAGCCGCTCTATCCGTTCTATGGTACGGTTGGGGTGACCGTGAGGTTGGAGTGATCGTCCAACCGGAGGTGGTTGGGGCCGTTGTCTCGAAACATTTCGTCCAACGTGGAGTGGTTGGAGTCGTTGTCTCGAAACATTTCATCCCAAATCGGTCATTAGACATACCCGTCAAAATTGGCCGGCGCCCCTTGGCGCCTTGATCTTCTTTTGCCTTCTTTTCTTCCATCAA
>ERZ772917.1471-NODE-1471-length-13457-cov-5.881361_pt1 | contig 13457 bp, 13 predicted proteins | sample MGYA00511187_ERZ772917 | MGnify/ENA primary metagenome ERZ772917 (study PRJEB29015, sample SAMEA2737925) | human oral metagenome | biome: human oral; feature: human-associated habitat; material: dental | place: China | collected 2012 ... | reverse complement strand
CGGTCACGTATTTTTATATACGCTCCCTCGCCTCCGTCGTTTCCGCCTCGTCTAAAGAAAAAATATCGCGCCTTAAAATTTGGCGATCAAATTTGGATTAAATTTACAAATTCTTACGTACCGAGACCCGTATCTTGAAAATGTAAAATTTAACGAGATTAAATTTGCAAGAGCTAATAAATTTAAACCTGCACGCAGTGCAGCAACCTCTAACGTCGTCGGGGATGGGGGTTTGTTAAGGGGGAAGGGAGCGACCTCGTAATTTAAGCCCCTTCCCCCTTAACAATAAAGGCGAGGCGGCGTTATCGTTATCATAGAATTTCCACGAAGATTTATCTTTTAAGCGCTTAAATTTTGATAAAATTCGGCTCAGCGAAATCGGCAGAGAAAAGATCAAAATAAAGGAGACAAAATGGCGATAGACGGGGTGAAAATTATCGATAGCGACGACGGATACGATATATATTTGACTATCACCGAGCGATACAAAGACGGCGAAAATGTTGAAACGATATTGCAAGATGTTTTGGTGCAGGCGGAGAATTTCTGCACCGATGAGCTTTATAGCGAGATTTATTGGACGGCCCTGGCGTATTCGCTTTGGAAGATCGGATTTTTAAATGACGAGATCCGCGAAAAAGCCCTTGCTATCATAAAAGGCGGCGCAAGCCAGATGTGGAACAAGGTCTTTGAAAAATCTCAAAAGAGCCGCCAAAAAGCGCTTGATAAATTAGCGCTTCAGCTAAAAAGCGAAAACCCTAGACCGCTTAAACGGCCCAAAATTTCGAAGCAAAAAACGCCATATTTCGAGGAGGGCGACGTTTTGTCTATCCGGATGCAGCAGGGATACGGCGTTTGCTTTGTCTCGGCGGTAGATCAAACCCCCAGAAAGCTCGAGTACCACCTAGCCTGCACCAGATTGCTGCAAAAAGAGCCGCCTAGTATGGATGATTTTTTAAAAAGCAAGATCGCGAGCTCGAAAAACGGCGGCTTCCTTAGAGCGGACCGCTGGTTTAATCATAAGGATTTAAAGGAGCTGCTGCCTCATCTAAAAAAGATTGGCAAAGTAAAATTTGCCCCGTTTAAATTGGGCGAATTATCTCCCGCGAAAGAATTGGAAGATTTTTATAATAAAATCACGGCAGATCCCAAAATATGGGGCTTTAGGCTAATTGATACAGCCCGTTTCGTAGAGGCTGTGATCGAGGATATAAAAAGATGAAAGCGTCGCGCGGTAAATTTTAAAATTTAACCCTGGCGAAATTTTGTAAATTTAGCCCTTTGTAGCGAAATTTTATAAATTTAACTCTCCGTGCGCGCTTTGCTTTCTGAAATTTTATCGCCGCTTGCACTATTTAAAATTTCATCATTGCTTGCGGCGTCTTTCGCGAGCGATTTTTGAAATTCATATTTGAAATAAAACGCCCACGCTAGCGGGCACAGAAAAAATAGCGCGCGGATTACGTAGAGCGATTTTAGCGGTATTTGAAAATATATCCACACGCAAAAAACATAACTTAAAACATACGCGAGCGCGCAGATTGCTGGCAAAAACCTTTTAAGCTTGATCGCCGCGACCAAAAGATAGATGCAGATCGTGATGAGAGAGCCTGCGAAAAAATAAAACATCGTGCCCTCCTTTTGGTAGTGCTCATCCGCATCTAAATAGCCTAAAATGCATGCTGCGACGATCAAAAGAGCTAAGCCCGTTCTTAGCGGCGCAAGAGAGCGCTTTATCGCGCCGCTAAGCAGCCAATGCAAGCAGAGTGCGATAAAATAGGCATTTGCGGTAAAATCGAAAGACACATAAAACAGCTCTTCGCCGAAATTTTCCCAAGAATACTCGCGCCCAAAAATCGCAACATGCGTAAGATAGATCGTGCCGAATTTCGCCGCTAAAAACGCAGCCGTAAGCAGGATCGGATGCAGTAGCGCTCTGCCTGCAAGCAGGTCTGCACAGATGCGCCCGAGGAAATTTATCAATCTTTTCAAGCTAGGCTCCTTTGAGATTTCGCCTCTTGCGGCGTCTTTTGTAAAATTTTCGCCGTTTAATTTAAATTTGATCTTAAATCGGGATAAATTTTAGCTCGAGAGCTTTTAAAAATCGCTTAGCGGCAATAGTGTAAATTTGCGCGCTTGGAGCGGGTCGCGTATTTTGAAATTTGTGCCGTTAAAATCATTTCCTATCGCAAGTTGTTTGCGGGCGAGCACATATTGCAAAAGGCGCAGATGAAATGAGGCGAAATAGGCTCGTTCGTCCGCTAGTAGCATTTAAAATTTTATTCGATTTTTATAGTTTGCGGCGGAGAGGTTGCGCACAGCGAGGTTTGCGTGCAGCCGGCTTGCTTTGCGGTATGGATTTGTACGTAGTGAGGTTTGCGCGCGCGGCGAGTGGATTAAATTTTCGTCTAAATCGTTAGCGCAGGTGCGCCCCGCTTCGCAGCGGATGCGAAGTAGGGCGCAAATTTCGTAAATTTTATAAATTATTTCGGCGGATCGCCGAGCTCAAAGCATAAAATTTACGCACCTATAATCACAGCCGATAAAAGCCCCCATAAAATGGCTTCTATCGCTAACACTGAGTGAAGTACGGCCTTACTCATCGCTTCTCCTTTGTTTTTAATTTTATTATTTGCCAGACTCGGGCTGCTAGAGGTGTGCCCGATCGATCTATGGGCGGGATTATATAAGGTGATTGTGTTCTTAATGTGTCTTTTGCAATTTAGGACAAAATTTCTCCGTCCGTTGCAAAGCGCGAGCTAGCGGCGGATTTCAGGCAAAATTTAGCTACCTGTGTTAAGGCGCGGCAAATTTAAGCGAACCTGCCGCCCGCCGTAATGCGCGGTAAAGTCGTAAAGGGCGGCAAAGTCGCAGCGTGCTAAATTTAAAGCAGAATTCCGACCTCGTCGCGGCGCGCGAGGCGTCCGCGGCAAATTGATATAAAATTTAAAGTAGAATTTTATGTGAATGCGGCGCGCGACACGCCAGCGCTTTTTTACGTCGCCAAAACTTGCATCGGCGCGACTTGCGCCTGTGGAGCGAAATTTTACGGCGAGTTACGAATTGCAAGACGCAGCTCATCCGCGCCGTCTTGATCTGAAATTTAAAGCGGAATTTTAACGCGCGCTTCGGTTCCGACGCCGGGTTCGCTTTCGTATTCGATCTGCCCGCCTAAAAGACCCACCGCCGTGCGTACGATGCTAAGCCCAAGCCCGCTACCAAGCTGTTTGTGCGATTCCTCGCACTGATAAAATCGGTCAAAAATTTTATCCAGCTTCTCGCGCGCGATACCGATGCCCTCGTCTTTGATGCTCACCTGCGCAAAGCCATCGCAAGCGCGGCAGCGGATGAAAATTTTACCGCCCGGGCGCGAGTACTTAAGCGCGTTTTCGATCAAATTTCGCCAAATTTGATTTAGCAGCCCCGCGTTTGATCGCACGCTAAGCGGCGATAAATCTAGCTCAAACTCGTGCCCTTCGTAGCTTTGGCTCAGCGAGATGATGCATTGCCGCAGCTGCTCGTCAATACGTACCGCTTCATCTAGGCGCACCGCCGCGCCGCTATCGAGTCTCATCAGCTTTAGCATGTCGGTACAGAGCTTGCTTAGGCGGTTTGCTTCCGCGCCGATGGAGGCTGCGTATCGCACGGCACGCTCCTCGCCTACGCCGCCCTCTATCATCTCGCTTAACGCGGCGATCGAGGAGATCGGCGTTTTCATCTCATGCGAGACGTTTGAGACGAACTCCTTTTGCAGCTGCTCGTGCTTTTGCAGCTTCTGCGCCATTTTATTGACGTTTACCACAAGCTCATCCAGTTCGTGCATATAGACGTAATCGGTGCGATGTCCGTGCAGCTTGCGCTCGGCGCGCGCCTCAAAATCGCCGTTTGCGATCGCGGTGATCGCGTCTAGTAGCCGCTTGATCGGGCGGAATAAAATTTTAAGTCCGAAGTAAAGCAGGGTAAAATTTAGCGCCATCGTGATTAAGCAGATGATCGCGCACAGCGCCACTCCGTCCCAAAACCCGCCGATCTTGCCGCCGATGCCTATGTAAAAAAGCATGCAAACCGCGAAGCAGACGATGAAATTTATCACGCCGAATGCGAGCGAAGAGTAAAACGCGATGAAACTTTTTAGGCTGATGAGGTATTTTTTCATGCTCGCTCCTTTTTTACGGCTTTGTAGCCGAGCCCGCGCACGGTGATTATCTCAAAATCTTTGGAGGTTTCAAATTTTGCCCGCAGCTTTTTGATGTGCGTATCGACGACGCGCTCATCGCTGTCTGTTTCGTAGCCCCAAATTTCGCTCATTATCTCAAACCTCGTAAAAATTCTGCCCGCGTAGCTTAGCAGCAGAAACAAAAGACGAAATTCCTTCGGCGCTAGGCTTATCCGCTCGCCCGCCGCACGGACGCTAAGCGTATCGTAGTCAAGCTCGCTTCCGCCGATGAGTAGCCGCTTTTCGTTCGCGATCTTTGCGCGTCTTAGCAGCGCATGCACGCGCAGCACGAGCTCTTTTAAATTTATAGGCTTGCTCATATAATCGTCCGCGCCGCTTTTAAAGCCCGTCTGCATATCCTCGATCTCGCTTTTTGCCGTTATGATCAGTATCGGCTGGCTCTTGCCGTCGCGCCTAACGTATCTGCTAAGCTCAAAGCCGTCCATCTTAGGCATCATCACGTCTGAGATGATCAGATCGAAGTGCGCCTCGTCTAACGCCTCTATCGCCTGCTTGCCGTCGAAGGCGCAGCTCACGCTAAAGCCCTCATCAAGCAGTTTTTCCCTTATCGCCGAGCTCAAAGCCTCGTCGTCTTCGACCAGTAAAATATTAAGCATAATCGCTCCCGTTTTGCTAAATTTATGCGCTTAAATTTATACATAAAATTTTAAGAAACAATGAGATATTATACGTAAATTTTTTCAAGGAGTAAAGAATGAATTTCAAAAAAACAATATCAGTTGCCGTTATTGCGGCTTCGGTGCTGGCGCTATTTAGCGGATGCGCGAAAGAGAGCTCTCGCGTAGTGCAAACCCCTACGGTAGCGAGTCTAAATACCAACTACTCGGGCGAGCGGATCGCCGTGTCGGTAGGACGCTTTAACAACCAATCCTCTTACAACAACGGCGTGTTCTCCGACGGCGAGGATAGACTGGGCAACCAAGCGCAGACGATTTTAATCTCAAGCTTACAGCAAACAGGACGCTTCTCGGTGCTTGATCGCACAAATATGCGCGCCATCAAAGAGGAAAGCGCAATCTCCAAAAGCGCGCAAAACTTAAAGGGCGCCAGATACGTTATCACCGGCGACGTGACTGAGTTTGGCCGCAAGACGACCGGAGATCATCAGCTATTTGGAATTTTGGGTAAAGGAAAGACCCAAACCGCGTATTCTAAGGTAAATTTAAACGTCGTTGACGTCAGAACGTCCGAGGTGGTCTTTTCGACTCAAGGCGCGGGCGAGTATGAGCTATCAAACCGCGAAGTGCTAGGTTTCGGAGGCACTGCGGGCTATGATTCGACGTTAAATGGCAAGGTGTTAAGTCTAGCGATCATAGAAGCGGTCAATAATCTCGTAAACGGCCTTGAAAACGGCGCGTTTAAACTAAGATAAGGATTAAATTTGAAAGCGAGTAGCGCTCTTGCTCTTGCTGCTGCGGCCGTGATCTTTTGCGGCTGCGGCGGCGGGAGCCGGAATCAAATTTATTACTGGGACGGCAGCTACACGGACTCGACCTATCAGTATCTTAAGCAGGAAGGCGACGTAGGCGAGCAGATCGAAGCGCTTGAAAAATCTATCCAAAAGGCATACGAAAAGGGGCTCAAAGTCCCGCCGGGGCTTTATTCGCATCTAGGGCTTTTGTATCTAAACGCGGGTAACGGCGCGAGGGCGAAAGAGAACTTTGAAAAAGAAGCTCAGGCCTTCCCTGAATCAAAGCCGTTTTTGACCTTCATTACAAACCCAGCCGCGCTTAAAAAAGCTGAGGCTGCAGCCAAGCCGGGCGCCGATAAAGCCCAAGGATCAAGCGGACGCGAAGCCGCCAAAACGGTCTCTGCAAAGCAAGGCAAAGTTGCCGCAAAGCAGGGCGGCAAAACGAATAAAAAGGCTAAAAAATGAAAAATAAAGCTCAAATAGCGATTTTTAGCGTATTCGTGGCGCTGTTTTTTAACGCGTGCGCTCTAAGCGAGCCTGAAATTTACGATTACTCGGCGCTTCAACAGGCTAAGCCGCGATCGATTTTGGTGCTGATGCCGAGCAACGAAACTACCGAAGTGGATGCAGGCGCTGCCGTGCTTGCCAACGCGATCTATCCGCTAAGCGAGGCGGGGTATTACGTATTTTCGCCTGCGCTCGTGCATGAGACCTTCAAAAATAACGGAATTTACGAAGCGAGCGAGATCCAAAACGTCTCCGCGCACAAGCTAAGACAAATTTTCGGCGCGGACGCCGTGCTATACATGGACGTCGTCAAATACGGCACTTCGTATATGCTGCTAAATAGCGTAAGCGTCGTGGCGGTCAATGCCAAGCTCGTGGATTTGAGAAGCGGCGCGACGCTTTGGGAGGGTTCGGCGCAGGTAAGCGACGACTCAAGCAGAGGTAGTAACGATCTTGTAGGCATGCTGATCTCCGCGGTTATCAAACAGATCGGCGATACCGTCTCCGACGCGGGATACAAGCTCTCCGCGAGCGCAGATGCGATGCTGCTGGGCCAAAACTGCAACAAATGCTTGCTCTACGGCCCGTATTCGCCGCACTACGGTCAGGATAGGCAGCTTGGCGGCGGAAAATAAATTTTAAAAAGGACGAAAATGAAACTAGCCGAGGCGCTGATACTGCGCGCCGACATACAAAAACGCATCGAACAGCTAAAATCAAGGCTCGCAGATAACGCGAAGGTGCAAGAGGGAGAAAAACCTAGCGAAGAGCCAAAGGTGCTGCTAGCCGAACTAGACGCGCTTACGGGCGAGCTTGAGCGACTAATCGTTCGGATAAATTTAACCAACTGCACCGCAAAAGCGGACGGCAAGAGCTTAACCGAGCTAATCGCCAAGCGTGACGTACTCACGCTAAAAGCGGGCGCATTGCGGGCTTTCGCGCAAGCTGCCGCGCAAAAGGTGGATGTTTATTCGCGCAGCGAGATTAAAATCCTGAGCACGGTCGACGTCGCGGCGCTGCAAAAGCAGGTGGACGAGCTAGCTAGGCAGATCAGGCAGCTTGACACGACGCTGCAAGGCGCAAACTGGCAGACCGATCTGATCGACTAAAGCGTCAAATTTAGCGGCGAAATTTGAAAGAATTTCGCGAAAAATAAAATTTCGGGTAAGTATCGCAAGGGGCGAGTACAAAAAATTATGGCAGCGCTCGCGGAAACGGCGCACCCCTTTTACGATTTATTTTCAGTAAATTTACAAGGGCAATGTAACTACGCAATATAACTACCGCGTACTGATCTAGCGATACCGAGGGCGGGAACGGGGAAATTTAAAACGAAATTTTGATTTTAACGGCGCGGTTTGCGGGCTTGCAGTAAAATTTAGCGGCGATCTGAGCGGCCTTGACGCTCAAATTTTTCGTTAAATTTAGGCGCTCTCGCCATTTTGCATTTTGACCCGTCTGGCGTCAAATTTTTACAAAAATCATAAAATTTAGCCAAATTTAAAGGATGAAATTTGAAATTTAAAACCCTTGCGCTAGCAGCCGCGCTTTTCTTTGCAACCGGCATAAATGCAGAGCTTGCGACAGATACGAATTCCATAAATTTTAGAAAAACGAGCGGCGTGGAGCAAAATCTCGCGGACGCAAAAGACGCCAAATTTAAAGACGCGCATTTTAAAGATACAGATACCGCGGCGCACGGCGCAAGCTCAAACTCATCGCAAAAAGCAACCCTAATCGACGAAGCGAAAAATTTCTACCGCGTGGACGAGCGGCTGTTTCGCAGCGCGCAGCTTGATGGAAGCTACGCCGCGAAGCTGCACGAGCTTGGCATCAAAAGTATCGTAAATCTGCGCCATTTTAGCAGAGGCGGCGACAGAAGGGCGTTTGGGGATCAATTTTGGCTAGCGAATAAGCCGCTTCAAAGCTGGGAGATAAAGCCCGCGCAGATAGCGGACGTTTTGCGCACCATTCGTGAGCGCCAAAAGGAGGGCGCCGTGCTCGTGCACTGCTATCACGGAGCCGATCGCACGGGGCTTGTGGTGGCGATGTACCGTGTGATCTATCAGGGCTGGAGCCTGGACGCCGCGCGTAGCGAGATGATAGACGGCGGATACGGCTTTCACTCCATGTGGCAGGATATCGCTGGCTTTTTGACGCCGCAAAACGAAGCGCTCGTAAGAGCTGAGCTTGGAATTTAGACGAAATTCTATTTTTCCGCCCATTCAAGCGGCGTGAAATTTGCAAATTCGAAGCGCGTGAACTTGATTTGTAAGAGCTTAAACGGGCTTTAAATTTGACTAGAGCCCGCCTGGCTTAAATCGGCAGGCTTAAATTTAAAGGCAGACCAACCGCAGCAAGCTGTTGCGGCGGAGACATTTGCGGACCGAGCCGCGGCGAGCCTAAATTTAGGGCGGCAGGGTTTGCGAGCTTGAAAACGGGCTTAAATTTAGCGCACCGCTTGTGCGATAAAATTCGCACTTTAAAATTTCAAAAACGGAGACTACGAATGATACATCACTTTGCGGATCTGCTAGATCGAAAGGACGATTACTGGGCGATGGTGCCGAACCGCGAGCGTTTTGCATTTGCGCTAAACGGGCCCGTGACGGATAGGCAGAGCTTGCAGATCGCTACAATAGGGGCGGATACTCCTTTTTGGGAGCAGATTTTTGAGTGTGGGGATCTGCAGGAGCTTACCCTGCATCTTCCGAGCAAGGAGCAGATCGCCGCGCTACGGAGACTTAGGCAGCTTAAGCGTCTGCGCATTACGAGAGTTCAAGTAAAAAATATCGATTTTCTGGCCGAACTGCCGCTTTTGCAGGAGCTCGTTTTGGAATACGTCTCGGGATTTTGCGACCTTTCGCCTCTGCGTGAGCTGAAAAGCTTAAGATCGGCGCATTTTGAAAATTTACGCAGAGTGAGCGATTTTTCGGGACTTAGCGGCATAGCCTCGCTGCGATATCTGTGTATAAACGGTACGCTAGATTGGGATCGGCCGATTGCAGATTTCGAGTTTCTCAAAGGCATAACGGGCCTTGAAGTACTAAAACTAACCTGGGTGAAGTGTAAGGCCCCATATCCGGCGCTTTTGCCGCTCGCCGCTCTTAAAAATTTAAAAAAGATAAGCCTGTATCCGCACGCCTTTGCGCTGGAGGAGTACGCGCTTGCGCAGCTTATTTGCGAGAGCGTAGAGGGCGCACAAATGCCGCTTGCTGTGGAGTTTAAAGATACAGGCTATGTATATTTTCTGGGGCGAGGCTCTGGATACACCAAAATGGGGGCGAAAAACGAGCTGCAAAGACGCGCGGAGTTTGAGCAAAAATTTGAGGCTTGCAAACAAAAGGCGCGAGAAATTTTAAATTTATAAGTATCGCTAAAATTTTACTCTTTGTGGCGCAGCAAATTTAAAACCGTAAATTTACAAAAAATATAGCAAAGCGATTGCAAGATAGTAAAATTCAGGTCGTAAAATTTTATGCATTTTTCTACTGAAAATTCTCATACTCTTTTTCAAATATGCGCTCACACCGCTGCGACACGTGTATCACAAGCAAAAAGCTAAATTTTAAGAGCCCGATTTGCGTTTGCGGCGACTGGGCACGTAAAACGTCCGCAAATATCAGACAAAATATCCGTAAATTTAGCCGAAATGCAGTAAAATTCGAGCGGCAAATTTAGTAAAAGGAGCGATCGTGGAAAATTTATTGTTAGCGCAGTTGCGCGAGGCGCTACCGCAGGGCATGCGCGTGCCAAGCGAGCTTGAGACGCTTTATGCGTGGATCGAAGCAAACGGCTTTTATGACGACGCGGGCGGGCGCAGACGCGGCTATCTCTACCCGCAGGATCGGCTACGGCAGAGCTGGAGCGACGATGAGCGCGAGGGCGGCACGGACATCGTCTTTTTCACGGATGATCCGAAAAATCGCGACGAGGAGCTAAGGTATTGGTTTTACGACGAGGATCGCGAGCTTGCCGCGGAGATCAAGCAGCGGCTTTGCGTGTTCGCGGGCAGCGGCTCGGAGGGCTCGATGTGCGCGCTGTGGCTGGACGATGCGGGTGAGACGAAGATCGTACATATAGGCTCCGGCTCAGGCTCGACGATGACCTGTGTTTTGGCTCATAGCGGGCTAGATTTTTTGCGATTGCTTGCGATCGGATACGATGAGATCTGCTGGGATGAGGATTTTAGCGCGCCGCCAAACAGCGAGGAGGACGATTTTATCGTGCATCCAAACGTAGAATTTCAGCAGTGGCTTAAGGATGCGTTTAAAACGACGATCCCGCAAACAGCGCTTGAGCTCGTCACGCCCGCGCATTTGGACGACGAGAACCCGAGCGATGAGTTTTTGATCTGGGTAAACCGCGTCGCGGGATAAAATTTAAAGCGGCTCTGCAAGATATGCTTGCAAGTTTTGGCTGCTTGTTTGATCTAGGCTTGAGCGTTTTTTTTGGGGATTTCAGGCTGCTTTCTAAGTAATGCGGCGCAGTTTTAGAAGTCGTTTTACAGATCGGCGGCAGGGCGTAAATTTAGATAAAATTTTGGCTAAATTTAATCGCAAAATGGCGGATCAATCAGCCGCTCTGCGGTTTATTAAGTAAAGCATATATTTTGTTTAGTCGTAGTAAACGGCTAAATTTTATTCTCGGTAAATTTTAAGCGGTAAATTTTAGATAAATTTTACCCCCGAGCGGATTGTCGGGGGTAGGGAGATAGCGCTAGATTAGCGCAGGAGCTACTAAAAATCCTAGAGCGACCGAAATCGCAACCATAATGGTTCCCGGAAGGAAAAACGAGTGGTTAAATACAAATTTACCGACTCTAGTCGTTCCGGTATCGTCCATAGCGATCGCGCCGAGCGTCGTAGGATAGGTAGGGAGCACGAACAAGCCCGAAACGGCTGCGAACGATGCGACCAAGATCCAAATTTGACCGGAATTTTCAGGGCTAGTCATTCCAAGCGCAGCGGCAACGGCAGGCATCATAACCTTTGTGGTTGCAGCCTGCGAGTATAGTAAGCAGCTTAGGAAATATAGCGCGACGGCTAGTATGAAAGGATACTGCGTAACGACATTTTTAGCTACCTCTTTGATGCTGTCGATGTGACCATTTACGAAAGTAGTACCGAGCCATGCGATACCGATGACGCAGATGCACGCATTCATACCGCTTTGGAAGGTGCTGGTAGAGAGCAGTTTGCCCGTATCGATCTTGCACAAAACAGCGATAAGAAAGCCGATAGTTAGCATAAAGCTGATGATCGCGCTATCTCTTGAAAGAATCGGTTTTTCTACCAAGCCAACACTCTTTGAGATCGCAAGTGCATAGCAAACGACGATCAAAACGCCGATAGCAAATATCGCAACCGATCTTTTCGCGTAAGGCTTCGGCTCTTTATACTCCTCGGCTTTGATTTCTGCTACAAGACCTTTTGAAAGTCTCTCTTTGTAAACAGGGTCTTTTGAAAGATCGAGATCGTAGAATTTATTTACGATGAAAGCCGTGATTATCATAGCTACGAAGGTAGTAGAGATGCAGATAAACAAAAGCTTAGGATAGCTAACGCCTAGCTTCTCGCACAGACCGCTCATAGCGACGAACGCCGCCGAAATAGGGCTCGCAGTGATCGCTACCTGAGACGAAACGACCGAGAGTGCAAGAGGAGCGGAAGGCTTGATATTCTGCGTCTTTGCGACCTCGACGATAACCGGGATCATAGAAAACGCAGTATGTCCGGTGCCCGCAAGTATCGTAAGTAGATAGGTAACGATAGGCGCTAGGAAGTTGATCTGCTTAGGATTTTTCCTTAAAATTTTAGATGCGACTTGAACCAAATAATCAAGTCCGCCTGCGACTTGCAGCGCCGTAATCGCGGAGATTACCGATGCGATAATTAGGATAACGTCAATCGGGATATCCTTCATATCGACCTTCATGCCTAAAATGGCTAGGACGACAACGCCCAAGCCGCCTGCATAACCGACGCCCATACCACCTAGCTTAACGCCTAGGTAGATGCCGCCTAACAAAACAATAAATTGCAATATCACCATAAAGTCCATTGCAAAACTCCTTTTTAGGAAAATTTTTAAAATTTATTTTTTGGGGACGCGCCAGCTTTGCTAAATTTTAAATTTAACCGCTTGGCGCGCCCGAATCTAATTCGTCTTAAAACGAAACTCTATTTCTTGCCCATATGAGGATTTAGCATATTCTTAGGCTCTAAGATCTTATCTATCTCCGCTTTTTTCAAATATCCTCTCTCTAAGCAGATATCGCCTACGGCTTTGCCCGTCTGCAAAGCTTCTTTAGCGATGCTTGCAGATTTTTCGTAGCCGATGTATGGGTTAAACGCAGTCACGATACCGACTGAGCCAAGTACCGATTTTAAGCATGCTTCAGGATTTGCGGTTAGCTTTTTGATAGCTTTTTCGGCTAGGGTTTTCATCGCGTTTTCAAGGATAAAGATCGAGTTAAATAGCGCGTAGGCGATGCCAGGCTCAAATGCGTTTAGCTCAAATTCGCCTCTCTCGCTGCAAAGCATGATGGTTACGTCGTTGCCGATTACCTCGTAGCACGCCTCGCCTACGACCTCTGCGATGACCGGGTTTACTTTGCCAGGCATGATGGAGCTGCCAGGCTGCATCTGAGGTAAATTTATCTCGCCAAGACCGCATCTTGGGCCCGAGTTCATTAATCTTAAGTCGTTTGCGATCTTGCTTAGGCGAACGGCAGCCGTTTTTAGCGCGCCGCTAACGTGAACGAAATCGGCAGTGTCTTGAGTAGCTGCGATGAAATCATCTGCGGGTTTGAAATTTACGCCGGTAATTTTGCTTAAAATTTTATGAACGGCAGCTTTGTAATCAGGATGGCAGTTGATACCGGTTCCGATCGCGGTCGCGCCCATATTTAGTACAGCCATAGACTCGCGAGCTGCGGTGATTTTTTCGATATCGCTTTTAATGTAGCTTGCAAATGCGTGGAAAGTGTTGCCAAGCGTGGTAGGTACGGCGTCCTCAAGCTCGGTTCTACCCATTTTAATGACATCTTTGAAAGCTTTTGCTTTGGTTTCAAGCTCTTTTTTGAGGTTTTCCATCTCTTTAAGCAGATCGGTAAGTTTAGCGTATGCGGCTACTTTTATCGAGCTTGGATAGGTGTCATTAGTGCTTTGTCCGAGGTTTGTGTGGTCGTTTGGATGGAGGTATTGGTACTCGCCCTTTTTGTGTCCCATAGCCTCAAGCGCGATATTTGTGATGACTTCGTTCGCATTCATATTTGTTGAAGTTCCTGCACCGCCTTGG
>ERZ772917.1470-NODE-1470-length-13471-cov-3.651983_pt1 | contig 13471 bp, 12 predicted proteins | sample MGYA00511187_ERZ772917 | MGnify/ENA primary metagenome ERZ772917 (study PRJEB29015, sample SAMEA2737925) | human oral metagenome | biome: human oral; feature: human-associated habitat; material: dental | place: China | collected 2012 ... | reverse complement strand
ATCATCCCCGGCTCCGTCAGGCGATGGTCTGCCGGCGACACGTCGCCGTACTCGTGCGTTTCAAGCCCGATGAAATGTCCGAGACGGTGGGTGAAGTTTGGCCCGTACCCCGCCGCCGTGATGACGTCCCGCGCCAAGGCGTCGATGTCGCAGAGCCTCACTCCCGGCCTTACGCCGGCCTCCGCCGTTTCCTGAGCCCGCCGCACCGTTTCATAGACCTGGCGATGGTGCTCCGACGCCGAACGCCAGAAGAACGTCCGCGTCATGTCCGAGCAGTAACCGTCCTTTCGGCAGCCCACGTCGAACAGGACGCAGTCCCCTTCCTTGAGGACCGTCCCGTCCGGCGCGTGATGCGGGTCCGCAGCGTTGGCGCCGAAGGCCACCAGAGGGCTGAAGGAGAAGCCCTGCGCCCCCAGTTCGAGGTAGATGTCCATGAGCTGGCGGGCCACCTCCGCCTCCGTGACGCCCTCGTGAACGAGGCCTTTGAAGCGCTCCATGGCCTGATCGTTGACGCGGGAGGAGGCGGCCATCCTCTCCCGCTCCTCCGCGTCCTTCACGCCCCGGGCCAGGTCCACGGCCGGCGAGGCGACGATCAGGTCCTCCGGCGCCCAGCGCTCCAGGAGCGGCAGCAGGAAGCGCGCCGGCATCCCCTTGTCGACGCCCAGCTTTCCAACGTTCCCGTGCCGGAGGCGCTCCGTCACGAGCGCCATCACCGGGTCCCCGTCCGAGTGGAGGACGACCTCCAGGTCCGGGTCCTCCTTCAGCCCGAACAGCCGGTTTGCGAAGAGGATGGGCCTCCCGTCCTCGCGCAGGCCGAGCGCGAAGAACCGCTCCATGGGGTGGACGTCCTGCCCCGTCAGGTAGAGGATGGACAGGGGGTCCATCAGAAGAAAATCCGTCACCCCAAGCTCCCGCATCCCGCACAGCACCCGCTTCACGCGATCACCGTTCATCGTCAACGCTCCTCCTTCACATTCGAGAAAGGGCCCCGCGCCGTCGAGGCCAGGCCCTGTCGTTACGACAGCCCGTTCCCCTCCGTCAAGCGTCCGTCGGCCATGGTGTACACCCGGTCGGCGAAGTCGAGGGTGTCCAGGTCGTGCGACACGACGAGGAGCGTGGTCCCGTCGTCCTGCAGGGCCGCAAGACACTCCATCACGCCGCGGCGGGAAACCGCGTCCAGGTCCGAGGTGGGCTCGTCCGCGATCACGATGGAGGGGCGGTTGACGAGGGCGCGGGCGATGAGGGCCCGGCGCAGCTCGCCCCCCGACAGGTCCTCCGGGTAGGCGTCCGCCAGCCCCTCGATGCCGAAGCGCGAGAGCAGGAGGCGCGCGGCCCCTTCCCCATCGCCTCCGTGGGGCCACAGGACGAAGGGCAGGAGCACGTTCTCCAGCACCGTCAGTCCCGGCAGCGCGGACGGCCCCTGAGGAATGAAGCCAATCGCGTCACAGCGCAGGCGCGAGAGCCGGGCGTCCCCCAGGTCCGCCAGGTTCTGCCCCAGCAGCTCGACGGAGCCGGCAGTCGGCGAGAGCATCCCCGCCGCCAGGTTCAGGAGCGTGGATTTGCCGCTTCCGGAGCGCCCGATAATGCTGACGCAGCTTCCGGCCTCAACGTCCAAGCTCACGTGGTCCACCGCCAGGAAGCGCCGGTCTCCCCGGCGGTACTCCCGGCAGAGGTCGTTCAGTCGAAGCACCGGAGCCATGGTCACGCCTCCCTCATCGCGGCGCTGATGTCGGTCCGCCCCGCCCTCAGGGCCGCCGAGAGCGCCGAAATAAGGCCCGTCAGCACCGCCGTCGCCAACGAGCCCGTCGTCAAAAGCAACAGCACCAGGGGGGACGGCAGCAAAAAGGGCATGCGGAGGGCTGAGGCCAGCCCGGAGGCCAGGGTCACCAGGGCCGCGATCGCCAGCAGCACCCCAAGGGATGCGCCCCACAGGCTCTCCAGCAACGCCTCTCCCAGAACGAGGCGCACCAGCTTTCCGCGGCTTGCGCCCAGCGCGCGAAGCACGCCCATCTCCCGCCGCCGCTCCGCCAGGGTCACGGCAAAGAGCAGCGCGATAACGCACGCGGCAAGCAGCCACACCATAGCCCCAACGCCCTTCAGGACCCAGGACACCGCAGCGAGGCCCGCGCCGATGTTGTTCACGAACTTCTTGCTGAAGAGGGCGTAGATGCCCCTGTCGTTGAAGCGCCGGTTGATCTCCTGAGCCGTCGCCACGGAATCGTGTCCTGACTCGAGTTTGATCATCACAGCAGAGATCAGGCTGTCGTCGCTGGTGAGAGGGTGTTTGAAGATGCGTTCCGCCTCGCGGGCCAGCACCACGATGGTGGGACGGGTCACGAAGACCGCCGCGTCGAAGCCCATGCCCGTCTGGTGGAGCCGGCCGGCGATGCGGAGCTCCTTTCCGAAGAACTTGAGCGTTTCCCCCGGCTCTCCGACGACGCGGCAGCCCACGACGGCCTCTCCATCCGTCAGGGCGCGCCGGAGCTCCCCGTCGAGCCAGGGCTTGATGATGAAGTCCGTGTCGAAGTCCACACCGATCAGCTGCAGGGGGTAGGAGCAGCAGGAAGCCCTGAGCGTCGCCAGAAAGACCTGGGGGGACATGCGGGCGATCCCCTCCACGCCCCGCAGGAGCTCAAGGACGTCCCCCGGCAGGTAGAAGCTTGAGGGTTCCCCCGACAACAGGACGCTGTCCACGTGTGGGTCGTAGCCCTCCGGCACCACCATGACGTCCGCGCCCAGACGGTTCGCCATGCTCTCCGCTCCGGATGAAAGGCCCATGAAGAGAGCGGACCCGGCGCAGAGGAAGAAGGAGAGCAGGAGCACTGCCGCGATGAGGCAGGCGCTGCGGCCGGGCTTGCGGCGGACGTTCCTCCGCGCGATGCCCAGAGTGGAGAGCGATCGGGTCAACGTGCCATACTGCACCTCAGCGTTTCCCCACGAAGCCCGACACGAGGCCTGCAATCCCGATGAGGACGATCGCCAGGACGATCCAGCCCACGGCGGGCATGGTCACGGCGCGGCAGGCGTGGTTCGCCATTCCGCAGAGTCCCACGGCCCAACCCGTTCCGGCAATGTGGATGATGTCGTTAGGGGCCAGCCAGGCCAGGAGAGCCGCTGCCGCCGCCAGGAGGAAGCTCCAGCTCTTCCACCAGGCCAGAATGGAGAACAGAACGACCAACACTCCAATGGCCGTGATCAGGATACCGCTGTACCAGCAGAGCATGTGTCCGCCGTCCGGCTTGGGCATGGAACAGACCGGCCAGAGGACGAAGGGCGTCAGAGCCAACAGGACGCCCAGGAACGCTTCAAAGACCGCAAGACGCCGAGTCATCTCCGTGCCTCCTCGAGGGCCTGCTTCACCGCGTTCCGAAAGTCCAGAAGCGACACCGTGGCGCCCGACACGGCGTCGATCCCATCGACGTTCTGGGACTCGATCAACTTTTTCGGGTACTCTCCGATGCCCTGAAGGGCCGTCTGGGCCATGCGGAAGTTCGCCTCAGAGCTCCCCTCGCCGTAGTGGGCGTCCTTGACGTTTCCGTCGTCGTCCAGGGCCTCCATATCGCATTTCGCGATCCTGCCGTCTGCGATCGTCAGCGTGACCTTCGTCTCTCCGAAGGCTCCGGAGGCGCTTCCGCTGTAGACGCCGTCCCGATACCTCGCCGGCCGCAGGTTCATGAACCCCGCGGTCCCGGCGACGATCAGGGCCGCCACCCCGACAACCAACAACGTGTGTTTCTTCATCGTCTTATCCTTCCTTTCAAACATTCCCCATAGATTAAACTGCACCAATCACCAAAAGCGGACTCTCAGCGATCCGAACGGACGACCTTCAGCTCGAGCGCCTGCCCGAAGGTGCCGCTCTGGTCCACGTCGTCCACGATCTTGCCATACTCCAGCACGATCTTGCGCTGAGCCACGTCCCCCACCTCCGGGTCGTGCGTCACCACGATGATGGTAACCCCCTCCTCGTGGAGCCTGCGGAAGATGTCCACCACGATGCCCTCGTTCTCCTCGTCCAGGTTGCCCGTGGGCTCGTCGCCCAGCAGGATCATGGGGGAGTTGATGAGGGCGCGGGCGATGCAGACGCGCTGCTGCTCTCCGCCCGACAGCTGGCTTGGAAGGTGCCGGGCCCGCTCCGCAAGCCCCACCTTGGCCAGCGCCTCCATGGCCTCCTCCTCGTCGGGCATGCTGTGGTAGTACTGCGCCAGCATGACGTTCTCGACGGCGGTGAGGTAGCTGATGAGGTGAAACTGCTGGAAGATCAGGCCGATCTTGTCCCGCCGGATCCGCGTCAGGCTCGCGGCGTTCTCGCGGCTGATGTCCACCCCGTCCAGGACGACGCTGCCCTCCGACGGCGTGTCCATGCACCCGATGATGTTGATCATCGTGGTCTTCCCGCTGCCGGAAGGGCCCATGATGGACAGCCAGTCGCCCCTGTTCACGGACAGGTTGATGTCGGACAGGGCCCGCAGCGTTCCGTAGACCTTCGATACGTTCTTCAACTCCAAAATTGCTTGCGACACGTTATTCCCCCCTCAGCACGATGGCCGGATGGATGTCCATCACCCTGCGGACCGGCAGAATCGACGCCAGCACCGTGACGACAATAAAGACTGCAATGGTGATGGGGATGAGGGACCACTGGAAGTTGATGGCCCTGCCAAAGACGTTCAGGCTGACGCGCTGGGCGAACTCAAACCCCAGCCACACGCCAAGCGCCCCGCCGATGAAGCCCAGGAACACGCCCTCGCCCAGGAGCTCTCCCATCACGAGGCCGTTCTCCGCGCCCAGCGCCTTCTTCAGCGCGATCTCGCGGTAGCGCTCCGCCACCATGGCGGTCATCGTCGTGTAGACGGAGATCATGGTGATGATGAGCACCACGACGGTCACCAGCAGGACCAGCGCCTGCAGCTTGCCCAGCACGATGTCCTGCGACTGCGTCAGGCGGCGGACGGCCCGGGGCAGCGCGCCGGGGACCTCCGCCTCGAGCTTTGAGGAGAGGGACGCCAGCTGCGCCGCGTCGGCCACCACGCTGCACTCCACGACGTCGCACCGGAAGGTGTCGCCCACCAGCTCGTCCAGCATGTCGACGTCCGCGAAGATGAAGCCCTCCTCCGCGCCGCCCGTGGTGACGATGCCGCACACCGTGAAGCGCCGGCTGAAGTTCTGGCTGGCCAGGTCCCGCTTCTGGTTCTCCTCTGCGGTCAGGTTCTGGCCCGATGCCACGGCCTGCTGCCCGTACTTCACGCCCTGAACGGTGAAGGCGTCGCCCAGGCTCAGGTTCAGGGTGTCCGCGATCTCACGCCCCACCATCACGCGGTCCGGCTCCTCCGCGGAGGCCCACTGCCCCTCGACGTACCAGAAGGGGCTGTTCTTCTTCGCCTCGGGCAGGTCCGTCCCGGCGATGATGTAGGGCTGCTCGTTGATCTTCACCGTCTGGTAGCGGTAGGGCGCCATCCCCACGATGCGGTCCGGACCCAGGACGTCCCGGACCTTGACCAGCTCCTCCCGCGTGATTCGGGCGTCGCCCTTCGGCAGGATGATGAGGTTCGCCCCGTAGGATCGGAACTCCCGCCCCAGCTGACGGGGGATGTCGTAGTAGATCGTCACAAGGCCCGAAAGGATCGTGGCGCCAATGGCGATCGCCAGCACCGCGATGATGAGCCGCGAGGCGCGGCGGACCAGGGAGCTCGTCACCATCCGCAGGTACATTCGCCGGCGGCTGCCGCGCCGCACGCCGCTACGCATATTTTCGCTGTTTTCCATGAAGAACCTCCGTAGAGTTCGCGGGAAAGCCGCTCGCTTTTCCCGAACGCTCACTTTCCATGAAGGACCTCCGTAGGCTTCAGGGCCATCAGGTAGCGAATGGCCGGGACGCTCCCCAGGAGGGTGACGAAGAACAGGATCACCGCCACGATCAGGATGACCATTCGGGCGATCTCGATGGTGGAGCCGAAGACCGTCTGCCCGATGAGCTGAGCGAAACCAATGCCGACGAAGTAGCCAACGGCGCCGCCCAGAACTGAGGTCATCATGACCTCCGTCAGTACCAAAAGGGCGATCTGCCAGTTCTGCGCGCCCAGCGCCTTCATCAGCCCCAGCTCCTGGCTACGCTCGATCACGCTGGCCGTGATGAGGTTCGAGATGGCCAGAGCCGAGCCAATGGAGCTCAGGATCGTGATCAGGACCATCAGGAGCGTCGTCTTGTTCAGGATCGTCCCCTCGGACTCCGCGACCTGCCGCACGGGCCGCGCTACCCCGTCGCGCACCACCTCCTGGATCTGGTGACAGATGGCGCTGACGTAGGCCGTGCAGTACCACGTTTCATACTCGTCGGGGGAGAGGCTCTTGGGGTTTTGGGCCGCCTTGCGGGCCAGGTCGTTGTCCGGCGTCGTCAGGGCGGAAACCTCGATGGTGGACACGCAACCGGGCAGGTCCATGAGCTCCTGCACCATCCGCAGCGTACCGATGACCTCCGTGTCCGCGTTGCTCCCATCGGTGAAGACGCCCTTCACGGTCAACCGCTTCGTCCGCCCTCCGCTGCTCAGGGTCAGGACGTCGCCGGGATTGATGCCGTTTTGGCCCGCCAGGAGGCTCCCCACCATCACGAAGTCGTCGTCGTCCTCGCCGATCCAGTCGCCCTTCAGGTCGCGCGCCCACCAGCTGCGCAGGTCGCGCAGGCCCGTGTCCACCGTTTCGCCCGTGTTCAACTCCGCGTGCTTCCGCATCCACGTGCCCACCACGGTCACGGGCCCCACGCCCTGAAGCTCCGCCCTGCCGTTCAGCATGGGGGCGAAGCCGATGATGTTGAAGCCCCAGAAGATGGACTTCAGCTTCATCACGTCTTCCTCCCGAAGGAACTTGTCCGTGACGCCCTGCCCCTCGTTGAGGCCGTAGAGGTCGCTCATGAGCGCGGCCTCCTTGTGGCGCACCGTGATGTTGGCGCCATAGACCTTCAGCTCGCGGTTGACCTTGTCGCCCACCCCCAGCATGACGTTCATCATGGCGGTGGAGAGCGACACGCCCAGCACGACGGTGAAGGCGATCATCAGCATCTTGCTCTTCTGGCGGACCAGCGTCCGCCCTATCATTCTCCAGAACAACGCACGAACCTCCCCCATGGGGCCCGTTCAACGCAGGCCCGGTCAAGGTTGAAAGCCAGAGGGGCCGCGCAGCCGGCGCCGCGGGACGGCCCCTCGGAAAACCCGTCACTTAAACCGCTTCTCATGGCGCTCCAGGTCCCGCACGTCGACGAATATCTTCGACTCTCGGATCTCGTAGGGGAAGGGGATGGGGTTGCACCCGCCGTGGAAGCCGATGGTGTTCTTGTTCATCACCACGTCGCACCGGCGACAAACGACCTCCTCCTCTCCCCGTTCGTAGTAGCCCGCGATGCCGCAGATCTCACAGGCGTCCAGCCCGACGCCGTAGGCTCCGCCCACGGGCTTCTTCACCACCAGGAAACGGACGTCGAAGCCGTTCGGCGTGTGGTAGGAGAACTTGTGCAAATGGCCGTCATCCACCTGGGTCAGCGGGATCGTGATGACGCCGTCTTCCAGGGTGTACTCCTCCGGCTGGACCTCCGCAGGCGGGCGCGTATCGTAGTAGCGCAGCACCACGACGATGAAGACCGCAGTCGCACACCAGAGGAGCAGGCTCCAGGACCATCGGCGGCAGCTGCGAAGCCGCGCCTTCTCCTTGCGGAGCAGTGCCCGGTTGGGGTAGGTTCCCAGCGGGCGGCGGTGGGTCGCTACGACCCAGGTCAGCATCGCGACGGCCAGGGCCAACTGGAGGAACAGGAAGGCGTCGGGATGGGCGTCCCCGAAGATCATGACCTGGAACACCAGGTCCGTGAGGCGAATGACCTTGAGCCGCTGCAGGGCCGCCACAGCCATCGTGCCGTACCCCAGAAAGAAGACCCCGACGGAGAGGACCAGGAAGCCTTCGCCCACCCGGGGCGGAAGGGCGGAGTGGACCTCATTCGCGCTGAGGCACAGGAGCAGGCAGACGATGATGCCGAGCGAGAAGCCGAGGGCGCGCAGCAGGGCGTTGGTGCTGATGCCGCTCTCGCCGAAGTAGACGAATTCGCGGGTGAACTGCAGCACCGAGGGCGTGACGTGCGTCAGCGCCAGAAGCGCCAGGACGGACAACAGGAACGTCAGGGAGAGCGACGGACCGTCGTCCCGGCGCCGAAAGATCAGGGCAGGAAGAGCCAACAACGCGGAGAGTGCCGCCGCTGCGGCGATGGCGACCACGAGCCAGCGGTTGAAGCTGATCAGGATGAGGTTCGTGCCCTTCGGATCCCACAGGCGCACGCCGAAGACCACACAACCCAGGATCAATCCTGAAACGGCGCCGAACCGAACCATGCGGCGCCGGATTTGACCGCCCCCCGAGGCGAAGCTGAGGATGATGCCCAGCAACAAGGCCGGGGAGGCAAGGTGATCCACGACGGATACGAGATACTTTAATATGGGGCTGACCTCCAATCTCACTCAAGGGGGGCCGATCGAGGCCCGGTCAACACGAAAAATTAAAAGCCGCGATGCCGGGCGGCGTTCGGCATGATCCGCAACGCGCCCGGCAGGCGGCCTTTTGAGGGGAAAACGGCGAACGTCAGTTACTTATTCTGAAGCTGCTCGCCGGTGTAATTCCAGTCGAACTCCACAACGTGGGTCTTGAAGTACTCCGACGCGCCCTCCTTGGCGGGAACGCCCGTCTCCGGGTCCGTGTGAAGGAGGTAGTCCGTCGGGGGCTCGATGGTGATGCGCAGCTTGTAAGCGCCCACCTTCAGACCCTTCGCGATGTTGGCGCCGTAGTGGGGGCCGTCATCGGCGTTCATGGGCATGAAGCTGCCCTCCATGGCGGTCTTGCCCGCCTTGTCGATGATCTCGTACTTGACGGTCAGGTAGGCCGGCCAGATGTTGTCGCCGTTGCCGAAACCGTACTTCACGGCATCCTCGGGCTTCAGGTGGATATCCGCCTCAAGGTGCATGTCCGAATCCTCCTTCGAGGGGTTCTTGCCGGCGGGGTACATGTCCACGGCCTGGAAGTAGACGGCCGCGACGTTGTAAGGCCCAACCTGCTGCTCCTCCCCGATGGGGATCTCGGCAAAACCGCTCTCGCCGGGCTTCTCCGCCGCAGGGGCGGCGAAGGCCGCACCGGCCGCGAGGGCCATGCACAGGACCATCAACGCAACCAACAACTTCTTCATAGCAACTTCCTCCTTAAAAACATTAAGATGTGTGTGTCACCTATCACGTCCGCGCCACAGCGCGGTGATCAAGCTAACGAATCTTCTACTTGTCCTCCGCGGGCTTTCTTCGGGAGAACAGGTGCGGGATGGTGATCCACAGCGCCGCGATGACCAGCATGATCTGGGGGATCAGGGTTTCCGCTCGGTCGTAGATGCTCAGAACCTCGATGCTGAAGCCGTTCATCGCAGGGATCACCGTGCGGCCCGTGATGACGTCCGCCTCCGTCAACTCCTGGACGCCCTTGCCCATGAAGGAAACGCACATCACGAAGAGCAGGATGCTGGTGAAGAGGAAGAACGCCTTGAGGGGAAGCCGAACGCTGAAGTAGCGGAAGGCGACCCATACCGCCACCAGCACGGCCACGCCGGCCGCGATACCGTAAACAATGTAGACAGGATCGCTCATTCCCCCCGTGAAGGAGGCCTGATAGAACAGGATGAGCTCCGCCCCCTCCCGCATGACGGCGATGAAGGCCGCAAAGATCAGCGTCCAGTGGCTCCTTCGGTCGATGGACTGCTGGACCTTGCCACTGATGTACCGTTCCCAGGCGATAGTGTCCGCCTTGGACAGCATCCAGTTGCTGACGTAGAAGAGCACGGCCACGGCCAAGAACATCGTCCAGCCCTCCAGGAGCTCCCGCGCCACGCCGCTCTGCTCGCCCATCCACTCCTGCAGAACCCACGCCAGCGCGATGCTGGCCAGGATGGCGGCAAAGGAGCCCACGTAGACCCCCTTCAAGAGGTTCTTGTTGTCCGTCTTGATCAGGTAGGCCACGATGGCGACGATGACCAGAATGGCCTCCAGCCCCTCCCGCACCAAGAGCCCAAAGGCCGTGACGAAAGTGATCCAGTTCGGGTCCGTCCGCTGGCGCTTCTGAGGCGCGGGCGTTGCAGCCGCCTCCGAACCCGCCTCGCCTGAAGAAGCGCTTGCCACAGCCTCGGTCGCCGCGGGAGCCCCAAGGAAGTCCGGCCGCTTCAAGCTCGTGTTGGCGTAGATCGCCGCTCCGGCGCTGTCCGGCTCCGACTCGTCGATGTCGCCATCCAACACCATGGCGTCACGATAGACCTTCAGCTTCAGGTCCTCCACCTGGGACAACAGGGCGTTCTTTTCCCCCTGAGTGTTGCCCAAGAGAGCGTGCTTGATGGCTGCGAACTGCCCCTCGATGTGGCTGACCCTCGCGGCAGAGATGGCCACCATCACGTTCTTTTCAAACCCCTGGACCTCGTAATAACCGAAGTAGGCGTTGTTGACGTGCTTGTGCGCGTCCTTCCACTGATCGGCCAGAATGTCCTTCTGGGCCTCCTCAAACTCAACGGCCATGTCCACCGCGACGGCCTTCCAGTTTTCGTAGCGCTTCTTGGCTGCAGCGGCTGCATCCCTCGTTCCAAGGGACAGCAGCAGGGCAACCAACAGAAGAGCCCCCGCCAGGGGCCGCACCCACGCTTTGCAAAACCCGAACTTCATCTCGTCCGCCCTCCAACCGCGCGTTCCCGCCTGAGAAGAACTCGACGGGGACAACCAAAATCACTCACAGTACCTATATTCAGTCGCCATTATAACATTTTTTAAAAATAAATGTTAGTTAGACGACTGAAACCACGTGAAAGAGATTCTACTCCACCTCTCGGCCTTTGTCAACAACCTCAAAAAGCGGCGACTATGGTCACACCAGCCTCCGCACAGCAGGCAGGTCTTTTGGCCATACTCGAGTATGAAGCAGAGGCGAGTGATGGAAATGAATGGAAACAACGGTATTTGAGCAACTTCGAACAAGGCTCGAGGGAGTTTGCTACAGCCGGATATCCATTCTGACGCCTAAGTTCGGAGAAACACGTAGAAGGCCTGCGCAGAGATCGCGGACAAGGGTTATGATCCTAAGGAACGGATAATCAGTTTCCCGGGGAAGTCGAAGAAGAAAGCTGTGATTCCGTCCAAGAGCACTGCAAAAGAGCCGTGTCTATTCCGCGAATGACCGAGATCATAGTCCAAGGTAACGTTGAAGTACGATGCTGACCAATGCAATCATAACCCAGCATGTAAAGCCAAGAAAAATGGGTTTTCCCCCCTTTTTCAAAAGGTCAATGAGGTTTGCATTCAGACCTATCGCAGCCATAGACATAACTATAAAAAATTTACTAAGGCCTTTCAGCACTTCAAACGTCCTGTTGATATACTCGAGCGCCACACCAGAGCAGCTTTGCAACAGAACGGTAGTCACAACTGAAGCCAAGACAAAATACACAACAAACATTGGAAGGACAGAGCTTAACTTGAAAGAATGTTCGGTTCCGTCAGCACGACTACGTTTTTTGAAATAAACAATGGAGAGCACAAGGGTTATTGGGATGATCGCCAGTGTTCTCGTTAATTTAACCACCGTGGCATACTCCAATACACTGCCACCCGTCTTATGCAATGTGTCCCAGGTGGAAGCCACAGCGGTAACAGAAGACGTATCATTAACCGCCGTACCGGCAAAAAGCCCAAAACTTTCATTGGACATTCCCAGCTTAGCGCCAATGCTGGGAAAGATCAATGCAGCAATGACATTAAACAAGAAGATAACAGAAACGGCCTGAGCAATTTCACCGTCATCGGCATCAATAACCGGAGCAGTGGCCGCTATAGCAGAGCCTCCACAAATCGAGGACCCCACGCCGATCAGCGTCGCTGTTTTGACGGGAATCTTCATAGCCCTTTGTAGAATAAACGCAACGATCAGTGACGTCGTAATTGTAAATACGATCACCGGTAAGGAGGCCATACCAATTTTTCCAAGAGTTGACAGATTAAGGCCAAACCCCAACAGTATCACTGCAAATTGAAGCAACTTTTTAGAAGTAAACGCAACGCCATATTGCAAGCCAGCCCCAAGCGGAAACCATAGGACCAAAATCATGCTCATAAGAATCGCCAGGACAGGTGCCCCCATAAGCGCAAAAACATCCGTTTGCTTTACAATAAAACAAGCCACCACTGCTATTACCAGGCATAAGGTGATGCCCGGGATCGTTTTTTTGATATCCTTCATCAAGGTACTCCCTATTCACATCAATTAACGATAGAACAATTTCGTGCCAATATTATTGGCCACGGCCTTCTCAAAATACAGTTGACCGAGTGCAATATCGCTAGTGGAAAGCCCGCGGTGCCAGAAGAGAATCTTTTCGTCATCTGACTCACGTCCAGGCCTTTTACCTGCAACAATCGCGCCAAGCTCTGCATACAGAGTCTTTTGCGTCAATTTTCCCGCACGGACATGAGGGCTGAGACTTCCTAGTTTCCCACCTTCTTTGCATTGGCTCCAGTCATCCACCACAATTTTATCCATTACATCGGTTAAGGTGATCTCGTTCGCACAGATTGTACCATAGGGAACAACCAAGTTGCCAGGTTGAACCCACTCAGTCTTTAAAAGCGGTTGTGGCTCCATCAGGCGTGTGGCCTCTACCATAATGTCAGCCCCTTCCAAACACTCTTGGCTGCTATGGGTTAACGTTATTTTTTTATGAAGGCGATCTTCCAGTTGCGTTGCAAAAGCCTCCATAGATTCCTGACGTTTGCTGTTAATGCGGATTTCCTCGAAATTAAAAAGATGATCCAGAAGGACAACGTTCCAAAATGCGGTACCGCGACTGCCAAGGTGCCCTAGGATTTTATTCTTTTTCTTCGCCAGATATTTTGCGCCAACGGCCGTGATAGCCCCCGTTCGCATAGAAGTGATTGCTGTCGCATCAATCACGGCGTATGGCGCCCCCGTCTCAGGCTCAAAAAGATTCAACAACGCCATCTCTGAGGGCAGGTTCTTTTTGTAGTTATAAACATAATCGCCAACAATCTTGACCCCCACTGCCCGTTTAGGTTCAATGTACCCACGCAGTACATTGAAATGCCCATTATACTCCGGGTTGGGATTAATATGCACCCTGGGTTCTATAGAGGTCTTACCTTCACCCTGCGCTGCCAGGCTTTCTTCTATAGCCTGGATGATTTCTTCGTTGTTCAAGTGAATATTGTCTATGTCTTTTGAACTCAAATACAAAATTTCCATAACCATCACCCTTAATCTGTATTAGGAAAGCGCTGATAAATCTCCAAAACTGCTGAAAGTCCCCGGGGGACAGGCATCTTAAGGAAATCCCTCAGAGCTTTCTTGAAAGCTTAACAGGAGACACGCCCTCTCGGGGAGCCTTCCGGCTGCCGTTCGCTGGCGC
>ERZ772917.1469-NODE-1469-length-13475-cov-7.450075_pt1 | contig 13475 bp, 14 predicted proteins | sample MGYA00511187_ERZ772917 | MGnify/ENA primary metagenome ERZ772917 (study PRJEB29015, sample SAMEA2737925) | human oral metagenome | biome: human oral; feature: human-associated habitat; material: dental | place: China | collected 2012 ... | reverse complement strand
CCTTCGACCTCGTGCGCAGCATCTCCTACCTCACCGACGACGCCGAGGAGGCCCAGGACCACTAGGTCAGCGCTCGGGCGCACGTCTCGGCCCGGCCGGTGCCGCCCGCCACGCCGCCATCGGCCGGGTCGTCCCGGCCCTGCGGTCTCAGGGCTCGACCGTGCCGGAGGCGACCAGCGCAATGATCAGTGCGCCCAGGGCCACGCGGTAGAGGAGGAAGCCGGTGAACTTGTTGGAGGAGACGAACTTCAGCAGCCATGCGATCGTCGCGTAGGCCACCAGGCCGGAGACGATAGTGGCGATAATGGTGGCGGTCCACCCGACGGTGGCGGTGATGTCTCCCGCCGCTGTGACCGCCTCGAGCAGGCCCGCGGCGATGAGGGCCGGGATGCCCATGAAGAAGGACAGGCGCGTGGCGGTGACGCGGTCGAAGCGCAGGAAGAGACCGGCGGAGATCGTCGCCCCGGAACGGGAGATGCCCGGCAGGACCGGCGCGAGTGCCTGGAAGCCGCCGATAATGAGAGCGTCCTTGACACCGACCTTGCTCATGCCCTTGCCGAGCGAGGCGTGGGCGGCCCCGGGCGGGCCGTCGGACTGCTGGTCCGCGAGCCACATGACGGCGCTCCAGACAATGAGGGCCCCGGCGATCACCCACATGTTGCGGGCCGTGACCTCGATGAAGTCCTTGAGCAGCAGCCCGACCGCCGCGACCGGGATCGAGCCCAGAATGATGCCCCAGCCCAGCGTGTAGTCGGGGTCGCTGCGCGCGTCCCTGGACCTAAGGCCCTTGAACCAGGCGGTCACGATGCGCACAATGTCGGCCCAGAAGTAGATGACGGCGGCCAGGATCGCCCCGATCTGGATGACGGCGGTGAAGGCGGTCATGCCCTTGCCCTCGATGTCGTAGTGGAGGAGCTTCTCGACGATATTGAGGTGGCCCGTCGAGGAGACGGGCAGGAACTCGGTGATGCCCTCGACGATGCCGAGGATGACGGCGTGCAGCCAGTTCATGGGTCTCCCAGGATGAGGGCGGACGGGGCTGCCCGAAGGTTATCGTGCCGTGACGCGGCGATGGCGGGTCTGCGGCGTTGGCCTTGGTCTCACTCGGCGGGCCGGCGGCGGCGCCCCGGAGGCCCGACGACGGCGTCGGATGCTTCGGAGGCGGTTGGCCGCAGATCTCGATCAGAGTGGTGAGCCACGGCACTGAGAGGGAAGCGCTGCAGGGGGCGAAGATGCTGCGACCCGTCACAGCCCCTACCCACCTGCAGTACACGTTTACTCTTGCCCGGTGGGGCTGACAGCATATGGCGACGAGAGCATTCGGCGCCGTGATGTGACTGATCCTGTATATCTTCTTGGCGCTTACATCGAGCCAGTCGAGGGCGGTGACGCCCTGGTGGGAGCACTTGGCGCTCTCAGGTATCGAGGGAAGCTGCATTGGCGAGACAGCCTGCCCAGAGACAAGAAGAGAGTATGTCGGCTCATTGGCGAGCATGCTGGCCAGCACCTTGTCGTCGCAGTGGCTCCTCTGGCCGATGGGCGCCGCGAGGAACGGGCACGGCAGCAGGCGTTGATGACGCTGTCGGTGGTCCTGGCCGCCGACTACAGAGTGGATCGGCTCGTGCTGGAGGCAAGGCAACGAAACCAGGACGCCAAGGATGAGGCGACTGTTGCCGTAGGCGTGAGATCCGGGATCCTTCCAGATGGGTTCACAGTTCGGCATCGCCCGGGCCAGGCGGAGGCTCGCCTGTGGATCCCCGACCAGGTCGTTGGTGCTTACGGCGACGCTGAAACAGGGGATCACGGACCGTGGGACTTGCTCCGCAGTCGGGTGCGGGTCGAGCGGATCAGGCTGTCCAGGTAGCGCGAACGCCGGGCCCACATGTCGACACGGGTGCACCGGCGCTTACTTCCACTCCACGTCGTGACGTGGCGGCAGTACCAGTGTGCCGCTTGCGGTGGAGCAGCGTCAACTGCTTCGATCGAGAGCCTTGGTCTCACTCGGCGGGCCGGCGGCGGCGCCCCGGAGCCCCGACAACGGCGCCCCGCGGGCGCGAACCGGCGCGCGGGGCCCGGCCTCAGTCGGTCTCCTCGGCCAGACGCGCCAGGACGGCGTCGTGCAGCAGGCCGTTGGTGGCCACGGCGTCGCCGCCCCACGGGCCCGGTTCGCCCGCCAGCGAGGTGAAGCGCCCGCCCGCCTCGGTGACGATCGGGACAAGCGCGGCCATGTCGTAGACCTCGAGCTCGGGCTCGACCGCCAGGTCGACCGCGCCGGAGGCCAGCAGCATGTAGGACCAGAAGTCTCCGTAGGCGCGCGTGCGCCAGCAGCCCTGCATGAGCGAGAGCATGCCGCGCAGCCGCCTGCGCTCCGCCCAGCCGGACAGGGAGGAGTAGGACATGGATGCGTCCTGAAGGGCCGCCACGCTGGACACGTGCAGCCGGCGGGCCAGCGCCAGCGACCGTCCGCTCCAGGCGCCGCCTCCCTTGACCGCCCACCAGCGCTTGTCCAGCGCCGGCGCGGAGGCCAGGCCGACGACGACCTCGCCGTCCTCCACCAGGCTGATGAGGGTGGCCCACACGGGCACTCCGCGCACGAAGTTCTTCGTCCCGTCGATCGGGTCGATGACCCACTGGCGCGGCGAGTGGCCTGTTGTCCCGAGCTCCTCGCCGAGCACCGAGTCCCGGGTACGGGCCCGCGACAGGTAGTCGCGGATGAGCCGCTCGGCCTCCCGGTCGGCGACGGTGACCGGGGTGAGGTCGGGCTTGGTCTCGACCTCGAAGTCCTGAGCGTCGAAGTGCGCCTGGGCCAGCGGATCGACCTGGTCGGCGATCGTGTGGGCCAGGTGGAGGTCGTCGCGCCAGCGTCGCTCGCCGGCCGGGGGAGGGGAGACGGTCCTGCTCATGGCACCACGGTAGCGGGGCGGGCCCCGCTCGCCCCGGCCGACAGGCTCCGCGCGCCGGGCGCAGCCCGGTGATATCGGCTCGGGAGCACCGGCGCCGTGCGCCGGCGGCTCCTGGGCGGGGGCCGCAGGCGGCGGGGCCGTGCGAACCGCTTGGCTCCTGTTGCGGAAGCTGTTTGAGCAAGTCGTTTGAGCCGGTGGTCGGTGCCGTCGGTGTGCGGTGACAGTGCCGGAGGAGGGTGTTGCACATGGGAGAGGAGTGCCCTGCCGGTGCGGATGCCGGTTCTTCGCATGATTCTGCGATTTCCGCATGTCCGTCAAAATAAGTTGACGCGCTCCCATGTGCGCAGACCCCCCTGTAGGCACATGGGAGCGCGTCAGTCAATCTTGGCGATCTGAGAAGAACGTTGGAATTCCAACGAAAATCGGCGTCCATCTCCTCGGGTCGCCTCTCTCCCATGTGCAACTCGCCTCCGTACCCGTCGCACCCAGGGCGGCGGGTCCCCGCCCGGCAGCACCCGGACACGGGCCGGACGGCATGCGCGGTCGTCCGCAGCATCGCCCACCTCGGGTGCGCAGCCATGACTGTTTCCGGATTCTCCTGACGGGTGCGGGCCTCGCCGGGACTACCGACTCAGGAACTGGGCCAGAAAGGAGCCGATCTTGTCAAATAGGGTGATCGGTGCGGTGGTAGAGGTCCACATGACCGGCTCCGGGCGCCACCACGATGCGCTTGGTGGTCGTCAGCCTCTCGTGGATCGCCTCGGACAGCGGTCGGGTCGCGGCCTGCTCGCCCACCACGGTGAGCACCGGCGTCTCGATCCGTTCGGGATGCGTCAGCTCGGGGAAGCTCATGAAGGACAGGTCCGGGACGGCGGCGAGCTGTGTAGTGGGGCTGTGGTGGTGCCCCACCTCGCGCCAGTAGAAGGCGCCGAACTCGCCCATCGGATTGTCGTCGCTGAGGGTCATGGGCGAGCCCATGGCCGACATCGCCGGCGACGGCGAGCCGAGGCCCAGGTAGTGCTGCTCGGCCAGGTCCCGCCAGGGCGGCCCTGTGCGCCTGCGCATCGGGGTGCGGCGTCAGATAGCTGGCGGAGATGTCGATCACAGAGACGTTGACAAGCGACTTGATGCGCAGGTCCACCTGAGCCGGCGCGGCTCCGTGGTCCCGGGCGATCCGGACGAGCACGGGGTGGGCGAGGGGAACCGGGTCCCCGGCCCCCAGCGGGCTCGCCTCGACCCTGATGCCGTGAGGATCCAGGACGCGGGCCAGGCGGCGCTGCTGGTACAGGACATGCGTCTCCACCTGGTCCACCACCGGCAGGAACTCGGCCGCCCGCAAGATCTCCTCCACCTGGCGGCCGTAGAAGTTGGACAGGCCGATCGACCGCAGCCGTCCCGCCGAGCAGGCCTCCTCCAGCGCCCGCCAGGTCCGGGCGTCGTCGCCGTGCGGCCAGTGGATGAGCATGAGACGATCCAGTCCAGGTCCAGGGCCCTCAGGGAGCTCTCGATGGCGCGCCTGCCCGCCCGGTACCCGGAGGTCGCGAGCCTGGTGGTGACGAACAGGTCCTCGCGGGCCACGCCGTCGGCCATCGCCCCGCGCACGGCCCGGCCCACACCCTCCTCATTGCGGTAGTACTGGGCGGTGTCGATGAGGCGGTACCCCACCTCGACGGCCTCGCGCACGCAGCGCTCGGTCTCACGCGGCGGCGTCCGGTACACGCCCAGGCCGAGGACCGGCATGCTGACGCCGTTACTGAGGGTTGCGCTCTCCGCGCTGCTCCCATGCTGCTCCCCTTCGCCGCGCTCTCAAAGCCTGTGACGGCCCCGGGGCCGCTTGCGTCTGCCCAGGGTCCGGCGTTGGAGCACCGTCCGGCCGGGGAACAGCCCTGCCCGCAGCGGCGCTCCCCGCCACCGCACGTGGCACAGGAGGAGGCCGACGGCGAGGAAGACGGCGCTCGCCCACCACGACGCGGATGCCTCGGGCGGGGCCTGGGCCCAGTTCCACGGGGCGTGCTCTCCGTCGGGGGAGCCGAACCAGATGATGATGAAGATGCCGAGGAGCACTCCGGTCCAGGACAGCGACTCGCGCAAGAGCCCGGCGGCGAGGAGCGCCAGCCCGCTCCACGCGAGGTAGGCGCGAGTGCCCTCGAGAGTCTCCGGCCCTGTGCCCGTTGTAGAGGACGCCGTCGCGAGTAGGAGGCCGATCGCGCTGAGAGCTATGAGATGGAGCCACCTGGCCTTCTGCAGGACGCCGGTGTCCCCCTCGTCCGTGGCGGCGAGCGGGGAGGCGAGTGAGTTGATGACGGTTGTCGCGATGAAGGCGCTCAGGACGTGGTGGTAGGGGATGATGACGGGACTCACCCCTACCGTCAGGGTGAACAGATTATCTCCGGTGATGAGATTGGCGATCGTCAGTAGAACTATGATCGTGAGGGCCAATCCAATTCTGCGGGAGCGCAGATAGAGAGTCATGGGCAGTGCTCGGGGTCGGAGCCAGCGGCGAGCGAGTGCATGGTCGCGAGCCGCTCATCTATCCAGGTCTGCTGCTCTTCCTCATCGGCTCTCCCGATTCTCGCTATCTCGGCCCGATCGACCCCACTGTTGTCTCCCATTCCCTGAGGCCAATCTGCCGCCTGAAGACGCAGCTCAAGCAACATTGACAGCTCGCGTGCCGCCTTGAAGTATGCCTGCCTCCCTGATTCGTCGTGCGGATAACACTGCGCCGAGACGACAGAGGCTGTCAACAGACCTGCCGCCGAATCGGCTGCGAACCAGGTGCTGTCGCTCTCTATGACGAAGTTGCTCGATCCTGGTTCGAGGCTGCGGGTGTCTTCGAGCCCGTTGGAGCTGATGCGATCGGGGACGGGGACTCCCAGGGCCTGCGCCTGCTCGGGCACCCTCTCGGCAATTCTGGTGAGCCCCGGTAGGCGGGCCGCTTCATCGGGCCAGACGCAGATGCGGAACTCCGTGGAGGTGCAGACCGGCTCCTTCGGGGGCCGGCGCTCCTGGGTGAGCCGCGGGCTCGTCAGTACCAGGGCTCCCGCGACGACGCAGCCCAGGCTCCCGACTGCGACGGTCCTGCGATGGGCTCGGGACCAGGGGTAGGCGGTGCGTGCCCTGATGGCCCGCGTGTGGGCGATGAGGTCAGGGACAGACCAGGCGAGGACCACGACGAGCCCCGCTTCGAGAACGGCGAGAGCGACACCGATCGGAGAGAGGACGGCGGAGGCCCGGCCGCTCAGGAACAGGCGCGTGAAGTGGAACCTCATTGCCTCGCCTGATCCTGGCAGGGTGATGACCAGGCGGAGGAAGAGGAGCATGACGGTGATGACGGGCGCGAACCAGGCGGGGCCGCCGAGGCGCCCCAGGAGGAGTCCGACGGCGATGCACTCGGTCAGGCACGCCAGGGCCACAAGGACGTATGACGGCCACAGGAACCCTGCGGGCGCCCCGGAGGCGAGGTTGACGATGATGGCGCACAGGGCGCCTGCGGCGACGACGGCGGCGCCGGACAGCAGGTGGGCGATCAGCAGGGGCGTGATCCACGGCGCGGCCCCGCTGCGGGCGCCGCGGGCGGCCCCGGCCAGGCACCGGCGCCGCACCTCCCAGGCGCCGACCCCGCCCATCAGAGGGCCGATGAAGAGCAACGGGGCGGAGATGTGGGCAGAGCCCTCGGGCCAGATGCCCCTCCAGGTATGGATGTCGTTGACCATGAGGGCGACCAGCGCCGCGGCGGCGAGTGGGGACAGACGCACGAGGAGCGAGCGGCGCATCTCGATGCGCAGGATGCCGGTCATAGTGGTGCTTTCTCCAGGGCCGTCATGTATCCGCGCTCAAGGAGGCTGTCTCCGGGGGCGTCGTGGCGTGCCCGCTCCTCCAGTCCCGTGACCGTGCCCTGGAAACGGACGTGGCCCGAATCCATGACCATGAGCTCATCGCTCACGGCGCGGACGTCCTCCACGAGGTGTGTCGCCAGAACGGTTGCCGTATCCGGAAGGTCCTCGATGAGCCCGCGGAATGCGATGCGCTGCGCCGGATCAAGTCCCACGGTCGGCTCGTCGAGGAGCAGGAGCGAGGGGCGGCTGACGAGCGCGGCAGCCAGGTGGGTGCGTTGGACCATGCCGCCCGACAGCTTGCGCATAGGCCTGTTGGCCTGTGCGGACAGCCCCACTCGGTCCAGTGCCTCCCGGCACGCTTCGCGCCGGCCTCTCCGGGGAACCCCGCGGATCCAGGCGGAGTACTCCACCGTGTCCAGGGCGCTGAAGCCGGGAATGCTTCCGGGATGCTGAGGCATGAGGGACAGGTTCCGGCGCGCGTGTCGGGCGCTGCTGGTGTCGGTGACGGTGACCCCTCCCACGGTCACGGTTCCCGAGCTCGGAGCGAGTGTGCATGCCATGATGGACAATAATGTAGTTTTCCCTGCGCCGTTGGGCCCCAGAAGGCCGAGTACCTGGCCGGCACTGACGTCCAGGTTGAGTGGGCTCAAGGCTTGAACGCGCCCGAAGGCCCGGGAGACCCTCTCCAGTCTGAGAACGCCTCCCGGGCCCCGGGGGGTGGTGTGCCGGTGGGTTGCCGTCATCCGCGGTACCCCACCCAGCTTCCGCCTCCCTGCACGGCGAGCCACGCATTTCCGTAGTCGAATCCGTAGTCGAAATTGACGACTGAGCCTTCGCCAACAGAGTGCAACGGGCCCACGATATCGGGCTGGGAGGCCTGGGCGACGACTGCTCGGTAGCCGCCGGAAGCGGCCGCCGTTTCGCATTCAGCCTCCCAGGCGGCGTTCCACCGCTGAACATGGCGGCCGTTGACTGAAGGGCTTGTGCCTTCGGCGGACGCGGTTGCGCCTGCGACGACTCCTGCTGTGGGGACTGCCGGGACGGCTACCAGCCCGGAGCGCACGACCCTCTTCAGGGCTGATGCGATAACCATGAGATCCTTCCTCGCATGGTTGTCGAGGTACCGGAACTTGCTGACGTCGGCGCACCCAGTGTCGTCGACAGCGCCCGCGGGAACTACCGATGAATGTCAGTGACTTCTTCAGTGACTTCTGCTGTCGTGACGGCGCCCCGGTGCTCGCGCCATCCCATGGGGGTCCGTGGCCTCCAGGGCGGTCGCCTTGAGCGTGAGCTGCGTGCGGGACGGGCATCCCAGCAGGCCGAGTATCTCCGTGACATAGGTCCGCACCGTGTGCTCCGACATGCCCGTGGCGGTCGCCACCTCGCGGTTGCTCAGCCCTTGGACAACCGACCGGTAGACGTTCTTCAGGCGTTCTGGGAGCGAGCCGACCGCGCAGATGAAGTCGATGTTGTCCGCCCGGGCCTCCGCGTAACGGCGGAACCTGTCCGCCACGATCTGCATGGGGGCGGGCCCGAGGACGGTCTGGCCGTGAGCGGCACTGCGAAGGCACGTGACAATGTGGTCGACGTCCATGTCCTTGGTGAGGAAGCCACGCGCCCCCGCCCCGATCGCCTCCTCGAGGCGTGCGCGATCGACGAGGGCCGTCAGCATGACCACGGCGACCCCCGGGTGCCGGTCGGAGATGAGCCGCGCGCTCTCGATGCCGCCCACGTGCGGCATCTCCACCTCGAGAAGGGCTATGTCGATGCGGCGCCGATCCAGGACGCGTAGTGCCTGCGCCCCGTCCTCCGCGGTGGCGGCTACGGCTATGCCCGCACGTTGATCGAGCACGCGCGCGTACCGTCGTCGGACCGCGGCATCATCGTCGGCGAGAAGAACTCGAAGATCCGTTCTGGCCCGTGCACTGTCCGGTCCGTTGTCGTTCATGCGCTCATCCGCTTCCGAGCTGGAGTCCGAGGAATCGATGAAGACGGGATGTGGAGACGTGGGAGATGCCGCCCTGGGCAGGCACCGCCCCACCATACGCGGCAGCGCGCGGCCGGCACCGCGGATCCGATTTTTGAGACGCTCGTCTCTCTGGCCGAGGGTCCTCCGTAGACTTACAGGCATGAAACCCCTCTACTGGTTCCTCGCCGCCCTCGTCCTGTTCGCCGCCGGAGCGGGGCTCATCAGCGTCCAGCACCTCGGCCCCGCACCAGACGTCACGTGCCTGGAGGAGGGGCAGCCGTCCTCGGGCTTCTCCGTCGAGGTCAACGGCGAAGAGTGCCTCCTCAGCGTCGAGGACTTCCAAGCGGTGTGGGACTACGAGCACAACTCGGCGCGCCCAGTGCGCCTCGCGGGCCTCGGGCTCGTCGTGGTCAGCATCGGCTTCGCGGTGACCGGCACCGTCTCCGCCGTCCGCCGCCGGAGCCGCAGGAGGAGGGCGGAGCGCCTCGCCGCCGTCGGCTGATGACGGCGCGACCCGCACCGGGGCGGGATCGTTTGGAGGATCCGGAGCCCCGCGTCTGAGCCGCGCGGGCGCGGCCGACGACCACTGGCCGCAGCCCGACCGTCGAGAGGTCGTGGGCTGCGGCCAGTGGTGTGAACTGCGGTCAGGGGCAGGTCCGTCGGACGGCGTCAGACCTCCAGCAGCACCTTGATGGCGCGGCGCTCGTCCATCGCCTTGTACCCCTCGGCGGCGTCCTCCAGGGGCAGGCGCATGGTGAAGACCCGCCCGGGGTTGATCTCGCGCTTGAGGATGCGGTCGATGAGGTCCGGCAGGAAGCGGCGCACCGGCGCGGGACCGCCCAGCATGTTGACCTCGGCGAAGAAGAGCTGCTGCCCGTCGAGGCTCACGCCGTGGGCCACGCCGACGTATCCGACGTGCCCGCCGGGCCGGCACGAGGCGATGGCCTGGTTCATGGACAGCTGGTTGCCGACAGCCTCGACCACGCCGTGGGCCCCGTAGCCGCCGGTGAGCTCCTTGACCTTCGCAGCGCCCTCCTCGCCGCGCTCGGCGATGACGACGTCGGCCCCGAACTCGCGGGCGAGTGCCGCCCGGTCCTCATGGCGGGAGAAGGCGATGACCCTCTCGGCCCCCAGGGCCTTGGCGGCCAGGACGGCCGACAGGCCCACCGCGCCGTCGCCGACGACGGCGATCGTCCTGCCGGGCCCGGCCTGGGCGGCCACGGCCCCGAACCAGCCGGTGCCCAGCACGTCGGAGGCCGCCAGCAGGGAGGCGACGACGTCGGGGTCCTCGGGCCTGCCGCCGGGCACCACCACGAGGGTGCCGTCGGCCAGGGGCACGCGTGTGTACTGGGCCTGGGTGTCGCCCATAAAGCCGCCGTTGGCACAGCGGGACTGGAAGCCGGACTCGCAGATCTCGCAGGTGTTGTCCGAGGTGCAGAAGGAGCCGACGACGAAGTCGCCGACCTTGACGCTCTTCACCTCCTCGCCCACCTCGACGACGGTGCCCACGTACTCGTGCCCCATGGGGCGGGGCTCGGCGACCGGGGCGATTCCGCGGAAGGGCCACAGGTCGGAGCCGCAGACGCAGGCGACCTCGACCTTCAGGACCGCGTCGGTGGGCTCGACGACGCGCGGGACCTCGCGGTCGTCCACGCGCACGTCACCGGGGGCGTGCATGACGACGCCGCGCATCGTGGTGGGCAGATCAGGGGTTGTGGTGCTCATGAGATCCTCCGTTACTGGCGCCCGGTGGTGCTCGGGCGCCGTCGTTTCGAGCCTACGGGCCGCCTGCGCCCTGACCCAGGCACTCCCAGGGCCACCTCTATCGCTGTCAGCCGAAGCGTCTGACCGCCTCTGCGCGGCCGGTCGGGGCGGCCCGTGGGGCTTCGTGAGGTGAGGTAGTGTCCGCGGTGCCCGCAGTACTGCAGTACGCACTGCTGCCCGGAGGAGAGGACCGCATGCCCGGCACTGCTCACGACCTCGAGGCCGCCCCCGGCGAGGAGCAGGAGGTCACCAAGATCGAGCTCTTCTTCGACCTCATCTACGTCTTCGCCATCTCCCAGCTCTCCGAGCACCTCCTGGAGAACCTCACGTGGCGCGGGATGCTGGAGACACTGGTGATGTCCCTGACGGTCTTCGGGGTGTGGACCACCACCACCTACGAGTCCACGATGGTGCTGGCCAGGCGGCGCACGGCGCGCTACCTCCTGCTGGGCGTGATGGTGCTCGGCCTGGTCATGAACGCCTCCATCACCGGGGCCTTCGAGCACTCCCCGTGGATGTTCGTGGCCCCGCTGCTGGCCATCCAGATCGGCAGGCCCCTGCTGATGCGCCGGTCGGATGCCTCCCCGGCCATGAGGCTGCGCCGCGTGAAGATGGTGGTGTGGGCGCTGGTCTCGGCCGTGCCCTGGGTGGTGGGCGCGCTGGTCGACGAGCACAGCCGCCTTCCCTGGTGGGCGGCGGCGGCCGCCATCGACCTGCTGGGCATGCAGCTGTGGCACCCGGTGCTGCGCCCGCCCGCGCCCGGCACGCCTGCGTCCGGCCGGGGTGAGACCGATCGCGACGGGATCGACCTGCCCCACCAGCTCGAGCGCTGCCAGCTCTTCCTCATTATCTGCCTGGGGGAAGCCATCCTGACCACCGGCAGCGCGATTATCCGCGGGCTGGACAAGCCTGTGGTGGTGGCCGCCGGTGTGGCCTCCCTGCTCGTCATTATCTGCATCTGGGCGCTGTTCTTCGGCCCGGCCAGCGAGGAGGAGGGCATCATGACCCCGGTGGCCGCCGATCCCCGTGGCGACAACCCGGCCCCCATCGTCGTGCTGGCCACCTTCGGCCAGCAGGTCCTGGTCCTGGGCATGGTGGCCTTCGCCGTCGGCGCCGAGGTCGTCGTGTCCGCTCCGACCGCGACGGTCGAGCCGGCGGCGGTCGCGGCGCTGTTCGACGGCGTCATTATCTGCGTCACCGCCTACTGGTACTTCCTGGTGCGATCCACCGGCCGCCGCATGTGGGTCAGCCTAGCGGTCTGCGACGCCGTCCTGGTCGGCGCGGCAGTAGTGTCGGCATTCGTGGGCCTGCCCGGGATCGCGGTCATGGGGCTGCTGGTGGTCGTGACGGTCTGCACCGCCTGGGGCTTCAACCGGGAGGCCCGCCGACCGGCCCGGTAGCGCCCCGGCGGCCCTCGCCGTCCTTGTCCCCGATGCTCTGACGGAACGTGTTCCACGCGCGCCTCACCCCCCAGTACCGCTCGTAGCGCCAGGTGCTACACTGGGTACGATGATGTCCATCGGCCAGCGTGAACTGCGCAACAACAGTGGTGCGATTATGCGGGAGTTGAGCGGGGGGAAGAGCTTCATCGTGACTCGGAACCAGGTCCCGGTCGGCGAGCTGCGGCCGCTGCGTCGCAGTCGAACGGTGAACCGGGAAGTGCTCCTGGCCGCTCTCGCCGGTGCCCCGGTGGTCGATGGTCGGCAGGTGGTCGCCGATCTGGACGCCGTCATCGATCAGGATCCTGAGCCCCGTGCCTGAGTCGCACCGAATTGGCCTTCTCGATACGTCTGTCGTCATTGACCTGCCGCAGATCGACTCGGCCCTGCTTCCCGAGGAACTTGCCATCAGCGTCGTGACGCTCGCCGAGCTGAGTGCCGCTCCTGCTTACGCATCTGATCCGATGGAGCGCTCCCGTCGGCAGGCGAGACTCCAATTGGTCGAGTCCCTCATCGAGCCGATTCCTTTCGGGGTCGAGGCTGCGCGCGCCTACGGGCTGATTGCCAGTGCAGTCTTGGCTGCGGGCCGCCTTCCTCGCAGTCGTGCAGCGGATCTGATGATCGCTGCGACAGCCCTGGCGGAGGATCTTCCGCTGCTGACCAGGAATGCGGGCGATCTTAGGGGGCTTGAGGGCCTCATCGACATCCTCCCCGTCTAGCGGAACCCGAGCTGGCGGATGCTGGGTCGGTCTTTGCGCCCCGGTCATCGTCTGCGCCGCCTGTTGCCGTCACTGGAGCGGAGTAGTTGGTCGGGTGGGTGGGGCGTCGTTGCGGGGCGGAGCGCCGGATGTGTCGTCAGGGCCTGGGCATGAGGGGGCCGGTGGTGGCGCGGGTGGAGCAGACCGCCTGAGGTGACCAGGCGCGGGCGGCCCGCACGCCGGGAGTCCTGTGGGATGCGTCAGACGGGCCGATCACCGCTCCGCCCTCCCGCTCGTCGCGGTGGCTGTGCCGCCGCTGACCTCAGGGCCGTCGACGCTCCCGGCGTGCCGGCCCATGGGCGGTGCTGCGCGCCTGGGCACGATGCGCACCTCGACGGCCTTGATGGCGCACCACAGCTCCTGGCCGACGGCGATGCCCATCTCGGCGACGGCGACGGCGGTGACCACGGCGCGGACGCCCTGGCCGCCGGCCAGCCCCACGCTCACGCTCACCAGGGCGCCGGCCCGCTCCACCCCGGTCACCCGGCCCGCCAGGACGTTGCGGGGCGAGCCCTCGGGAGGCTCCCGGTACAGGGCCACGGCATCCGGCGGCACCAGGGCGATGCCGGGCCCGCCGGGGCGCAGGACCTCGCCGCGGCCGGCGTCGTCGTCCCAGGGGCGGCCGTGGACGACCTGTCCGCGTGGCAGCTCCAGGGCCGGGGCTCGGGCGTCGCCCGCCAGCTCTCCGGTCAGGACCGCCGTCCCGGTCAGCCGCGCGGCGAAGTCGGAGACCGGTGCGGCCAGGACCTGGGCCGTCGCCCCGCGCTCGGCCACCCGGCCGCCCTCCAGGACGAGGACGTCGTCGG
>ERZ772917.1467-NODE-1467-length-13484-cov-5.724477_pt1 | contig 13484 bp, 12 predicted proteins | sample MGYA00511187_ERZ772917 | MGnify/ENA primary metagenome ERZ772917 (study PRJEB29015, sample SAMEA2737925) | human oral metagenome | biome: human oral; feature: human-associated habitat; material: dental | place: China | collected 2012 ... | reverse complement strand
TCTGGGGCAAGCTCGAGCGCCTCGATAAAAACGTCGTCGGAAGCCTCGTGATCAACGTAGAGCCCGCACACGTCGCGCGCGTGGAGGAGTTTATCAAAAACGCGGGCGTGATCTACGAGATCGTAAGCGAGGATGAGATCAAAGATCACGCTCTTTCGTAGGCGTAAAATTTTATCTTTTTACTATCGCCTAAGGCATCGGGCAGTGCGGCATTGTCGCCTTTCTCGGTCGTTAAATTTTACCTTTTGCGGCCCGCTGCGCGCTTGGGCGAATTTGCGATTAAATTTAAACAAGATTCAAGCGGCGCAGCTATCTCTTTTGCGGCTAAATTTAAATAAACTACTAGCTTAAGCGCGGCTCGGCATCATATTAGACTCGCTTTTACCGCCGAGCTAAATTTAAGGTCAAATTTAAAGCGTAACCCCCAATTCACCGTAGGCTCGCCGCAGAGAATGCTTTCAAATTTAAACCCCGCCGCTATGTTTAAATTTAGCGGTACCTGCCTCTAAATTTCACGTCCATTTCACTTTTATAAAGTATAATTCGGCAAATCTTTTTTAAGGAGTATGTAATGAAAAAACTTACTTTGTTTGCGCTTAGCGCGCTATTAGCCGGCACTTTTGCCGTAGCCGCCGATATGAAAGGCGAGATGATGGAGGCGAAAAAAGACGTCAACAGCTCCATGAGCGATATGAAAGGCGACATGAAGGAGATGAAAGACGAGATGAAGGATATGCACAAGGATGTTATGAAAGAGGGCAAACAGATGAAGGATGAGATGAAAGGCGAAATGAAAAAAGAGATGAAAAAGGGGATGTAGTGAGTAAAATTTTGCTCGTAGAAGACGACGAGACGCTTTGCGATCTCATCGGCGAATATCTAAAGGACGCAGGCTTTGACGTGTGCGTTTGCAGCGACGCTCAAAGCGCCGCAGATCTTGCGTACGAGCAAAATTTCGACCTATTTATCTTTGACGTGAAAATCCCCAAAGGCGACGGATTTTCACTTTTAAAAGAGCTGCGCAAGAGCGGCGATCGCACCCCTGCGATATTCGCCACGTCGCTAAATACGCTTGATGATCTTGAGGTCGGTTTTAAAAGCGGCTGCGACGACTATCTCAAAAAACCGTATGAACTAAAAGAGCTGATGCTGCGCGTTAATTCGCTCATAAAGCGAAGCTTTAGCCACAATTTCGATGATTTCGTGGCCGTAGGCGACGAGTTTAAATTTTATTTTGCAAGCAAAGAGCTACGCAGATCGGGCGTGCCCGTCGCGCTTTCAAACAAAGAGCGCGAGCTGCTGGCACTTTTTTTACAAAATAAAAACAGACTTTTGAGCAAGGATGAAATTTTCTCCGCGATCTACGCTTTTGATGAAACGCCGAGCGAAGAGGCGCTGCGAACTTATATCAAAAATCTACGCCGCGTCCTAGGCGAAGAGCACATCATAAATCGCCGCAACGCAGGGTATCTGTATGTCTGAAAAGACCGCTTTAACGCTTAAAATTCTATCTTTGTATCTCATTTCAAGCGCGCTGTTTTTGGGATATTTTTTCAAAATAAATTACGAGATGAACGAATCCGCGCTGCTTTCGCAACGCGTCAAAGAGCTCAAAGAGATCAAGATGATGATCTATATGAAAGCAAGCATGGACGGGCTGGGCTCGCTGGCGGACTTCGAGCGTGAAAAGAGCGTGAGCGCGTGTATTTTTAAGCCAAGCTCTGATGAAATTTACGGCTGCGGCGGCGAACTCGGCGCTCTTGATAAAGCAAAGCTGAAAGGGGAGTTCGTCCTAAACGGCAGGCTTGGAATTTATGAGAATCTGCAAAATATGGAGGAGCGAAACGCCTTTTCCAAGGCTAAAATCATCCTGCTCGGAAGTAGCGTGCAGGGCGAAATTTTAACGCTTCGTATCAAAACCGCAGCGATGATGATAGCGCTTTTGGGCGTGATTTTAGCCGTGGCGTTTTATCTGGTGCGGCTAGGCACCAAGCCGCTTTACGATAAGATTGACACGCTCAATCGCTTCATCAAGGATAGCACCCACGAGATCAACACCCCGCTTAGCATCATCTCTATGAGCGTCGAGACGATGCGGCACGCGGAGCTTGGGGAATACAACGCCAAGCGTGTCTCCAATATCGATCTAGCCGCCAAGACGCTTTCGCGCATCTATGAGGATCTGGTGTTTTTGACCTTCGGTATGAAAAAGGAGGGCGAGATTAGCTCGATCGATCTAAAAAGCCTCGTCGCTTCGCGTTGCGAATACTTCGCGCCGTTTATTCAAAAGCGCAGGCTTAGCCTTAAAACCGATCTTTCGGATGCGAGCATGAACGCAAACGTCTATGAAATTTCGCGCCTGATCGACAATCTGCTAAGTAACGCCGTAAAATACGCAAACGCAGGCGGCTACGTGGATGTGCGGCTAAGGCGCGGCGAGCTAGCGATCTCAAACAGCGGTGAGGGGATCGATAGTAAAAAGGGCGGCGAAATTTTCAGGCGTTTTGCGCGTTTTAACTCAAGCGAGGGCGGCTTTGGCATCGGGCTTAGTATCGTAAGCGAGGTCTGCAAAAAATACTCTTTCGATATCTCCTACGATAGCGTGCCGGGCGAGATAACGACCTTCCGCCTTACATGGCGCGAATAAAATTTTAAAATTTAGTGAAATTTTAAAATTTAAAAGCGGCCGCTTGCAGTTTAAATTTAATCGTCGCTCGGCAGCTTGTCGTTTTTATTCCGCGATATATAAAGTCCGTGAGCGATCTTGGATATAAAAAGCGTAATAAAAATGGTCGCAGATGAAAAAATATCCCCGCGACCGACATCCAGCCAAACAGGCTCTCTCTGCTTTCAAATTTCGGGAATGTCCGTCCGTTACCTACTCTGTGCGAGATGCCGTTTACGGCAAAATCGGCGGTAAAGTAATCGCTCACTCCTAAATATCCTATAAATATGCCGAAAAAATAGAGCAGCTGCGTCTTTACGTCTCCCAGTTCCTTCTTTCCGTATAAAAACAAGCTTGTCGGTATAAATATCCAGCTTATTACAAAAAATCCCGCGAGGCTGATCCATAATACCGCGACGTAAAATTCCGCAAGCTGCGTATACGGACTTATTTTGCCGATCGCGGCGATGTTTGGAAAAAACTGCTTCATAAATTTAACGAAGTCCGCGCATGCCGCGCTTGCGTCTAAAATATTTTCGGGCAGCACGAATACGCTAAGCGCCGTGATCGCAAACAGCGCAAAAACCGCCGCGTAAAGCCGCCCGAAAAATTTAATAAATTTCGTATTGGGATACGGCTGTATGCTCTCTATCTCCACTTTTATATCCATTTGGCGCCGTTTCCTTTTAAATTTACTCTTTGCCTAAATTTTAAAATTTCAAATTTTTATTGATCGTATCTACCGTGGCTTCGGCGATCGCTAGCTCCTCGTTGGTAGGGATCACGAGCGTTTGTATCTTACTGCCTGCCGCGCTTAAATTTCGGATTGAGCCGGTATTGTTGTAATTTTTCTTTGGCTCTATTGCGATGCCGATATGAGCGAGCCTCTCGCAGACATTTTCTCTAAAATGCGGCGCATTCTCGCCGATACCGCCCGCAAAGATCACCGCGTCCACGCGCCCGAGCACGGCGTAATACGCCCCTATCATCTTAACGACGCTGTAAACCAGCATCTCAAACGCGAGCTTTGCGCGCGGCTCGCCGCTCTCCATCTTTTCATAGACCTTTCGCAGATCGCTTGCGCCGCAGATGCCCAGAAGTCCGCTTTTTTTGTTCATTATGGCGTCCATATCCTGCGCGTTGTAGCCCGCGACGCGCTCGATATATGGGATGATCGCGGGATCGATCGAGCCGCATCTGGTGCCCATAATGATCCCCTCAAGCGGCGTTAGTCCCATCGAGGTGTCGATGCACTTGCCGTTTTCTATGGCGCTCACGCTCGAGCCGTTGCCCAGATGCAGCGTGATAGCGTTAAATTTATCATATTCTATGCCTAAAAATTTCGCCCCCTCTTGCGAGACGAAGCCGTGCGACGTGCCGTGCGCGCCGTAGCGACGAACCTTGTATTTTTCGTAAAATTCATACGGCAGCGCGTACATATACGCATACGGCGGGATGCTTTGATGAAATATCGTATCGAAAACCGCTACGTTTGGAATTTTAGGGGCTATTTTGAGGCAGGATTTGATGCCTGCTAAATTTGCGGGATTGTGTAGCGGCGCAAGCGGCGCAAGTTCGGCGATTTTAGCCATTACATCCTCATCTACGAGAGCGGGAGCATCGAAATAATCGGCGCCTTGAACGATGCGGTGTCCGATGCCGCCCACCTCAGAGAGGTCTTTTATCGCGCCGTTTTGCTTTAAAAGATCGATCGCCATCGCGATCGCGGTCTCGTGATCGGGGATATTCTCGCCCTTTACTTCGGCGAACTGCCCGTTAACGCAGTTAAGACGACCGTTTGCGTGCGTCGAGCCGATCTCTTCGATGAGTCCGCTTGCGATGCAGGCGTGGTTTTTTATATCGTAGAATTTAAATTTAACCGAGCTCGAGCCGGAATTTATGACTAGGATATCCATTTAATTATCTCCTGCTTGAATTGCGCTTATTAGGATGGTGTTTACGACGTCTGCAACCTCGCAGCCGCGGCTTAGATCGTTTATCGGCTTTTTTAAGCCCTGCAAAATCGGCCCGATCGCGATAGCGCCTGCGGTGCGCTGGACGGCCTTATAACAGATATTTCCGCAGTTAAGATCGGGAAAGATAAATACGTTCGCGCGTCCTGCGACCGCGGAGCCCGGCATTTTTTTCTTAGCAATCGCGGCATCGACCGCGGCGTCGAATTGTAGCGGCCCGTCTATCAAGAGCTCTGGTGCCTTTTCGTGCGCTTTTTGTGTCGCCGTTTTGATAAATTCCACGCTATCGCCGCTGCCGCTATCGCCGCTTGAGTAGCTTAGCATCGCTACGCGCGACTCAAGCCCGAACGCCTTTGCGGTCGCGGCGCTTGAGATCGCGATACCCGCCAGATACTCCGCGCTCGGGCTCGGCGCCACTGCGCAGTCGGCAAAAAGCAGAGCTTGCGTATCCAGGCACATTATAAACGCGCCGCTGACGCTTGCGATGCCGGGCTTTGTCTTGATGATCTGAAGTGCGGGGCGGATCGTCTCCGCGGTAGTCGTGCTTGCGCCGCTTACCATCGCATCGGCTAGCCCTTCATACACGAGCATCGTGCCGAAGTAGGTGCGATCGCGAACGAGATCGCGCGCCTGAGCCTCGCTCATACCCTTTACCTTGCGAAGCTCATAAAGATCAAGCGCAAATTTTTCTAAGCTCGCATCCGTCTGCGGATCTAAAATTTTAACGCCGCTTAGATCAAGACCTAGCTCGCGCGCGTTTTTTTGCACTTCGTCCTCGCGCCCTAAAAGGATCAAATTTGCCGCTCCGCTTTGCTTTATGATCGCAGCCGCGCGCAAAATTCTCTCGTCGTCGCTTTCGGGCAGCACGACGGTTTTAATGTTCGCGCGAGCCTTGGCATAGAGCGAGTATTCAAATTTTATCGGGGTTAAAATTTCACAGCGCGTGGAATTTGCCGCGTCCGTGAAGTAGCTTTTATCGGCAACGACTTTATCGAGCTCTATCGCGCCGCTTTGGCAAGCGGAATTTTCGTCGTGAAATTTTGCGCCCTTTTCGCAGGCAGAATTTTTACCGTAAAGCTCCGATTTTTTAGAATTTGCACCCTCTTGCGCAGGTCTTAGCGCGGAAAATGAAATTTTATCCTCATATATGCTGGCAAAGCTTACCGCTTTTGCTGCAGCGATTGTGCGCTCGCCGATGCGCGCGGCAATTTCGTTAGGATAAAATCCGCAAACGGGGATATTTAGATCCTTGGCGATTTGTAAATTTAGCTCGCGCATATCGGCTCCCGCCGCGCCGCGAACCAGCACGAAATTACACTGCTTTAGGATCTGCGCAAAGCGCTCTATCGCCGCCTTTCGCACGCGCTCATCCTGCCCGTCCGCTAGCGCTCTTTCAAGCTCGCTTCTGCCAAAAAGAGCATTTTCTCCCGCAATGCAAAGTTGCAAAACGTTGTGAAAGCTCATGGATAAAATTTCGTCTAGTTTTTTTAGCTCGGATTTGTAGGCGGCAGGCTCGTTGCATAGCAGCAAAATTCCGTTCATTGATCGATCCTTTTAAATGAGATGGGCAATTGTAGCAAAATTTTGCTTGTGTGTTAATCAAAGATTTATAATGAGGGTTTAGAATTTGATAACTTTCAACAAAGGAGTGGCTATGAAAAATTTAGTGATTTTGGCTCTTTTTGTGAGCCTTGCCTTGGCAAAAATCAATATAAACGAAGCTAGTCGCTACGAGCTGATGACGATCGGCGGGCTTGATGCGGGCAGAGCGGATATGCTGATCAAATATCGCGAAAAGCGCGAAATTTCAAGCGTCGATGAGCTAAAAATTATCAGCGGCTTCGCAGGCTACGATACCACCAAACTACAACAAAGCTTTGAAATGTCTGCTAGAGTTTATACGCAGCAGCAGGAGCAGCCCGTTCGCGACGTAGTTGTGATCGAAAAGACCCGCACCCGCACGGTTTACGGAGGTTCTACTTACAGACGCGTGGAAAATTACGGAAACGGCATTACTATTACCGAAACCGGCACTTTTCCGCCGCCTCCTCCGCGAGGGCATGGTAGGCGCGGCGGCATGATGCCTCCTCCCCCGCCACCGCCTCCTGGTGGTATGATGCCCCCTCCCCCGCCACCGCCACCTGGTGGTATGATGCCGCCACCTCCCCCGCCTCCTGGCGGCATGATGCCTCCTCCGCCTCCACCACCTCCGCCGCCGCATGGAGGGATAAAACCGCCTCCACCGCCTCCACCCGATGACTATCACCACAGAAGCCATAGCGGTACGGGCTCTGGTGAGGCAAGTGGGGGCTCTCGCCGTAATGTTCCGGTGCCTATGCATATGGGAACGATCCGCTCGAAAAGATCCAGCAGCACCACAAGCTTCGGCAATTGCGATCCGCAAAGCGGCGACTGCGTTAGTGTCGGTGTGCAATAGGGTTTTTAAAATTTAATTTTACGCGGGCGGAATTTTAGAATTTTATAATCGAGATTCCGCCCGTCCTAAATTTACGGCTAAATTTTAAAATTTTGTAGCAATGGAATTTAAAATTTACGCAGGTATTGCTTCGCGCTACGATAAAACTCCAAAAGATTTTGTGAATTAAATCCAAATCTAGCGCGGCAAAATTTCAAACTAAAATTCTGCGTTAAAACCGATGCGTCGAGTTTTGTCGCGATAAAATTCCACATTTTAAAATTTTAAATTTCAAAATCTCATCTGTTTTAAATTTATGGCTAAATTTTAAAATTTTACTTTTCTACCATCGTTAAATTTAGAAATTTCGCTCCGCTTATTCCGTCATTAAATTTAAAATTTCACTCGATCCGCCGCCTTAAATTCGTAAAATTTATATACAAAATAATATAATCACAAAATTATTCCAACGAAACAGGATGGGCGTATGAAAGAAATTAGCGGATCGCAGATGATCGTGGAGGCGTTGCGGCAGGAGGGGGTCGAGGTTGTTTTCGGCTATCCCGGCGGCGCGGCGCTAAACATATACGATGAAATTTACAAACAAAAATACTTCAGACACATTTTGGTGCGCCACGAGCAGGCCGCGGCGATGGCTGCGGACGGATACGCGCGCGCTAGCGGCAAGGTCGGCGTGGCGTTCGTCACGAGCGGTCCTGGATTTACGAACGCGCTTACGGGGCTTGCTACGGCGTATAGCGATAGCATCCCGATCGTGCTTATCAGCGGTCAGGTGGCGACCTCGCTTATCGGCACCGACGCCTTTCAAGAGATCGATGCGATTGGAATTTCACGCCCCTGCGTCAAACACAACTATCTAGTTAAAACGATCGAAGAGCTGCCTAGAATTTTAAAAGAAGCCTTTTATATCGCTCGCAGCGGCAGACCTGGACCCGTGCATGTCGATGTGCCGAAGGACGTGACGGCGAAGCTGGGCGTTTTTGAATATCCTAGCGAAATCAAGATGCAGACTTACAAGCCGAATTATAAGGGAAATTCTAAACAGATCAAAAAAGCCGTCGAGCTAATCGCAAGCTGCAAAAAGCCTATCCTCTACATCGGAGGCGGCGTTATCAGCGCGGGTGCAAGCGAGCTGGTGCGCGAGCTTAGCGAGTTTGCGCAGATCCCTGTCATTGAAACCCTTATGGCGCTGGGGGCTATGCGAAGCGATGATAAAAACCGCCTCGGTATGGTAGGAATGCATGGCAGCTACGCCGCAAATATGGCGCTTAGCGAGTCGGATCTGATAATCTGCTTGGGCGCGAGATTTGACGATCGCGTCACCGGAAAGCTAAGTGAATTCGGCAAAAACGCAAAGATCATCCACGTCGATATCGATCCTAGCTCGATCTCAAAGATCATAAACGCGGATTATCCGATCGTGGGCGATGTGAAATCGGTGCTAGAGGAGATGCTGCCGCGCATTAAAAGCGAGGTCAGCCCTGCAAATTTCGAGCAGTGGCGCGAGCTTATCCGCAAATACGATGAAATTCACCCGCTTAAATTTAACGACAGCGATGAAATTTTAAAGCCGCAGTGGGTTATCCAAAGTACCGCAAAAATCGCGGGCGAGGATGCTATCATCGCTACGGACGTGGGGCAGCATCAGATGTGGGTCGCGCAGTTTTATCCGTTTTGCAAGCCGCGCACTCTGCTAAGTAGCGGCGGGCAGGGCACGATGGGATACGGTCTACCCGCAGCATTGGGCGCGAAGGCCTATGCGGGAGATAGACCGGTTATAAATTTCAGCGGTGACGGCTCGATTTTGATGAATATCCAAGAGCTGATGACTGCTAGCGCGAGCGGCCTAAACGTCGTAAATATCGTATTAAACAACAATTTCTTAGGCATGGTGCGGCAGTGGCAGAGCCTATTTTACGGGCAGCGTTTCTCATCGACCGATCTTAGCTCGCAGCCCGATTTCGTAAAGCTTGTCGAGGGCTTCGGCGGCGTGGGCTTTAGCGTTAGCACCAAAGCGGAATTTGAAGATGCGCTAAAGCAAGCTCTTGCTAGCAAAAAGGTGAGCGTTATCGAGGCTAAGATTGATCGCTTCGAAAACGTCTGGCCGATGGTGCCCGCAGGCGGCGCGCTTTATAATATGATTTTTGAGCAGGAGTCGTAAAAATGAATAGCATAAGAAGAGTAATATCGGTCGTCGTTACCGATGAGCACGGCGTTTTGTCGCGGATCTCGGGGCTTTTTGCGGGGCGCGGCTATAATATCGACAGCCTCACCGTTGCGCCGATCCCAAATACTGGTCTATCGCGCCTTAGCATCGTTACTTCGGGCGACGAGCGCGTCATAGAGCAGATCACTAAGCAGCTTCATAAGCTAATCCCCGTCTACAAGGTCATCGATGATGCAAAATTCGTCGAAAAGGAGATGGTTTTGGTAAAGATCGCGCTGGGCGAAAATTTAGCAGGGCTTGACGCCGTTTTAAAAGCCTACAACGGTAGCATCGCAAACAGCGACGACAGCAAGATCGTCATCATGGCGTGCGACGACGCAGACCGCATCGACGGCTTTTTAAAGACGATAAAAAAATACAATCCGATCGACGTCGTCCGCGGCGGCAGCGTCGCGCTGGATATGTAAGCGGCGATAAAATTTAATCAAAGGAGCGCAAATGAAATTATCTAAAATTGCTGAAATTTTAAATATAGAGCTTAGTGGGGCGGACGCGGAGATTACCGCGATAAATTCGCTTCAAAACGCAAGGCAAAGCGAGCTGAGCTACTGCGATAGCGACAAAAACGAGAAATTTTTATCCGCCACCAAAGCGGCCGCCGTATTGGTAAAGTGCGGCACCGTAACCCCAAACGGCGTGCGAGCGCTGGAGTGCGAAAACCCGCACCTGGCCTTTGCGATCTTAAGCGCGTATTTTGCCAAGCCCCTCATTCGCAAGGGTGCGCCCGCAAAGATCGCCGCTAGCGCGCAGATCGGGCAGAGCGTGCATATCGGCGTAAATTCCACGATCGGCGAGGATTGCGTCATTTTAAGCGGCGCGTATATCGGCGATGATGTGCATATCGGAGACGGCTGCGTGATCCACGCAAACGCCGTCATCTACAATGACACGATCATCGGCGAGCGCTGCGTGATCCACGCAAACGCCGTCATCGGAAGCGACGGCTTCGGCTACGCGCACACCAAAACGGGCGAGCACGTTAAAATTTATCATAACGGCAACGTCGTGCTGCAAGACGAGGTTGAGATCGGCGCGTGCACGACGATCGACCGCGCGGTGTTCGGCTCGACGATCGTTAAGCGCGGCAGCAAGATCGACAATCTCGTTCAGATCGGGCACAACTGCGAGCTAGGGCAAAACTGCCTCATCGTCTCTCAGGTGGGGCTTGCGGGCTCGACGACGCTTGGGCGCAACGTCGTGATGGGCGGACAGAGCGGCAGCGGCGGGCACGTAAGCGTAGGTGATTTCGCTCAGATCGCGGCGCGCGGTGGCATAAGTAAGGATCTGGCGGGCGGCAAAAACTACGCAGGGCATCCTATAATGGAGCTTAGCGAGTGGTTTAAGCTGCAGGCTAAGATCGTTAGATTTTTTAGAGATAAAAAGCGGGACTAACCGCTGGCGCTATTTCGGCGCAGTTATGATCGCTGCGGCGGTAAATTTTGCTAGTTCATCGGCAAAATTCTGTCCGCGCTTTTTTTGCCGTACAGGCGCGCGAGAGTGAAATTTTGCCAGGCAAAGATTTTATTCGCACACTCTGTCGCTTTGCAAACGGCGTGATATGAAACGAAAAGGTGTTTGCGGCGACAGCGCCCGTATTCGCTCATATCACGAGGTATTAGAATTTAGCGCGCATAAGAATTAAAATTTAATGCAGATGTGTCCGCGCTCTTTTTTGATTGCGCCTTGTCTTATTTGCACCATGGACGCTAAATTTAATGGTTTTGCTTGCGCGCAGTATCTTTCAAGCGCCGTCAAAGGGGTAAAATGCTAAAAATAGATATGCTAAATTTTCTTCGCTCGGGCGAGTTTGCAGGCGTAGGAAGCGGCTTGAGCTGCGCGCAGATCGCCTCGATGTTTGGCCCTGCGGACGCAAGCTTTAAGAGCGCTGGAGCTGAAATTTTAAAATACGGCGCCTTTGAGTTTCACTTTTTTCAGGACGAAATTTTTATGATTTTTTCGGATCATTTTAGAAGCGAGCCTCTGGATTTCGGCGGCGGCAGGGCGCAGCAAATCGAAATAGAGCCTTGGATATTTAGCGGAGCCCCTATTGATCTTGCGACCGTAAAAAGCGCTTTAAATCGCGAGCGGATCGAGTATCACGAGCGCGAAACGGATGATGGTTTAGAGATAGGCTTAAACAGCGGCGTTACGCTTGCGTTTGAAAGCTTAAGCGGGTTGGGCGAGCCGCGCGGATACGAGCTTGCCGCATTTTGGATAAAATTTTAACCGGAAAAGCGTGGGCGAAATCTAGGTAACAAAGTAAAATTTAGCCGAGTGAAAATAAGCGGCCGCTTGGGTAAAACTTGACCGAAAATAGCAAAATTGCGCGGATGAAATTTAATGAGCAAGGATTTAGGCGAAATTTTAACGCAAAACCCGTAATTACCCATAAATCGGCATTGTGAGCACTTGTGCATCTATATCGCAGGCTTTGTTTATTCGCGCTGTATGTTTGCTCATCTATCTCACAAACGTCCTACTGGGTTCATTCTGCGCTAGCTCGAGATATTTTTTAAAATTTCAAAGCAGGATTTGATTAAAATTTAATAAAACTCGCCAAAGGCAATCGATCCGGAGGCTGAAAGATCTTCAAATAGATCTTAAATTATATTCACTTGATAAAATTTTTTAAAACATTATTAGTATTATTTTATAAAAACTATTGATTTATTTAACCCACTTTTGATAAACTATCGCATCAATTTTACCGCAAAGGAAACACAGATGGATCAAAATTCCCCCCTATATAAGGTGCTTAATTGCCTGTCCAATTCGCAAAGCATATTTGTAAATTGCATAAGGTTTGCAATTTTCGTCGTCATGATCTGGATAGGCGGCCTAAAAGTCGTGCAGTATGAGGCGGACGGCATCGTGCCTTTCGTCACGAACAGTCCGTTTTTCAGCTATCTGATGAAAAATAAAGACGTAGTCGACAACGGCAAGGGCAAAATGGTCGCGGAGTATAATCTACACAAAAACCCCGAAGGCTTGGTCGTGCCGGATAATATCAAATGGCATAAATCAAACGGCACCTACACGGCTTCTTACATTATCGGCGCGACGATTTGCTCGATCGGCATCTTGATGCTGCTTGGCATATGGTTCCCAAAAATTGGCGTCGTAGGCGGACTTTTGACCTTCGGTATGGCTATCGTTACGCTATCGTTTTTGATAACGACGCCCGAAACTTGGGTACCGAATTTGGGCAATCCCGCTCTCGGTATAACAGAGAGCCCGAACCACGGCTTCCCGTATCTCTCGGGCGCGGGCAGGCTGGTGATAAAAGATTTGATAATGATGTGCGGCGGTTTGATAGCGGCTGCGGATGCAGCTAAAAGGTGGCTACAAAGTCTTTCGAAGTAAATTATAAAGCTAAAATTCTACCTCGCGGCGGGCGCAGGGCTAAATTTAAATTTTACCGCCGCGAGCGCTAAATTTAACGCTCCGGCAGTTTTGTCTATAAGCTAAAATACGCAGCATTAAATTTCGCCGTTGCGCTTCGCAATGCGCTAATCTGCGGTCTAATTTTCTTTGAAGCAAAAGAGCTTAATTGTGGCCGCCTCTCTAAATTCTCCGATTTGCTCCTCGCGGCGTCTTAATTGAGCGCGATGTAGCCCGTGCTTTTATGCGACGATGTGAAATTTTGTAACAAATATAGATTTAAAAGCCGTGCTCGCATAAATTTTGCAGTCAAATTCGGTGCCGACGGATGCGCTGAAATCTGCACCGATAGGCGCGGATAGGCGCAGGTAGGAGTTCTGCATTTTGGAGATTAAATACCCTCTCGGTCAAAGCCGGTCGAGCTGTTTTTGAGAGTCACATATCGATAGGCGCTTGTAAAAAATTTCAAAGCAGGAGGCTGATGCGTGATTGGGTATTGCTCTGTGCAGATATTGGAGGGCACGATCAAAGCGACGAATTTAAAAAGAGAACCTACTTTTTTATTAGAAAATTTAGCCCAAATTTAGGGCTAAATTTCACGTGCTTTCTAATTTTTCTCGGCTAATTTTTTCTCGATAAGTTTTAAAATTTCATCCGCGCTTACGCTCTGCCGCTTTAGGCCTGCACGGGTGATGAACTCGACGCTTCCTTCCGCTAGGGCCTTGCCCGCGAGCACTGCGTACGGAAAGCCCATCAGCTCGAAGTCGTTCATCTTCACGCCGAAGCGCTCTGCGCGATCGT